>ERZ773181.2462-NODE-2462-length-12254-cov-5.001803_pt1 | contig 12254 bp, 9 predicted proteins | sample MGYA00581001_ERZ773181 | MGnify/ENA primary metagenome ERZ773181 (study PRJEB29015, sample SAMEA2737780) | human gut metagenome | biome: human gut; feature: human-associated habitat; material: faeces | place: China | collected 2012 ... | reverse complement strand
ATGGCTTCCCCAGAGGGGGAAGCTGTCAGCGGCCCCGCCCGCTGACTGATGAGGGGCAAACTTACCGGGAATTTCCCACTGACGGGCAATAGGGCAAACCCGCCCCTCATCCGGCGCTTCACGCCGCCTTCCCACATGGGGGGAGGCTTTGAAAAAAATGTTCACCGCCCCAAATTCATCATCGATTTCAGCCGTTCCCTGTGCCGAACGGGTGTTTATTTCTCCCTCTTGACAAAAGCGGTTAGTCTATGCTATCTTGTCATTGGTTAGCTTGCGCTAACCTTGAAGCATCGCTTTATCCCATTCCGGGCATACTGAAAAAGCAGTTTATAGAGAAAGGACTTTGTACCATGAGCTATCTGGAAATTGAGAAGGTCATTGGCCGCGAGATCATCGACTCCCGCGGCAACCCCACCGTCGAGGCAGAGGTATGGCTGGCCGACGGCACGATTGGCCGCGGCGCTGCCCCCAGCGGCGCGTCCACCGGTGAATTTGAGGCTCTGGAGCTGCGCGACGGCGACAAGAGCCGCTTCGGCGGCAAGGGCGTCAGCAAGGCTGTTGAGAACATCAACACCACCATCAACGAGGTTCTCGCCGGCATGGATGCCTCCGACATCTACGCCGTGGACGCCGCTATGCTGAAGGCCGACGGCACCAAGGATAAGTCCAACCTCGGTGCAAACGCCATTCTGGCGGTTTCCATCGCGGCGGCCCGCGCGGCGGCCATCTCGCTGGATGTGCCCCTGCACCGCTTCTTGGGCGGCGTGTCCGGCAACAAGCTGCCCGTGCCCATGATGAACATCCTGAACGGCGGCGCGCACGCGGCCAACACCGTGGACGTGCAGGAGTTCATGATCATGCCCGCCGGTGCGCCCAGCTTCAAGGAGGGTCTGCGCTGGTGCACCGAGGTGTTCCACGCCCTGCAGGCGCTGCTGAAATCCAAGGGTCTGGCCACCTCCGTCGGTGACGAGGGAGGCTTTGCACCCGACCTTGCCAGCGACGAGGAGGCCATTCAGTATATCCTTGAGGCCATCGAGAAGGCCGGCTACCAGCCCGGCAGGGATTTTGTGCTGGCCATGGATGCTGCCTCCAGCGAATGGAAGGGCAGCAAAAAGGGCGAGTATAAGCTGCCCAAGTGCGGCAAGGTCTTTACCAGTGAGGAGCTGGTCGAGCACTGGAAGCAGCTGGTCGAGAAGTATCCCATCTACTCCATCGAGGACGGCCTCGACGAGGAGGACTGGGAGGGCTGGCAGCACATGACGAAGGAGCTGGGCGGCAAGGTCCAGCTGGTCGGCGACGACCTGTTCGTCACGAACACCGAGCGCCTGTCCAAGGGCATTCGCTTGGGCTGCGGCAACTCGATCCTCATCAAGCTGAACCAGATCGGCTCGGTTTCCGAGACGCTGGAGGCCATCAAGATGGCGCACAAGGCCGGTTACACCGCCATTGCGTCCCACCGCTCCGGCGAGACCGAGGACACCACGATTGCCGACCTGGCCGTTGCGTTGAACACCTGCCAGATCAAGACCGGCGCCCCCAGCCGCAGCGAGCGCGTCGCCAAGTACAACCAGCTTCTCCGCATCGGGGAGGAGCTTGGCAGCGCCGCGCAGTATCCGGGGTTTGGGGCGTTTAACATTAAAAAGTAAGCGCTGGAGAGATAGGAGAGAAAATGCCGCGGGCGGATGCGAGCATCCGCCCCTGCAACTCAAAAATTGTTGCCCAAACAACACACAAAGCCCTGTAATTCTGGTATAATAATCAAAGCCGGGCGAAATACGCCCGGCGGTCCATACATTAAAAGAGGTGCACAATGACAGATTTCAAACAGTGGGAAGGCTTTGAAGGCCGCATTTGGAAAGAGGAAGTCAACACCCGTGACTTCATCCAGAAGAACTACACCCCTTACGACGGCGACGAGAGCTTCCTCGCCGGTCCTACCGACGCTACCAACAAGCTGTGGGGCGCGCTGCAGAAGCTGCAGAAGGCCGAGCGCGCCAAGGGCGGCGTGCTGGACATGGAGACCGAGGTCGTCTCCGGCCTGACCGCCTACGGCCCCGGCTACATCGACCCCGAGCTGAAGGATCTCGAGAAGGTCGTCGGCCTGCAGACCGATAAGCCCCTGAAGCGCGCCTTCATGCCCTACGGCGGCATCAAGATGGCGGAGCAGGCCTGCACGACCTACGGCTACCAGCCCAGCGAGAAGCTGCACGAGATTTTCACCAAGTACACCCGCACCCATAATCAGGCCGTGTTCGATGCCTACACCCCCGAGATGAAGAAGGCCCGCCACAGCCACATCGTCACCGGCCTGCCCGACACCTATGGCCGCGGCCGTATCGTCGGCGACTACCGCCGCGTGGCGCTGTACGGCATCGACTACCTCATCAAGGCCAAGCAGAACGACTTTGCCAACTGCGGCGACGGCACGATGACCGAGGAGGTCGTCCGCCAGCGCGAGGAGATTTCTATGCAGATCTCCGCCCTGAAGGGCATGAAGGAGATGGCCGCTGCCTACGGCTTCGACATCTCCCAGCCCGCCGCCAACGCAAAAGAGGCCGTCCAGTGGCTGTACTTCGGCTATCTGGCCGCCATCAAGACCCAGAACGGCGCTGCCATGTCCGTTGGCCGTGTGTCCACCTTCCTGGACATCTACATCCAGCGCGATCTGGACAACGGCACCCTGACCGAGAGCGAGGCCCAGGAGCTGATCGACCACATGGTCATGAAGTTCCGTATGGTCAAGTTCGCCCGCATCCCCAGCTACAACCAGCTGTTCAGCGGCGACCCCGTCTGGGCGACCCTCGAGGTCGGCGGCATCGGCATGGATGGCCGCTCCATGGTCACCAAGAACGACTTCCGCTTCCTGCATACGCTCGAGAACATGGGCCCCGCCCCTGAGCCGAACATGACGGTGCTGTATTCCAGCGCCCTGCCCAAGACCTTCAAGGACTATGCGTCTAAAATCTCCATCGACACGTCCAGCGTCCAGTACGAGAACGACGACGTCATGAAGCCTGTCTGGGGCGATGACTACTCCATCTGCTGCTGCGTTTCCGCCACCCAGACCGGCAAGGAGATGCAGTTCTTCGGCGCACGTGCGAACCTCGCCAAGTGCCTGCTCTACGCCATCAACGGCGGCGTCGACGAGAAGCTCGGCGAGCAGGTCGGCCCCGCTTACGCCCCCATCACCGCCGAGTACCTCGACTACGGCGAGGTCACGGCCAAGTACGACGTCATGATGGACTGGCTGGCCGGGCTGTATGTCAACATCCTGAACCTCATCCAGTATATGCACGACAAGTACTACTATGAGGCTGCCGAGATGGCTCTGATCGACACCGATGTCCGCCGCACCTTTGCGACCGGTATCGCCGGCTTCAGCCATGTGGTCGACTCCCTGTCCGCCATCAAGTACGCCAAGGTCAAGTGCATCCGCAACGAGCAGGGCCTCGTCACCGATTACGAGATCGAGGGCGACTTCCCGAAGTACGGCAACGATGATGACCGCGCCGATGACATCGCCGTTGAGCTGCTGCGCAGCTTCCTCGAGAAGATCAAGCGCCGCCACACCTACCGCAACTCCGAGGCTACCACCTCTATCCTGACCATCACCTCCAACGTCGTCTACGGCAAGGCCACCGGCGCTATGCCCGATGGCCGCAAGGCGTACACCCCGTTTGCCCCCGGCGGCAACCCGAGCTACGGCGCCGAGACCCACGGCCTGCTGGCGTCCCTGAACTCCGTTGCCAAGCTGCCCTACCACTGGGCACTGGACGGCATCTCCAACACCCAGACCATCAACCCCGATGCGCTGGGCCACAGCGAGGACGAGCGCGTCACCAACCTGGTGCAGGTCATGGACGGCTACTTTGACCAGGGTGCTCACCACCTGAACGTCAACGTCTTTGGCGTGGAAAAGCTGCTGGACGCCATGGAGCACCCCGAGAAGGAGGAGTACGCCAACTTCACCATCCGTGTCTCCGGCTACGCGGTCAAGTTCATCGACCTGACCAAGGAGCAGCAGCTCGACGTTATCGCACGTACCTGCCACAAGGTCCTGTAATTTTGTAAGCAGAATAGGGCCCGCAGCCGCGGCTGCGGGCCTTTTTTGTGGTATACTGTGTTATACCACCCGGTAGGGGCCGGGCATGCCCGGCCCGCAGGTTTGCGTGAGCGGATGTTTGCGGGTGGTTACCCGGGGGATGGCCGTTGGCGGAAGGTTTTCCGGGGCGTCGGGGACGCCGCCCCCTACGGCTTGCCCGGGAATGGGCGGCAGCGGGAGCCTGCCCCTCATCCGGCCCTGCGGGGCCACCTTCCCCCAAGGGGGAAGGCAAGGGTTGTTGTTGGCGACAGCGCAAGCCTTCGCGGGGTGTCGGGGACGCCGCCCCCTGCGGTTTGCCCGGGAATGGGCGGCAGCGGGAGTCTCCGCGGGTGGTAACCCGGGGAAGGACGTCGGCGCAAGCCTCCGCGGGGCGGCGGGGACGCCGCCCCCTGCGGTTTGCCCGGGGAAGGGCGGCAGCGGGCGCCTGCCCCTCATCCGACCCTGCGGGGCCACCTTCCCCCGAGGGGGAAGGCAAGGGCTGTTGTTGGCGGCAGCGCAAGCCTGCCCCTACCCCGGCAGCTGGTCCTCAGTGCGGAGCTGGAGGGTCAGGCTGTAGTACCAGCGGTCTGACAAAACCGGCGCTGTACCGACGTAATCTTGGTAGGTGTAGGGGTGGGTCGAGGCGGTGATGAGCGCACCGCCGTTCGTGCTGTAGAGGGCGCAGCCGTAGGGGCTGTCGGCGGGGGCAGCCCAGTCGCCGAGGCTTTCCAGTCCGGCCTGGGCAGCAAAGCTGCGCAGGGCGGTCTCGGTGGGCAGCGGGGTGTTTTCCGCGTCGGTCCCGGCCATCGAGAGCCATGCCTCGACCACTGTGCCGGTGCGGCTGTCCATAGTGACGCTGTATCGCGTAAAAAGTGCATTGTCCGTCATGCCGAACCGCCGCACCGTCACAAAGCCGAGGCTGTCGGTGACGCAGTAGGTCTCGTCCAGGTAGTAATATCTGCCGTCCCAGTCGGTGTAGCTTTCGCCGGTCTCGGCCGTGTCCAGCGCCTCGGCAGCCCAGGCGGCGGGCACGGCGCCGGTTTCGGCCAGCTGGCGCAGGGCGTTCTCTGCGGCCTCGGCGGCGGCGGAATCCGCATACTGCATGGATTGCAGGCTGGCGGACGCACCTATGTACATTTTTGGGGCTGTCAGAACCTCGGCGGGGCGCTGCTCCCGCTCGGTCTCGGCGTTCCGGCTGCGGGCGGCCAGCTGGCGCAGGATATAATAATCGTCCGCCGTGGGCGTCGGGGCAACGTAGGGGTCGGCCACGATCTCGACGCGGCCAAGGCTGGCGGCGTCGGCTGCGGCCAGAAACACCGCGGGCGCGGCGGCGCAGCCCAGCACGGCCACGGTGCAAAGCGCGGCGGTCAGCCGCGGATGGTTCCAAAGGCTCACGGTGCATCCTCCTTCCAGACGGGCAGCGTCACACTGACCCGGGTGCCTCTGCCGGGTTCGCTTTCGATGCGCAGCGCACTGCCGTGGGCGGCGGCAATGCGTTGGCAGAGCGCCAGCCCCAGGCCGCTGCCGCCCTGACGGCGGGCGCGGGATTTATCGACCATGTAGAACGGCTCGGTCACGCGGGGGATCAGCTCGGGCGGGATGCCGCAGCCGCGGTCCGCCACGGTCAGCGTGACGGCGTCCCCGGCCTGCGCACAGAGCACCAGCACCGGCGCATCGGGCGCACTGGCCTTGGCGGCGTTCTGCACCAGATTGCAGAGCAGATCCAGCAGCAGGTCGGCGTCCCCGCGCACGGTAGGCGCGGCGGCGGGTGTGCGCAGGGTGACGTCCGGGCAGGCCGCGTGCAGCCGCGGCCAGAGCGCGGGCAGCGGCACGGCGGTCAGTTCAACGCCCTCCTCATTCAGGCCCAGCAGGGCCAGCAGCTTGCGGCTCAGCGCCTCGAGCCGCCGCCCCTCGTGCACGATGGCCGCGGCGGCCTCGCGCTGCTCGTCGGGGTCGGTCTGCATGGTGTGGAGCATGTCCGCATAGCCGATGATGCTGGTCATCGGGGTTTTCAGCTCGTGGGTGAACGCGCCGACGAAGTCCTCCCGCCGCTGGACGTCGGCCTCGAGGTCTGCGATCTTTTCCTGCACAGCATCGGCCATTTTGTCAAAGCTGCGGCTCAGCGCCTCGATCTCATCGCCGGTGTGCAGGTCGGTGCGGCGGGCGTAGTCCCCGGCTGCGATCTGCGCCCCGGCGTCGGTCAGGACGGCCAGCGGGCGGGTCAGGCGGCGGGCCAGCAGCGCCGTGACGGCGGACGCCGCGGCCAGCACGGCGGCCTCCAGCAGCAAAAAGCGCATCAGGGCGGCGTTTCTGTCCCGGTAAAGGCCGGTCAGGTCGTAGGCTGTGACGAGCCGCAGCCCGCCCTGCAGGTCGCTGGCGTAGACGGCGTAAATAGAATTTTCGGTCCTGACGGTCACGGTGGCGGCGTCGCCAAGGGGGAGGCCTTGCAGCCCTTCCAGCGTGGCGCAGACGAGGGTGTCGCCCCGCCAAAGCGCCGCGGGGACATTCTGTGCCGTCACGCGGGCCGTGAGCGCGGCATCCCCGGTGGATATGCCGCGGCGCTGCAGGTCGAGGATCTCGGTTTGCAGCAGCGTACACGCCTGGGCGTGGGCGGCGGCGTTGGCGGCGGCCATGCGGCTGCGCTGCACGGAGAAATTGAAGCGCGGAAGGAACATGAATTCGCTGCGCCGACATACAGGGATACGGCGGCACTTGCCGAAATAAGGCAGACGGTGTTCAATCAGCTTGAATCGGAGCATGAACACGACAGGGACACTGTCGAGGACAGCATCGCGGTGCTGCGTTATCTTGCCGAGAACTATGAAAACATGGGACGGACTGCTTGTGCGCTGCCTTTGCGGAAAAAGGTGCTTGAGCTTGATGCCGAACTTGCGGCACGGTTCAAAAACAGGGAAGGAATCGAATCGGATTATTATTGCGCATTAAAGGCGCGCAATCGCTACGGAAGGGACGAATGTGCCGACCTGCGGGAACTTGCGGCGGGGCTGCTGCCTTTGGATAAACAAATTCAAATCGAAAAAAATGTTTTTGAAAACTATCCGATGCTTGTGCGCGACAGTGTTGAGCTTTCGGAAGAGTATCTTGCGGTTATCGATGAGGTTGAGCGGCTGCTCGAAGAAGAATGCGGAGAAAATGCGCATCCGCTTGAAACAGCGCAGGCAAAAGCGAGGCTTTTGAGCGAACGCGGAATCCTTTGGCGGTCCGAAATGCAGTTGAATCCGGGAGTTCTGTTCGATTGAAAAGCAGAGAACCGATCCGGAAATGAACAAAAGCCGAAAAGCCGGCAAAAACAAAACGAAAGCAGAAACCATAAAACAACAGAGCAAAGGGGTGCTGCCGTGAACATAAGCTATAACAAACTTTGGAAACTGCTTGTGGACAAAAAAATGAGCAAGGCGGATCTGCGTCGGGCAACGAAGCTTGCGCCGAACACAATGACAAACCTCCGTCGGGATAAATATGTTTCGCTGGAGGTGCTTGTTCGCATATGCGAAGTGCTCGACTGCGATATCGGCGATATTGTCGGCGTTTGCAGGGATGATGCAGCGGGGAATTTGCAGAAAAATCCGACAGAATAAATGAAGCTGCATGAACCGGGTTCGGCTTCCGAAAAAAACAAATGTCGCCGTCGGAGCGACCTGCACGGACGCGGGATATGGCATAATATGCTTGTCAGAGGACGGCAGGGAAAAGATTTGAAAGAAAGGAAGCTTTCGCGGCACGCGAAAACCATGGCTCCGAAAATGAAAACGAATCCGAAGGGCAAAGGCTTTATGAAAAAGGGCTTGAACTTATCAAAAATCTCAATTGGAGCGCGGCAAGGCTGCAAAAACGGTGCTTTTGAATATACTGCGCCGGACGGAACGAAGGCGAAACGCTGCTATCGGGACGACAAGGAATCGAGCTTTTCATAAAAGTGAAAAGAAACGGGGAAAGAGAATTGAAACGCGGGCTTAATGCTGAAGAGAGGAGTTATCTTATAACTGCCGTCGTTGTTGCCTGTGCAATAGCGGCGCGGGTAATCTCAAAGGCGGGTATTGCTGCGGATACAATGGGCTTGATACGCTCCGTGCTTTATATCGGGCTTTATTTTGTTTGGGGAATTTCAATCAAAAAGCGTGTGCTGCAGGCACAGGTTCAAAGGTACCTGACGGCTATTGTCGGAATGATGATATTTTGGTTCATTGTGCGCACAATGAAATATTTTTTTGTCGCGGACATTGATGCAAAGAGACAGCTGTGGTATCTTTACTATTTTCCGATGCTGTTCATTCCGCTCCTGTCCTTCTTTGTTGCATTATCGCTCGGAAAAACAGAGAAGTACAGGCTTCCCCGAAGGGCATTGCTGCTCTGCATTCCCACGGTGTGCCTGCTGCTGTTTGTGCTCACAAACGATTTTCACGAGTGGATTTTTCGTTTTCCCGAAGGGCAGCCGCGTTCGGATGCAAACGGAATGTATTCGATCGGGTATCTGTTTGTTGCCGGCTGGGAAATTATCTTCGCGGTTGCGGCACTGGTGATGCTGCTTGCAAAATGCAGGTTTTCGTCGAAAAGAAAATACCTGCCTGCAATAATACTGACGTGTTCGGTTGTGTATGCGGCAGTGTATGCAAGCGGTACACGCTGGATGCAGGTCGTCGGAGGCGATCTGACGGCGGTACAATGCCTTTTTGTGGCGACATTGCTTGAAACATGTATCGCCTGCGGGTTGATTCCGACAAATACAGGTTACGGTGCGCTGTTTTCGGCAGCGACCATGCGTGTTCAGATTGCGGATGAAAAATACAATGTTTGCTATGCTTCCGCAAATGCGCCCGAGCTGCCTGCCGAACTGATGCGGCTTGCAGAGGTGGGCGATGTTGACGCCGGCGACGGCTTTTTGCTGCGGAGCAGCAGGATTCCGGGCGGACATGTGCTTTGGATGGAAGATATATCAGCGATTAACGAATTGCTGGAGGAGCTTGAATCAAACCGTGCAGAGATTGCGGAGAGTAACAATCTTGAACGTGAAAATTATAACACAAAATTAAGAATCAATGCACTGCGCGAAAAAAACAGACTGTACGACCTGCTTCAGGAACAAACGGCGCGCGGCATAGATTTGCTGGATGATATTTTCGGGCAATACGAAGATTCCGCGGAACCGAAGGAACGGCGTAAGCTGCTTGCAAAGGCAGCGGTCATCGGTGCATATATAAAAAGACGCGGCAACCTGATGTTCATCGGAGAGAAAAGCAACGTGACCGATACTGCCGAACTCGGGCTTTGCCTTAACGAATCGTTTGCGAATATTGAACTTTTCGGGGCAGAATGCGCACTGTCCGTACCCGTGCGTGTGCGCATACGAACGGAAGACGCAATTCGTGTTTATGATTTTTTTGAAGAAATAATCGAAGCTGCAATGGATGACCTGCGTTCGGTTTGGCTGAAAGCACACACTGTTGAAGAGAGGGTAGTATTCTGCATCGAGGTTGAAACCTCTGCCGACCTGAGCGGGAATACCAAAGTTTACAGCGGTGGAAAAACGGAAGAAGACGTTTGGCGGTTCACATTTGCAGTGGGAAAAGAGGGAGCAAAAGCATGAAGTACTTCTGTTCGATTTCAACAGCCGAACGTTCGCTGCTGCCTGCCGCATTGTTCGGAGCGGTGCTTATTTCACTTGCTGCCGCCGTTCTCGTCTTTCAAATGCGAAGGGAAAAATGGCTGCAGGCGTTGAACACGACCGCCTTTTTGCTTCTGTTCGTGCTGCTGAACGTGGTTTTTTCGAAAATCGACAGGCAGGGTGATACGCATGGTTCGATTGATTTGCTGACAGGATTGCTGTGGATAATCATTTGCACCGCTGCGGTTACGGGAACGCTTGAGATACTGCTGCTCCGCAAACAAACGGGAAAAACTATCGGAAGGAATTCCGTGAAGCAGGCGATAGATTCGCTGCCGTCCGCAATTTGCTGGTTTACGGAGGAAGGCACGGTAAAGCTTTGCAATCTGCAAATGTACAGGCTTTTTCGCATGCTTGCGGGCAGAGACCTTCAGATGTATGCGGAGATTTGCACAGCTTTGGAGGACTGCCCGGAAGGGAATACGAACAGCAGACAAATCGGGGTGATACGCCTTTCCGGGGAACGACAGACTTATCTGTTTCCCGACGGGAGTGTGTGGAAGTATTCACGAAAGGAAATTGCCGCAAGCGACGGAAGACGCTATATTGAGGCAATGTTTTCAAACGTTACGGGTTTGTACGAGAAGCATCTTGAGCTTCGGCGGCAAACGGAGCAGCTGAAGCTTATTTCGCGCGAATTGAAAAAACTTTCGGAGCATGTGCTTGAATTGACAAGGGAGAGCGAGATACTTGCGGCAAAAACCCGCCTGCACGACAGAATAGGCGCGGGCTTGATTGCGATTCGGCAGACTCTTTTGGGAACGCGGACAGCGGAGGAGGGCGCAAAAGCACTGCAAGCGTTCCGCAATGCCGTGCGCATGATAAAATCCGATAATGAATCCGTTTCCGAAAAAGGAGAACTTGCGGAACTCATGCAGGATGCAGAGGCGATAGGCATGCGCATTGAGCTTTTCGGTGAACTGCCGGAAGATACGGATTTGCGGAAAGTTTTCCTTATTGCAATACGTGAATGCCTCACAAACGGTGTTCGCCATGCGGATGCAACGCTTATACATGCGGAAATTGTGCGGAAGGACAAAAGCATATTGTTATATATAACGAACAACGGAAAGCCCCCGGAAGGCGTTGTTGTGCCGAAAGGCGGGCTGTTGAACCTTTTGCGTTATGTTGCGGATTGCGGAGGAAAAATGAAAATCGAATCGCTGCCGCAGTATGTGCTGTCGATTGAACTGCCGTCGAAAAACGGGGAAATTGAGAAGGAATGACAGAAAAAAGATAAAAACGGTGAAAACAGGGGCTTGAAAAATGAAAAAAATACTGATAGTCGAGGATCAAAGAATGCCGCGGGAGAATATGGAGCGCATGATCGCGGAAAGCGGACGATATGAATCTGCGGGCAGCATCAGCGACGCCGGACTTGCGCTTGCGCGCTGCTGCCGCATTCCTGTTGACTTGATATTGATGGATGTCTGCACGGCGGGCAATCGGGACGGCATAGAGGCTGCGGCAGAGATTAAAGCAAAGTTTCCGAATATCAAAATCATTATTGTAACATCAATGGCCGAAGTCGGATTTTTGGACAGGGCAAAAGCGGCAGGTGCGGACAGTTTCTGGTACAAGGATATAAGTCGTGAAAAACTCATTGATATTATTGACAGAACCATGGCAGGGGAGAAGATTTTTCCGGATGCAACGCCGACGGTTCGGCTTGGCCTTGCGGACAGCACGGAACTGACCGCGCGCGAAATAAATGTGCTTAGGCTTGTGTGCGACGGGCTTGAATACGGGGAGATTGCGGAGCAGCTGAATATTTCGGAACGCACGGTCAAATACCATGTTTCAAACATATTGTCAAAAACGGGTTATGCGAACAAAACCCGCCTTGCAATTGCCGTTACGAACAAAAAGTTTATCATCCCAAGGATTCCGGAGGATTCGAGCGACTTGCAATAAACGATCGGAACAACCGAAAAAAACATCGAGAGGCTGCATTTTCGCGAATGCGGCTTTTTTGTCGGTCGGGAATGCCGAAAAGCTGCGTATACGGTGAATTCGACAATATTCCGTATGCTTTTTGCAAATTGCACTTTCGGACAGTGCGAAGCGGCGGCAAATAATGTATAATCACACCAACCCACGGAGCGGGTTTGCGGCGGGACTAAGCCGAACGGCGGGCAATATGCGGCGGACAGCAGCGAAAACATTATCAGATGCGAGGACAAAACTCGGGCGAAAATCGAAAGAAAAACGGAGGCGAGCCATGCGGCGAATAGTTGTTGATATGCAGAATGCATTATTTACGGATGCAATTGCAGCGGCATTGCGGAATTTTGACTCCGATTTCGAGGTTTTTGAAAGCGAGCTGCCGCAAAAAACGGCCGAGTTGTGCGGAGATGTGCGTGCGGACGTGCTGATTGCAGAGGTCACAAGCTGTACGCCGTGGACGTTTGAGGACCGCATGAAAACCCGAAGCGAGCTGAAAAAAATCTGCCGAAGGTGCAAAATTGTGCTCACCGTGGACGAAAACAA
>ERZ773181.2456-NODE-2456-length-12275-cov-4.358920_pt1 | contig 12275 bp, 9 predicted proteins | sample MGYA00581001_ERZ773181 | MGnify/ENA primary metagenome ERZ773181 (study PRJEB29015, sample SAMEA2737780) | human gut metagenome | biome: human gut; feature: human-associated habitat; material: faeces | place: China | collected 2012 ... | reverse complement strand
TTCATAAATGTGTCGCAAAGGACGCTCCACATTTATTTCATTGACGGCTGTCGCCGTATAAAAATAGAACGAAATAACCTCTTGTGTGAGCAAGCTCCCACCGAGGTATTCCGTTCTATTTTTGCATGGCTCGTAACTTTCAATTTACTCAGTTCACTAATCACTTCATCATAAGTGTATCTTACCTTTTTAATATTTTGAGCAGCCTCTGCTTCTGCTTGAAAATAAGCCTCCGTCAACTGCTCATACTGTTCTTTCGTCACCAGGAAATAATAAAGTCCGGTGTCTTTTACATAGTATGCCTGGTCTTGCATCATTTCCCGTTTTTCTGCGGAATCTGTATTTTCCTCATAGTATGGCATCGAAACGACGTATGCAGTTTCCCCGGTTTGCGTTTCTTTATTAAGGAATTCTTTTTCCATAAATCCTGTCATTCGGAATAATTCTCCGTTCGGCTCAAACTCATAATAAATCTGATTTATTCCCTCCCGGTTCCACCTGGCTGCGCATGTACCGTTTAATTTCATCCATGTGGAATCAAAGCCATTCCATAAATTCAGTCGTTTCTTTTCCTCATCATAACTTATTACATAGATAAATTCTCTCTCATCTGAAATACACAAGTCCGTAATTCCGTCACCCGTCATATCGAATAAGTAATAATATAGCTCCTTCATATCTTTGGTGCAATATTTCGTTACGAAATGCCCTGTTGCATCAATAGTAATTTCTTTTCCTTCAAAAATCTCATCAAAATGAATATCGTTTTTCAAAAGTCCCAAAAAATAATTTTTGTACTTACATTCCCCTGCCGGGAAGCGGTATTCAAACGAAATATCTCCATACTCGTTTTGCAACATCTCTACGGTGTCTTCCTGCGCGTAGGTCATTTCAGAAAATGGCAACTCCCAATATCCTTCATACACTTTTTCTATAACCGGCCAAAGTTCACCACTGTACGAGCCGACATTGCACACCCAATATTCCTTATCTATTCCTCCCGAGTCATTCATTATTAACGTCATCACATTGCAATACTTGTAGACGGTCATACCTATCACTTGTTCATTTTTCTCTATTAATGTTATCATGTAATTTTCATTTTCCCAATTTACAAAATATGGCTGTGTATCCGTCTGCCCTCCTTGTCGTATTGCCAGACCATAATACTGCCATCCCTCATTAAAAAAGACTAAATTTGTTACATTTTCTGCCTTTTCCGTATGACTGCCCGATTTATCTACATGACTTATTACAATGTCTGTATCTGACAAGGCAGTATGTACTTCGGGATACAAATTGATTTGATACCAAGTATCCCATATTGATCCTTCATCACAATAATATTTCAAAAATATATTATCTTTGCTGTTCATAATAACTTTTATCTTTTCAATAACGTTCAATTTCCTATAGTTTGCTGCTATTTCGTGTAGTCGATCGTCTACTTCATTTGACAAAAGCGAATTGCTTAGATATTCCGTCATTTCACTACCAAAAAAATCTTCCAAATAGGGCGCCGCTTCATATGTATAATTACTTTCCCATACGTTATCCGCGTATCCTTTCGGCATATTCGCAATGTAATAAATTAAGTTATTTTTTTGTAAAATAAGAATTGTACAGAATATTATAATTATTGCATACACCTTCCATGTACGCCTTATTTTCCTCATACTAATCCCCCTAGTAATCTGAAAAGGATTAATTAGCTCATAAATAAATCCAGTGTTTTCTATATCCAATTCTTTCAAAGTTTATTTTTTCTTCTTCCAGAGTCCCATCTCCATCATAAAGAATGCAATCTCTAATTTTTGTAGTCCTATTAACAATACTCTCCAAAATTGTATCTAATTGTGATGAAATTTCTTTTTCTTTCTGATTCTTTAGTATTGCACTCATCATATCATTCATATCCAATTTACTTATTACATATTCCATATTATTGGAAATCTTTATTATATTTCCGTCTTCGTGACAATAAGCTGTTCCTTAGCATCCCTCCACAGCCACCATACGGTATCATTCTGATAATAATCAAATACCATTTCATAACCGGCGTCCAAATATTTTTGTTCTATAATTTCATACTCCTGTAAGGGAGAGGTCCACACTACTTCTCCCCGAATCCGTAAATCCTTCACAGGGCATGTCTCTTTCTGGCATTCATACAAAGCCGCTCTGTTCCCTTCCCGTACCAGTATTCCTTGCGGAAGTTCCAAATTATTCTGCGTACAATTGTCTCTGATCCGAAATAGTTCCCCGTTCTCTGTCAGGCGGGCATTTTCTTCTCCTGTGTAGTACTCTATAAAAAGATACAACCCACTGTCATCAAATCTGTTAAACATTTCTTTGGCATACAGCTTTCTGTTTGGAATGGCATCATGAATTTTTTTCACATTTCCTTCGGTATCTATTATAAAGAAACCGCTTCCTTCCTCGCCAAATATAATCATTCCATCCGCCCTTACCATCATAGAGTTCAAATAGTTTTCTGTGGAATACAGCGTATGTGAAGTAAAATCGTTACAATCCAGATATTCCAGTGAATAGTAGCCCGTTTCTTCATCCATCGCCTTGTAATATGCTCTATTATCATAGACAGCACATATTTCCTCCTGCAAAATACAGCTGCCCCTTACTTTTCCTGTAGGGAAATCAATTACTACCGTTCTATATTCATCCACTTCCTTATCATAAAGTGAATATATTATACAATTCTTATTCTGTAATACATGTGCACTATGGTCTCTGAAAAGATCATTCATACTTTCTCTGTCTTCCACGGGTATATAGTCCGTCAGTTTCTTTCCTGTCAATTTATATTCCCCGTCTTTATATCGATACTCTGTATTTCTTAAAAAAATCACATCATCAAAAATAAGCAGATTACAGTCTCTTCTATTCATATAATTTGTCTGTGCCATAATTTTCTCTGATTTTAAACTATATTCTTCAATATATGCGATTCTTTGCTTATATTCCTGCGAATTTCTCCATTCATCCAATGAATATAATTTTGCATCTACAATGTCATACCACATGACTTCTTGCAAATTTTCATCAACATAAAAGTAATCCCAATTAACCCTATAATCTTCCCGTTGCACTCCCACATATATTACATAATAATTTGTATTATCTTTTTCTGTTTTTACAAAATTAATATCTATTGTAAGATTAGCATTTCCTCCACTTTTCTGTTCAATGAATGCACTATATTTTTCTATTTCCGGAATGGAATCCATAACAAACTTTTCAGCAGCTTCTTGATTCACTTTGGAAAGTGCCAAATTTTCATTTGTTTTATAGGTATTCTCACAAGCTGTCAACATAATTACTATAAGAATTATTGTTATGCATACTTTTTTCACTTACATTTCTCCTTTATGCATAAATCGCCAAATGTTCTCTCTACTATGTTTTCTACTATGTTTTCTACAATGGATTGCATAAATGACGACTGGCATATCGCTAAATTAATGTTTTTTCTGCCCAAAATACTTCTTCCATTTTTACCACTGGATGCTCTATCAAGAGCATCCAGCAATAAGTTCAAATATGTAGATAACGGTTATGATTATCCAAACATTTTTCTATTTTATATCCTTTTCTAAATCTTTATATTTTTTTTCACAAATTTTTAAAACATCGGAAGCATATCCCTCAGTTCCGACATTATATAATCGTATTGCCTCCTCCAAACTGTCTGTTTTGTTCATTTTGCGCCTTAGTGTATCTACTCCTATCGCAATACTTAAAAATGGAGTCACATTTTCATATTGATAATAATAAATAGTTTTTGATGTATAATCCCCATCATAACTATTTCCATTACCATCCTCTTGTGTATTGAAAAGCGATTTCAATATAGCATATTCTTCCCGATTTTTCATAGCATTTATATCAATTTCAGAAAGATTTAATTTTCTACGCTCCCCCCAAGTTGTTTTCTCCCCGCTTTCATCTATATCTGTTACTATTTTAATATATCTAGTATCAATTTTAACATATTCATATATGTTTGGATTTCTTACATCTAAAGCTTGAAGCACATCCCTTGAAATATTTGCATTAGGACTAGTTGATTTATCATATCCTATTTTCGATTCTTTATACATCATTGCCTTAATAATATTGGGATTTATCTGTGTACCATACTTTAAATTATAGTATTTACTCCAGCCAATAATCCAAGAATCATATCTTTGATAATTTCTTTCCTGATATAATGTTGGAATATATACATCTAATGCATGTTCTCCGTTCACTAAATCCATCATATACATTTTTGCATAAGATTCACTAATATTTCCTTTCAAGTACTCATCTAATACATATAACGCATTTTGTTTCACTTGCTCTGTGCATGTAGAATTCACTCTCCGCATACTTGCTTGCTTAATAACTTTCTGGCAATATGATGGATTCCTTTGCGTATTGTCCAATGCATAGTCAACATTTGCTAAGGGACTTTGCAATTCATGTAGTGCGCTCAAAAAAGCCGTTGTTCTACGCAATAATTCCCATTTGATACTTTCATTCATATCCTTAGAATTCATTGCTTGAATTTTTTCACTTAACATCTTTTCTTCTGTAATAGTGAGCCAGTTTCCGCTCGGATCCGTATAATTCAGATAGCTGCTCACGCAGTAATTATACCGGTTGAGCGTCAGCGGTTCTGTCAGGCTACCCAGGTAGCTGTCTTCGGTGAGGAAGGTCGCCGTTACCACGCAGTAGTACCTTGCCCTCAGATACTGGCTCTCGATATTCGGATTGTAGGACTCCCCGTTGTAGGTGTATTCGTTCTCATACTGCGGAGCACCGAAGGTGATCTCTCCGGTGACGCTGTAGCGGTAGGACTGGTAGACCTGTCCCTCTTCATTGGTGATGCCGGAGACACTTCCCCTGGCATCATAGAGGTAATATCCGGTGCTGCCATCGAACCGGTCAAGGGAGATCCGGTCGAATCCGCCGTTTATCTCCGCTCCGTAGATATAAGAGGTATCCGTCCTGCCATTGATGTTCTGCTCGACCAGTACCTCGGCATGTTCACGGTTGACATCGTTTAAGTATTCGATCAGTTCGTAATTTTTTCCCTTGCCTTTTTTACATCAGTATCAATTATTTCCAATTTATAATTCCTGACATTTCATCCCATGAAAATATTAAGGGTTCAAAATACTTTGCCTCAGGAAGTACAATAAAGCCATCATCCGACATATAAAAAGATATATTTCCATACAGCCATGTCACAGAATCTATCTGCCCGTCATCATCCTCCGGATATTCTCCCTGCATGGTTCTGCTGTCAACTATCATTTCCGCTTCCGTCATTGATCCATAATGCAATATCCTCTCAGGATCTCCCTCTAATATAAACATTCGGGGTTCCCGCTCATCTCCATCAAAGTAGTGAAGCAACATATTTTTAAATTTGTCTGTATTACCTATCATATCGCTTAGGAGCACTCTTTCCCCTGTAAGCATATTCACTACAATAGCATACATAACCTTCCCAGGCAAACGCCGATCCTCCGTTCCTTCGTAAACAACAGAAAGATACTGTTTATACTGATATATTCCCGCAATCGTATAAGGGTCATCGTCATCCCAAATGACATATATATGTATATCTAATTGTGCGCAGTCAAATAACCAGCAGGCATCTTTCCACAAGGTGTGATTAATTTTCCACTGCAGCCTCTTATCCGGACATCCTTGAATCTGGACATATGGGATATGATAGCTCTCTCCGTTATCTATCGAAAAATTAAATGTCTTTTGTTGAATCTCATATTCATAACATGACAACAACTGAGGTTCTTGCGCATCGTCAACCTCTATTGTTGTTTCTTCCGCCTCAGTTTCATATGTATTAATGGTTTCCGATTCCTGACTTTCCTCATAAATCTCAGATTCGTTCGATGAACATCCTATTATCGATACTGCAATACATAAGCTCAACACAAGTATAGCCACAAACTTATTTACCAAATATCTCGTAAGCTTTGTCATACTTTTCACTTCGATCCCTCCAATTCTTTGGTAATGGATTGCTGTTGTTTCCAACTATCAGCTGATCATTTTTAATTTTATACTCCCCTCCTAATCTTATTGTTGCTAAATCTTTATCTGTTGCAGTAAATCCATTAACATAATACTGTGTAATGAGGAATATAGCCTCCGAATTTCCATTAGCATTAACATAATCATTTAAACTGCCCATACCTGTTTTTACGACATTCGTAGTTGCCCAAAACCATGCAGCAGCCTCTAAGCTATAATATTTTGCAATATAATGAACTTTGTCCATTCCGAAGTTCACCATATCACAATCTCTACCAATGGCTTTTAAAAAATTTTCTTGCGTTTGTTTTCCAGTTAATTGAATATATCCTACACCTCTGTCATCAAATTCTAAGTTTGAGTTACCTGCAACATCTTTAATATAGCTTTTCCAATTATCTTTTGTTAACAATTCTTTTCCATTTTGCATTCCTTCAATATTGTCTTGTCCAAAATTGCTTTCATGCGCCATTGTTGCCATAAGCATTGTAATACTTGCCTTGCTTGTTATGCCATATTGATTCAAGGTACGGTTGAACTTTATGATATAATTTTGTTTATCTCCTGTTATAGCTTTCCATCCAAACTCCTCAAGTTGTTCTATTGATACATGAAAAATTTCACAGGCATAACTACTATTTTGTTTATATGCTTTTAACATAATGCTTTTTGCATATGGCATATCATGCTTATAGTCAAACGATAATACATAGTCAACAGATGCTTGTGGAGAGTTCAGTTCATGTAATGCACTCAAAAATGTTTTGGCAATATAAAAATCAATCTTCCTATTTTGTTTTTCATTTGCGGATGTCTGAATATATTTCACCACAAATTCATTCTGTTCCTTTTCATATATCCATTTCCCGCTCGGATCCGTATAATTCAGATAGCTGCTCACGCAGTAATTATACCGGTTGAGCGTCAGCGGTTCTGTCAGGCTACCCAGGTAGCTGTCTTCGGTGAGGAAGGTCGCCGTTACCACGCAGTAGTACCTTGCCCTCAGATACTGGCTCTCGATATTCGGATTGTAGGACTCCCCGTTGTAGGTGTATTCGTTCTCATACTGCGGAGCACCGAAGGTGATCTCTCCGGTGACGCTGTAGCGGTAGGACTGGTAGACCTGTCCCTCTTCATTGGTGATGCCGGAGACGCTTCCTCTGGCATCGTAGAGGTAGTAGCCGGTGCTGCCATTATTTCCCGAGTTTTCCTTTCATTCATCACCTATGCAGGGATATTTTACCTCGCCTCATCCAAATGCAGAAAAGGATAAAGCATACAGCAAACATTTTTTCCAGTAATCCCCCAACATCACCTGTCTGTGGTACCGTCACCATGTGATCCTTACTGTACACGATTTCCACCGGTTTGCTTGCATAGTCTGTTTCCTTCTCTCCGTTCACATTCTCTGCAATCAGATAAACATGATAATCGGTTCCGCATTCCTTATTCCTGTATTCCTCTGGAATCGAAAATACTGCTTTACCGTCCTGATCCACATTCGGAATATAAATTGCTTCCCCGGCATCATAATAACCGTCCGCTGTAAGGATGTCTTTCTTTGTGAACAGAACCGATACCCATGTTGCATTATCAATGTCCGCCCCTGTAAGTCTATAGGGTACTGTCACCTGCTCTTCTGACTGTGCATTTGTACTTTGCTCTGGCCGGATTTTCATAGCCGGATCGATCAATGTCAGTTTATATGCAGCCCCTGTCTGCCCGGCAGTTCCTTCCACAATAGAAACCATAAGAATATCCGACAGTCTGACATTTAGTACAGGACTTACTCCACAGTATTCATTAACAAAGAGACAACCTACTGCCTTACTTGCTATAACACCTGCACCCATACCTTCATTTTCCGGTAACGTAGGATATTCTTCTTCGGAACGCAGCCACCATTCCCACATGGTTGGTTTTTGTATGCAAATTTTTCCCCGGTTGTCTGCCCCCCACTGCTCATTACTATATCCATAACTTTCGTTTCGGACTTCTCTTGCATCCAGCAAAAATATTTTATCTCCCGAAAGTGCTGTCCATCTCTGAGGTTGAAAGTCGCAGGCATCCCCATCACTTTCTGCTACATTTTCTTTTACGCTGTTTGCAATAGCAGCCTGCTCCTGTAATGAAAAAGATGATGTCAGAAAATCATTGTTCAAATATTCCCGCAAAATACTATTATTCCATTTGCTGTCATCCACGGCATAATTCAATTCATGGAATATCATTCCCTTGTCACCGTCTGGCAGAAAGACGTTATCGCAGTCCAGTAGCATCGTCTTTACCGTACTGTCATTTCCGCTAAAATCTGTAGTGCATTTGGAGAGCACACGATATTTCACAGGCTCTTTCTTCCCGTCATTGTCCATATCATACTCTCCAAAATACACATAATTCCCCTGCCATGCTTCATCGATTATAGGTTTTGATGGATTTTCAATTCCATAATTTCCTATCCCCGTGATTTCCTTCGCCATAGGTTCGTCCAACGCACGCCCTTTTGCCTGTACAGTAATACTCAAAAAAACAAACATTCCCAATATACAATTCACAATAATTAATTCTTGAATGATTAATAATAGTTTTCGCATATACTGCTTTCCCCTCAATATTTTATTTCACTACTCCAACTATTGTGTATTCACCATTTTTATTGCCTGAGGAATTTTGGCCTGTCTTATCCTCTTTAAATTCGACCTCGCTGATTTCTATATTGAAGCGTTTTGCCGTATTTAAGAACACATTAGGATCGAGGCTTGCAACATAATCTGTGTATTTCTGTGCTGCTCCATCAAAAGCCAAATTGCTATAGATTGCCCGAATCCCTCTGTTCCAATCATTGTGTCCTGCATAAATCCCTGAACTAAAACCAGGTGAAATCAAATGCAACCGTGGTGTATTCCAATTCAAGTAGTGTAAAATATCGTCATAATCCTTTATTCCAGGTAATTCCTTTTCAAAAGCACTTTGTCTCGCCGCCGAAAATTGATCATGGTAATATGTATAAGCTATTATTTTTCCACCCAGAAAGTCCATGGCCAAAGCCAAATCATTATCAAAGTTTTCATTAACACCATTTTGTCCATCTGCGGCCAGATTGTTTTTGTCCGTGTTAAAACTACCTGTTCCTTCTTGAATAATTATTGCCAAAAGCAGTCTGGGATCTACCTGCACTTTTGTTTTATTATAATATGCTACACTTGCCTCCCACACTTTATCAATTTTTTCCTGATTCCATTTTAATTTTCCATTATTATTTATTCTATTTAGTTGCCAATCAAGGTATGTTTCTGGTGAATCCTGCGGTGCTAATCTTGGCGCTCTGGATGATATCCATTGCACAATTTCGCATTCATAGTTACTATTTCTTTCATTCGCACTTTCCTCTACACTTTTTACATACGTCCTACCAAGTTGATAATTATAATTTAACACATAATCGACATCTACATCTGTTCTTCCAACTTCCCTCATTGCTGATAAAAATTTCCTGACCTGTGTATATGTCGGTGTAGCATTTTTCTTTTTGCAATTAGCATCTAACTGATTATATTTTGCATACAATTCACTAATTTCGTCTGCATATAGCCAGTTTCCGCTCGGATCCGTATAATTCAGATAGCTGCTCACGCAGTAATTATACCGGTTGAGCGTCAGCGGTTCTGTCAGGCTACCCAGGTAGCTGTCTTCGGTGAGGAAGGTCGCCGTTACCACGCAGTAGTACCTTGCCCTCAGATACTGGCTCTCGATATTCGGATTGTAGGACTCCCCGTTGTAGGTGTATTCGTTCTCATACTGCGGAGCACCGAAGGTGATCTCTCCGGTGACGCTGTAGCGGTAGGACTGGTAGACCTGTCCCTCTTCATTGGTGATGCCGGAGACACTTCCCCTGGCATCATAGAGGTAATATCCGGTGCTGCCATCGAACCGGTCAAGGGAGATCCGGTCGAATCCGCCGTTTATCTCCGCTCCGTAGATATAAGAGGTATCCGTCCTGCCATTGATGTTCTGCTCGACCAGTACCTCGGCATGTTCACGGTTGACATCGTTTAAGTATTCGATCAGTTCGTAATTTTTTCCCTTGCCTTTTTTACATCAGTATCAATTATTTCCAATTTATAATTCCTGACATTTCATCCCATGAAAATATTAAGGGTTCAAAATACTTTGCCTCAGGAAGTACAATAAAGCCATCATCCGACATATAAAAAGATATATTTCCATACAGCCATGTCACAGAATCTATCTGCCCGTCATCATCCTCCGGATATTCTCCCTGCATGGTTCTGCTGTCAACTATCATTTCCGCTTCCGTCATTGATCCATAATGCAATATCCTCTCAGGATCTCCCTCTAATATAAACATTCGGGGTTCCCGCTCATCTCCATCAAAGTAGTGAAGCAACATATTTTTAAATTTGTCTGTATTACCTATCATATCGCTTAGGAGCACTCTTTCCCCTGTAAGCATATTCACTACAATAGCATACATAACCTTCCCAGGCAAACGCCGATCCTCCGTTCCTTCGTAAACAACAGAAAGATACTGTTTATACTGATATATTCCCGCAATCGTATAAGGGTCATCGTCATCCCAAATGACATATATATGTATATCTAATTGTGCGCAGTCAAATAACCAGCAGGCATCTTTCCACAAGGTGTGATTAATTTTCCACTGCAGCCTCTTATCCGGACATCCTTGAATCTGGACATATGGGATATGATAGCTCTCTCCGTTATCTATCGAAAAATTAAATGTCTTTTGTTGAATCTCATATTCATAACATGACAACAACTGAGGTTCTTGCGCATCGTCAACCTCTATTGTTGTTTCTTCCGCCTCAGTTTCATATGTATTAATGGTTTCCGATTCCTGACTTTCCTCATAAATCTCAGATTCGTTCGATGAACATCCTATTATCGATACTGCAATACATAAGCTCAACACAAGTATAGCCACAAACTTATTTACCAAATATCTCGTAAGCTTTGTCATACTTTTCACTTCGATCCCTCCAATTCTTTGGTAATGGATTGCTGTTGTTTCCAACTATCAGCTGATCATTTTTAATTTTATACTCCCCTCCTAATCTTATTGTTGCTAAATCTTTATCTGTTGCAGTAAATCCATTAACATAATACTGTGTAATGAGGAATATAGCCTCCGAATTTCCATTAGCATTAACATAATCATTTAAACTGCCCATACCTGTTTTTACGACATTCGTAGTTGCCCAAAACCATGCAGCAGCCTCTAAGCTATAATATTTTGCAATATAATGAACTTTGTCCATTCCGAAGTTCACCATATCACAATCTCTACCAATGGCTTTTAAAAAATTTTCTTGCGTTTGTTTTCCAGTTAATTGAATATATCCTACACCTCTGTCATCAAATTCTAAGTTTGAGTTACCTGCAACATCTTTAATATAGCTTTTCCAATTATCTTTTGTTAACAATTCTTTTCCATTTTGCATTCCTTCAATATTGTCTTGTCCAAAATTGCTTTCATGCGCCATTGTTGCCATAAGCATTGTAATACTTGCCTTGCTTGTTATGCCATATTGATTCAAGGTACGGTTGAACTTTATGATATAATTTTGTTTATCTCCTGTTATAGCTTTCCATCCAAACTCCTCAAGTTGTTCTATTGATACATGAAAAATTTCACAGGCATAACTACTATTTTGTTTATATGCTTTTAACATAATGCTTTTTGCATATGGCATATCATGCTTATAGTCAAACGATAATACATAGTCAACAGATGCTTGTGGAGAGTTCAGTTCATGTAATGCACTCAAAAATGTTTTGGCAATATAAAAATCAATCTTCCTATTTTGTTTTTCATTTGCGGATGTCTGAATATATTTCACCACAAATTCATTCTGTTCCTTTTCATATATCCATTTCCCGCTCGGATCCGTATAATTCAGATAGCTGCTCACGCAGTAATTATACCGGTTGAGCGTCAGCGGTTCTGTCAGGCTACCCAGGTAGCTGTCTTCGGTGAGGAAGGTCGCCGTTACCACGCAGTAGTACCTTGCCCTCAGATACTGGCTCTCGATATTCGGATTGTAGGACTCCCCGTTGTAGGTGTATTCGTTCTCATACTGCGGAGCACCGAAGGTGATCTCTCCGGTGACGCTGTAGCGGTAGGACTGGTAGACCTGTCCCTCTTCATTGGTGATGCCGGAGAC
>ERZ773181.2438-NODE-2438-length-12341-cov-2.862608_pt1 | contig 12341 bp, 9 predicted proteins | sample MGYA00581001_ERZ773181 | MGnify/ENA primary metagenome ERZ773181 (study PRJEB29015, sample SAMEA2737780) | human gut metagenome | biome: human gut; feature: human-associated habitat; material: faeces | place: China | collected 2012 ... | reverse complement strand
CCACTTCTTTTTCTTTTTGTCAACATCTTTTTTGCTTATTTTTCAAATGTTTTTTCAAAAATGAAGCGCATAAAAAAAATATCTTTAGAATGGTGAACGGAGAAGGAGGGATTTGAACCCTCGCACCGCGCAAACGGTCTACACCCTTAGCAGGGGCGCCTCTTCAGCCACTTGAGTACTTCTCCTGAATCAGCAATTCTTCTGATATTTTGCTCACATCTCTGTGACGCTTATTCATTATAAGCAATTCACAATTAAATGTCAACTGTTTTTTTATTTTTTTACAGAATCCCTGACATTTATAACTCCTTATGCTTAAAATCATTCAATAATGCAGCGGCAGGAATCACCTCACCTCTAATGTGTGTAAGACACCTGGCAGCATCTAAACCAAATGACATTCTGCTGAATTCTTACGACTAAATACAGGCATATACTATGTTATGTATTAGTATATGCCTGTATCGACCTTTTATTTCTTTAAATATACATCTGCATATTGCACTCCAAACTGCAGCGCCTGCTGATGATCATTCATATATATATCTACATGCCCATATGGTGTTCCGCGATCCTCTACGGTATAGACTTCTCCATTTATAATAAGCTGTGTCCCAAAAGGCAAACCTGCCATGGCGACCGTATGATCTTCTGTCGGCATTTTACCACTGGCTGTCGGGCCTCCTGACCATGGACCACAACAAATTGGGCAACTGCAATATGCCGTCAGTTTAAAACTTCCTAAAAAAGATCCATAATCTGCATTTTTCGCTATAACAGTATTATCATAATGTTCTGCTGCCAGTTTTTTTTCTTTCAGTGCATCCAGTATATCTGTATCTTCATCTGAAATAATTCGTACTGCCCATGCCGCATTTCCATAGTTTACAGTACTTCGCACAATACCCGTTGCACTGCTCTGTGCTTCAATCGTTTCACCATCTCCAGTACTCATAACTACATGGTAAATATATCCATCCGAGCGCTGATAAAAAATGAGATCTCCCGGAAGTGCATCTTCTACTGGTATTTTTGTTGCACAGGCTGCCTGATCTTCCGCTACACGCGGAATACTATAACCAAACTGTGCATAAATACTCTGCACAAAACCAGAACAATCTGCACCATTTGTCAGGCTTGTTCCACCCCATACATATGGATTGCCCAGGAATTGCTGTGCATATTCCACCATAGAGGTACGGATTAAGCCTGATACAGAAGCTTCCTTTACGGAAGTAACTGTATAATAACATGCCTTATTTTTTTCCGGCGCTATCTTCTCTTCTGCGAGTGTGTACTTCTCCTCTCCCTTTTCTTCAATTTCTTTTTTTATTTTCTGCCCTGTCTCCAGTTGTTTCGTCTGTACAAATCCTCTGACATCACCAGACTCTACATAACACCATTCTTCCTGTTCGTCATCAAGAATATAGCATAAGCCGTCTCTTTCAAGAATTCCGATTACTTCTGGTTCATCTGATGTTTTTTTCTTTTCTGTCCTTTTATCTTCTGTTTCTTTTAATCTATCCTGATCTTCCACTTTTGGAATAGAATCATATATTCTGATCTTCTTTTTAGTAATAGCATATTTTTTCTTTACAACTGCTTTATATGCCGTTGTCTGTGTATACAGGAATGCTTCATTTTCATAAGACTCTTTGAGTACTTCCGCTGTATCCAGATTCTTTTCTTTTTTATGTTCAATATAACGATCTACCGTATCTCCGGTACGCAGATAACTTGCTTTTACAAATCCTCTTGCCTTTCCGGACTCTACATAATACCATCCATCCTCTTCTTCCAGAATATGTAATACTCCGCCACTGTTTATTTTCCCTACTTTATCAGATTTAATATCTTTTTTTTCGTACAGATATACCTGATCACGCTTTGATATTGCATATTTTTTATCTACCTGAAAAAAACGAAATGTTTCTTCTACCTTCGGTGATTCAATTTTCTGTTCTGTTTCACTTTCTGTAGTCTCACTCTCTTTCGTTTCCGTATTTTCTGTTTCTGACGTTTGATTTTCTGTCTGGCTTTCCGTATTTTCAGTTTCGCTTTCCGTCTCAATCGGAAGTTCTTCGATTGAAATAAATCCTGCCTCTCTTTCAACTTCGGATTGTGTTTCTGTCTGGCTTTCCGTCTCCGTTTTCTTTTCCGGTGCTGCATATACAGAAATACCAAGTGTTGATGAAAGAAGCATAACAGCGGCGGTGGCCGCAATATTACGTCTGTGCATAGCTTTATACTCTCTTTCTCTTTTTCTTCATAGCAAAATAAACTGCTGCCGAACCTGTCATCATCAGTGCCATCATCGGTGCATTTGCCGTATCTCCTGTTTTTGGCGCATTCTGCGGCGCACTTGTTTCTGTTGTTGCCGTTGTCTGAGCGGTCGTAGATGCAGTTGTAGAAGGTGTCGTCTGGGCAGTTGTTTCTGTTTCAGAATCTTCATCTGCCTGTGCCACCATACTTGCCGTTTTTACTTCTGAAGTCAGATTTGTAGAGCCATTTCTCAGTTCGTCTACTGTCATACTGATATTAAACTGCTGACCCGTTGTAGCATTGCTTGTGAGGTTAAACCACAAATCTACCAATGTACCTTCCAGTTTTTTTGGCGTTGTAGAGGAAAATTCAATCACAATTTTTCCTTCTGTTCCACCACTGTCTGTTGGCTTGGTAACCTTAACCGTCATCCCCTCTAATGCATCGCTGTCTTCTGCATTTACATCATCAAATTTCATAATATTGGTATCATAAGTAACTGTTACCTTTCCATAGGTCACTTCTTTTGTGCTGGACACACTGTAGCTTGCTGAAACAGACTCCTCTCCACTGTAAACATCATCCGGTTCAAATGTGATCGTCACATCCTTTGCTCCTGTTGTCGTAGTTCCGGATGCAGCTGTGCTTTCAGAAGTTGAGGCACTTCCGGACGTAGAGCTGCTGCCGGATGTAGAACTGGAACTGCTGCCCGCCGCTCTATTGGATGGGCTTGCAGTCGTCTGTGACTCCGTCTGCATCTGTGGCATCTGTGAGAGACTCTTTGTGGTCTCCGTCTGTGTTAAAGCTGAAGTACGTGCCTGGCTTTTCGCAGAAACGGCTTTCTCCACTGCCTGAAGTTTCAAATAAGAAGTGTATTCTTTTTCCAGATCATATTTCTCAATCGTTTTCTCCAGTTCCTTTTCGCCCGCTGCTTTTACAACGGTAACCGCTTTCACCTGTTTGTATTTCTTAAACATCAGACTGTCTTCTACTTCACACTGATTTAACAATACAACCGTCTGAGGTGCCAGCTCTGCTACCTCATAAACAATCTCTTTTTGCAGATCACTTAATTCTACAGTCGGGTATTTTTCTTTTGTTTCTTTTGTTTCTTTTGTTTCTTTTGTCTCTTCCGTTTCTTTTTCTGTTTTTTCCGTCTGAGTCTCAGTTTCCTGCTGTGTTTCTGTTTGTGCCTGTGTTTCGCTCTCTTCTGTGTCATCCTGTGCAAACTGGAATACAACCGCCGCCAATTCCGGCTTTTTATCTTCTTTTATTTCTTCTTTCAGTTCATCAAGAGTCACTTTTCTTACGGTTATCTTTTCTTCTTCATCCCCTGCCGTATTTTCTTTTTCTCTTACATACAAAAACGTATCTAAGCCATTTTCTTCTTTTTTCTGTTCTGTTTCACTTTCCAAGCTGCCTGTCTCTGTCTGAAACTCCTGCGTCTCCATCGGCACATCCGACTCTTCTTCCGCCTGAAATCCTGCCTCTATGTCATCACTTTCCGCATATGCTGTAACAGAGACTGCCAGCAGTGCTGATGCTGTAAGTATGCTGCAAATTTTACTGATCCTTTTTTTCATTTATTTCCTCCTCATGCTGCACAGATTGAATAAATCTGCCCCATGCTCCATACAACTTTGCTCTGGTTACTTTTACCAAGCAACACGATATTTACTCCTAAATTATAGTATATTTATCTAAATGTAAAAGTCAATGTAAAAATCCCCTGTGTTTTGTTTAAAAAACATGTTTTACATTTCATTCACAAAATGACCACAATTCCAAATTCATTTCTTTCTTGAAAAATTGTTTAAAATTAAGATATTTAATTACGTTTTCTTTAAATACTTTTCTCTACTGTTATTTATGCCTAATACATTTTTTACATATACGCATCCTTGACGAAACAATATTGCTATTCCTAACGGAATTATTATTCCTGCAAACAGATATACTCGCTCTTTTCTTATATAATTGTTAAAAATTTCCCAGTGACGAACTAGCTATATATTTCTTCTGGCTTGCTAAAATCACCTTGTCCCCACCTTTTTTTTGTGCATAAGCATATATATTATATTTTCCCGCTTTTTGATTTTCAAAAAAAATGAATTCATTAAAATAGCTTCCATCCATCTGCCGCTGCATATCAATCCATTGCAAGTCGTTTTGATCTTCTTCTTTCCATACAGCAAGTTGTATTTTCTCTACTGCATCTTGGTTTCCTTTTATATTAGATAATCTGACAGGAAGCGATCTACTATCATGCTGATAATTTCCTAATGCAATCGTTGCTGAATACGTATTATTTTCTCTTTCTTTCAATATTTCACTTTCCTCATCTACATCGGCAAGTTGATCCAGCAATTTAGATCTGTGTTTTAATTCACTGTTTTCTTTTTCTATTCCAAATATTTCTGTCAATGTTTTTTCAGTAGAAAATAAATTTGTTCCAAGTCCCAGTCTATTACCTTCAATCTGAACTCCTAAAGCTGCCAAAGTTGTCGGAAAATCATCAAAGGTTGTATACTTTCTCTCTTTATCTGATTTTGCTTTTCCTGCGTTTATATAAGCTGTATACACTCTTCTTTCATAATTTTGATCTATATTTTCACAAAAATCGCTGTCCATAGTTGGATGATCGCCCGATATTACAATAACGCTATTAAAAATACTATCAAAATTTCTTTTAATATTCTGCTTCTTTTTCTGCTGTAATCATCCACTGCATTATATCCCTTCTTTTCATTCCATTTTTACTATAATCGAAAAAAGACTTCCTGTACACATTAGAAAGTCTTTTTTTATCCTACTTCTTTAATATACATTTAATTGAATATTGTTCTACATATTTAAACATTAAATATGCGACCACTATCGCCAGAATACTTGCAAAAATCGTATTTCTAACTACTCCCATATCTGGAAAATACTGAACTAAAGTCTGCTGAATTGGAAATGCCGCTAAATATACAGAATACGATAAATCTCCACATTTTGCAATTACACTGGATATCTGCTTTTTACTGAAAATACAATTGCTTATCAAATATGGAAAGCACAAAACAGTAAACAAATCACCTCTCTTTAATATTAACAACAATATTGATATTATTGATACTAATATGAAACCTTTATAACTTAATTTTATGTCTTCACAAAAAATATAATATTCCATACCGATAATAAATACAAACATTGGTCTTAAATACTCATGAAACTGATAAATACTTTCTAATTTTAGTCCAAACACTACAAACACAATTACCCCTAAAATAATATTTACTTTTTTCAGGACTTTTTTGTTTAAGATTCCAATAGAAAAGGTAACATATAATCCCAAATAACAAATTATTTCTAAAATTAATGTCCATAATGAACCATTAACAATAGATACCGGATTATGGGTAAATACACCTGGCAATTCATATTTTGGTATCATACAAAGATACAGTAAATATGAGTATAACGACTTTGATTGAAAATAGCTTGCCAGGGAATATTCTGTTACGACCGGTCCCAATACGAATGCTGTCAGCAATATTATAACAATAAAAGCGGGATATATCCTGACTATCCGTTTAAGCCAATACTTCTTACCCGTTCCATCTTTCATAAGACTTTTGGTAACAAAAAAACCGCTTGCAAAAAAGAAAAGTGCTACTGCCAGACTCGACAAAGAAATTTCTCCACTGCTAATACATCCCAATGGTTCCCCGGATTTTCCTGTAATAATAAATGCATGGCTATAAATAACTAAAATTGCCGCAATAAATTTTAAAACATTTAAATTATTGCTCCTAATATCCATGTTGCTAAAAATAGTATCTTTTTTCATACTTTATGCTATCCCCATTTTTTATTTTAAATTTTCCCCTTAAGCATCAAAAAACGCATTACAATTTCACTGCTGACAGACGGACGCCATCTTTTTAAACAAAGTACCTTCTTCATTTGCATACGCCATGTAAGTTTCTCTTCTCCAAAGCTCTTTGCCCAACTTAAATTTTCTTCATCAAGTTGATCTTTATAAACTCTGTAATATTCCCGGTTTCTTTCTCTTACATCTCCATCTTTTTTTAATGAACTGAAGAACCACTTCATTCTTTTAGAAAAGGTAATTTTTGTTACGCTTGTATCCAATCTTCGATAACCCGCACAGATCTTATTGTCTATTTTAATTTTCCCAAATCCAAGAGCAATCGCACCGGCAAGCCAGTCATGTGAATGCACTTTATAAGGATCACACTTTAACATTTCATCTCTCAATCGCTTATTAATTACCATAGAAAATCCAACCCCAAAAGTTCCAGTCATTGCTCTTCTGAAACATAGACTTCCCTTAGGCGGTTTCTGTACTCCGATACTATGATCTTCGTCATCGCCAGCAAACATAGAACTCAAACTATAATACAACAATGGCTTTTTCTGATCCATTTTATCCAAATATTTAACAGCGCGCAGTATCTTGTCCGGAAACCATATATCATCCTGATCGCAAAATGCCCAATAATCTCCATCTTCTGCGTAACGCATCACTTCAAAAAAACTGGCTGCAAATCCCATATTTTTTCCAGTAAGCACATGAATTCCGTACTTCTCTTTATATTCATTTAAAATTTGTAATGTTGCATCTGTAGAACAGTCATCCCGTACATATATCTCTATATTTTTATATTTTTGTTCTAACAGACTGTCCAACTGTTTCCTGATATATTTTTCTCCATTGTATGCCGACATAACAATATTTACTTTTGAACTCATAACTTTCTCCTCTAAACCATAAATCTAAAAAACGGAACTCCAGACAGAAGATTTATTATCTTACATGTAAAAGCTTCCATATGCATCCATGCTACCAATACTTTCATCTTATGGAAAACCGGCATTTTCTTCCCTCTAAATCTTGGTCTTCTATGCTTCTTCATTTTTTTCCATGTAGATATAAGCTCCTTGGCTTCTTTACTTTCGCGCTCCTGTTTTTTCTCTGTTCCGTAAATCTGTCTTATAGAAGAAAAACTCATACCCAGTATAAAATTATCTACTGTTCCTGTATAATGAATCTTTTTCAAATACCTCAAAACATCTTTTAAATCTTCAAGAACATCCTGAGCCTTTTTTATCGTATAAGAAGTGGAAAATGTTCCTGTATCATGAATATAAATATAAAGACTCTCCGGAACAATTGCCACTCTCTGTGCTATACTAAAAATCCCACCGCTGATGGTAAGATCTTCTGCATACCTGTAATCTTCCGGAAACCATATATTATGTTCTGTAAAAATACTTTTTTTAACCAGTTTAAAACATGCACTATTTAATGATAAATATTTGAAATTCAAGAACCAATCTAACATCTGTTCTCTGTCACACACCGTTATTTCTTTATATGGAAAATGGGTTTCACTTAAAACACGACATCTTCCATCCTTTTCATAAAACACATTCTTTTCCTGGCAGACCGCAACACTGCTTTTCGTCTTTTGCAAAGCACAGTACATTGCCTCATACATCCGTGAATCTAATTTATCATCGCAATCAACAAATCCTATATACTCCCCACTGGCAGCCTTTATTCCAACGTTTCTCGCCGCACCAGGTCCACGATTTTCCTGTGAAATAAGTTTTATTCTGTTATCTCTCTTCTGATATTTTTCAACCAGTTCTTTACTCTTATCTGTTGATCCGTCATCTATTACTATAATCTCCAGCTCTTTCAGCTTCTGTTCACTCAATGATTCCAGACAACGTATAATCGTACTTTCTTTATTATACATTGGAACAATAACACTGACAAACACTTTATTTATATCATTATTCATATCTACTATCCTTCTCTTACATTCATAATAATTCTATCTCAATACCTTTATTAAACTCTTAATTTTATCTCTTTTGATAATGCAATAAATAATAAATGCCGCAAAATAAATTGCCATTGATATCCAACTGTCTATAAACCAGCTTGCCAGAATAAATATGGTTACCAAAATCCATTCCATAACCATATCGACTATAACATCAATTCCAAGATACTTTGAAAGATACAGTTCTGCTATTGCACATTGTAATGCCATCAGTATTACAATGCTCACAACCGCCATCTCCAAAGAATGCATAATATATACAGTAAAATACGTGGATATCATACTGACTATAACTACCGAAATATTAATAATAAGAATCGTTTTTTCTTTTCTCAATGCTTTAAGATACGTATTTACCAGCAAAGAAATTTTGCTGTCAAAAATACATACCGGAAACATTAATGCCATATATTTAAGACTCTCCGCATATGTTGGAAGGAAAAGTGTCAGTATATGCTTAGCTGGATAGTAAAATACCAATGCTGCAAGTAAAATAATCATCAAAAAGTTGCGTATCAGTTCATATGTTTCACCTAATTTGTCTTCATCCATTCTTTTTAACATTGGAAATACAACAACACTAATTGCACTGATAAATACCATAAGCATGTTTGACAGACTCATTGAAAGTGATACTTTACCAAATACCTCAATACTCCAGAATCTCTCAATAGCAAACCTGACGATACCATTAACCAGAAGTGCTGCCACATTTGCAAGAAGCAGTTTACAGCCAACCGAAAGATTGATCCAAATCTCCTGAAACGTCCTCTTCCAGTTTCCCAGACGACAAAAAAGAATTTCTTTACAATATTTTAAAGATACCATCGTAGAAATCAGTTTACCCAGTATGTCCCCTATTGCAATCAGTTCATAATTTCCCAGTCGAAATACCCATGCCGCTATAATGATTACTGCAAAAATAATTTTTTCAATTAATGTAACAATTGCATATGGCTTTATTCTGTTAGTTGCCTGTAAAATATAGGTTGTATAGTTTTTTGCTATGTAAATCACCATACAAATACAGGTCAGCACTATTACATGCAGTCTGTTTACATCTGGAACAAACACGTTTGCAAATACAACAATCATAACTCCAACAATCAGTTCAAAAATCATAAGTACTATAAACTGTGTTGCATACAACTGCCCCTCTAATTGACCATATTCTTTTCCACCGATACGTAAATAAATTCCATCAATCCATCCCAGATGAAAAAATCCTACATAGGTGGTATAAAACAAATATAATTGCAAATATCCATATGCTGTTTCCCCTAAAAGATTAGGTAAAATCAATACCAATATTATGCTTACAAGTAAAGATAATAAATTTGCAGATATAGAATATACTAAATTTTTAAAAATTAATCTTTTTTCAACTTTTCTTGTTTCCAAATCATTCTCCTGTTTTCACAATTGTTCTGTCATTTGCTGCATCCATTAAAGTAATCTGCTTTTTATTAACAATTCCCATGCAGCCACTGCTTGCAATACAACTGCTATGAAAAAAGCAAATTTCGTAACACTATATTTTTTCATATTTACTTTTACTTTATTGTTTGTAACCAGCAAAGCGGCAAGGTATAGCAATGGTAAATAGTAGCGCGCCTGTACTCCATCTATTTTATTTTCCCCTACCGGAGTAAAGCTCAAATACAATGCGCTCCATATAAGTACTACTGTAACACCCAAAATCATCCACATATAAACTTTTTTCCACGTTTTTTCCTGAGTTATATTTTCATTTTCCGGTTCATCAAGAAACATAAGTATTGTCAATGACGGTAAAAGTAAAATACTCCATTTGTCCGAAAGAGTTCCCAACGTTGAATAATTCAAAAACATCAAATTCCCAAAAAAATAATTATCCGATAAATAATTTCCAATATTACGGAAATTATCTAAATCAACTATACTTCTAATCAATAATCCCGCACTGGAAACCGGATGTTTTAACATGGAAATCAACTGACGCACTGCACTTGTGTCTCCGACTCTTGTATCACCTCCATAAGATATATTTCCGGAAACCGTACTTGTAATTATCGGAAGCACAAATGTTGACATAACAACAAGAAAAACCATCCCTATTCCAATGATAAACTCTATTTGTTCTTTTTTGCTTCTTTTATAAAACTGCGGAAGCATTAACATCAAAAGTAACAAAGGAATATATACTGCTTTGGAAAGCGAACCTATCGCCATAAAAAAAATAGCAGCAATAACAGAAACCTTATGATAGTTGTCTGTCTTAAAAAATACTTCTCGCGCCCATAAAACACATGCAAGTGTGATAAAAGAAAACACTACGCTGTCATAAGTATAAGATGCTGCAAGAAATATCGGTGTTGGTAACATAGCTATAAAAGCTAAAAAAATTTTTTTACTTTTTGCAAGATATATTGCCCAAAACATTATAAATACATAGGTTACTAAATTCCCTATCTTGCCAAAGGCGAATATATTTGAAAATGGCATATGAAAGAATTTTCCAATCTTTAAGAAAATTGCCATAGGAATATAAGCAAGACTAATATAACTTATTTCATTCGTTTCCTGTATTTCCCTAAGGACATATCCTTCTCCATGTTGATTCATATATTCCTTAAGTTGTTTATATTCTTCTTTTGTATTACATCCTGTATCTGCACGTTCAGCAATAACCAATGCCGCTTCTGACCATTCCACAGTTTTCCCGCTTGCAATTTTATAAGTATTTTTAAAATGTATCTGCTCATCCCATGAATGACATGTCGGCTGTGCCGACAGAATAATCAGCATACCAAAACTTAATGAAAAAATAACAAAATACCATTCAACATTTTTCAAAAAACTTTTTTCAAAGAAAAGACAATAAACCAGCAAACCAACAAGTAACACAAAAAAGATTCGATAAATATTTATATCTATTTTATTCGCTAAATATACTTCGTTTAACGTAACTGATTCGCTTTTAGGAAGCGTAATCTTCAAATACGTAACTTTTCTATTTATATTTGTAGAAAATTCACTGCAAAAATGATTTACTACATCATTATATTGTTCTTCTATCTCTTTTCCAAATTCATTTATTTGTTTTGTTTCAATCGTATATTCTTTCCTGTCTTTAAATGTTCCTTTCAGACAAATTTTCTGAATAAAACACCCTTTCTTATCTGAAAATACAACCTGATATTGTTCTTTACCTGTATCATCTATTACATAAATATGATCACTGATATCTTTACGGTCATATGCATTTTTTAAAGCATGTCTGTTTGAAACTAATTCAACTAATACTGCTAAAAAAATAATTGCAGCAAATGCTATAATCCTTTTATTCTTCCTTATATTATTCATGCATTTTCTCCTTATCATTGATAAATATAATTACACTGAAAACCAGGCTCATTGATAATAAAAACAGGCTCACCCATAAATACGGATGCTTCGGTTTCAATGTTTCAACAATATAAAGAATATTATTGTAGTTCTGATAATTAGCATTTACATAATTAAGAAAATATTCATTCTCTCTATTTCCATATAAAGAAATCCTGGTCTGTTTTGCAATATTGTTTCCTTCCAATAAGAGTGTATACTCACCATCACAGCTATAGCCTCCAAACAAAAGCTCTTTGGGTTGAAGCTCTGTTTCACTCATCAGCGCAAATAATTCCTTTACCTCAATAACCTGACTTGATATAACATCACCGTCTTTTTTTAATGTACATGTAATATCACCTTTTGTGTCTTCTCCCGATACATAAAAAAAGAGATCAATACCATACAACTTTTCACCATATAATGAAAAGTTGATCTCAGCCGTACGATTATTTGTTATTGATCCCAGTTTTGGAATAGTATTTAAACTCTTATATCTTGTAATATCTGTATTAGTGTAAGCAGCTGTTTTTCTCTCTACAGAAAAAGCACCTGACCACAATACAGCTATTATAAGCAGCAAATTTACTCCATAAATAATCCATCTGTTTTTTCTGCTCATATTCCTCTCCATTCTACATCAGCGTCTGTTTAGTCATTATAAATCCATTATAATAAATCGTAAACATAGTGTCAATGAAATCTGCCTTGTATATTCCTCTCCATATACTTAAAATTAGGTTTGACGCATACGCTCTCTATATAGTACAATATCAAAAGAAAATCAAAAATTAATAGGAGTGGTTCTTATGCTAAAAAAAACAACGGTCTGTCTGTCTGTTC
>ERZ773181.2436-NODE-2436-length-12345-cov-5.171277_pt1 | contig 12345 bp, 6 predicted proteins | sample MGYA00581001_ERZ773181 | MGnify/ENA primary metagenome ERZ773181 (study PRJEB29015, sample SAMEA2737780) | human gut metagenome | biome: human gut; feature: human-associated habitat; material: faeces | place: China | collected 2012 ... | reverse complement strand
TTTCAGAAAGCCGCTGAATAAATGTACCTCACGGCCTTTCGGGGAAGTACGGGTACGCTGGAACGAATCTTCAAGGCTGAGATACAGCACTTCGCCCTGTGTTGTTGCAAAATTCCAGAGAGGCTGCCCTTGCGAAATGCACAAGCAGAGCCATAATGCCAGCCAAGACTTGCCGATTTTCGGCGCACCCGCGAGGATGTGCAAGCCCTCTGGAATAAGCTCATCTACCAGAAAGTGCGTCGGTTCATATGTCCTGTTTTGCAGATCTTCCGCTGTGATGGTTTCCAGTTTGGTCATTTTTTCACTTCCTTTCCGTTTGCTATTGACATTCTGTGTCTCATGATTTAGACTTATAATTAGCCAATAGATTTGTTTTCTATTTTTAGACTAACATAATCCCAAACTATTGTCAAGACTAATTTATAATATAAATTTCTATAAATCTATTTTGAGGTGCAGTCATGTCTGATTTTCAGTGCAAATTTTATCTTCTGGACGGCGCGGAGACGCTGGAATGCAAGGAAGGAAACGCCGAGTATGTCATAAAAATAGCAGACCGCCCGTTTCCGGACAGCCTGCTGTCGTTCGTGTATTATGACGTGAATCAATGGGAACCGCGTTTCCATGAAGCGGAGCGCTCGTTGATAAAGTTTTACCAGACACGGGACACAAAGTGCCTGAAGCCAGTACAAGAACTTCTGGATGATTTCAAGGACGAGCATCCGTATTTTTTCTACCTGTGGCTGGATTGGAGCAATAGATTAAAACAGGCGACGCCGGATTGCAAAAATCCGTCGAAGCTGTTGCCGCACAAGGAATTGGCACACGTCCCAAGCAACCTTGCGACCATGCAGCAGCAAATTTTGCGCCTGTTCCAGACGGTTCTGGACGCAAGCATCACAGACGTGGACTTTTCTATTCGAGTGCAGGCGTATGAGCAGGTTCCGTCCTTGCAGAAATTCGACTTCCAGCCGATGAAAATTTCGTTTGAGTTCGTGGAAGAAAAGCAGTTCACCGAAGTGCTTTATCCGCAAGGTATGTATGATCTGATCGATTTTTCCCTGCGCAAGTGCGTTCAGGAAAAAATCATGATGCGCACCTGTAAAAACTGCGGCAAATATTTTGCGCTCACGGTTCATGGCAGCACAGAGTATTGCAGCCGCGTGTTCGACAACCGCGGGCGCACCTGCAAGGAAGTCGGTGCAATGCGGCAGTATCTGCAAAGCCACGCGCAGGACGAGCTGCTGAAAATCTACCGCCGCGAGTACAAGCGCCGCTTCGCATGGATCCGTGCGGGCAAAATCTCTCAGGAAGCGTTCTCGGCTTGGAGCAAGGAAGCGCAGAAGGAAAAGGAGAAGTGTGAGGCGGGGGAAATCTCACAGGGGGAATTTGTACAGTGGCTGAAACGGTAAATCTATTTATTCTTTATCGAAAGCCTTGCAACCAGAATACATTTGTAGTACGATAGCAAATAAAGGGGTGATGCTGTTTGGATGAACCGCGTTTAAAAATTCCAGTAAAAAAATACATTGGTGAATCTGCTGTTATTTCCATGCGATTACCTCGCGATATGCTGCAGGAAATTGATGCGATTGCAGCCGATACGGGGCGGACAAGAAATGAAGTTTTAACACTCTGCATGGAGTTTGCATTAAATCATCTTGATAGGGGTTCCAAATAAAACCGAAAGAGGGAAAAGAGAATGGCAATTATCAAGTGCAAGATGTGCGGCGGCGATTTAAATGTCGAAGAAAACAGCCAGATCGCAGTCTGTGAATACTGCGGGACGCAGCAGACAGTTCCGAAGCAGGACAATGAGAAGAAGCTGACGTTGTTTGCACGTGCAAACCGGCTGCGCTTTGCCTGCGAATTTGACAAGGCGGCGGGCGTTTATGAGTCCATCGTGGCGGAGTTCCCGGAGGAAGCGGAAGCCTACTGGGGACTTGTGCTCTGTAAATATGGTATTGAATATGTTGACGATCCGGCAACGGGCAAAAAGGTTCCAACCTGCCATCGGTCAAGCTTTGACAGTGTGCTGGAAGATGCAAATTTTGAGTTGGTCATGGAATATGCCGACGTGGTCACGCGAAAGCTTTACCGCGAGGAAGCCAAAGCCATTGAAGAGCTGCGGCGCGGCATCATCGAGGTTTCCAGCCGTGAAGAACCATATGATATTTTCATCTGCTACAAAGAGACGGATGAGAACGGTCAGCGAACGCTTGATTCCGTTCTGGCGCAGGACTTATATGATGCATTGACAGAAAAAGGCTATCGGGTATTCTTCTCGCGCATTACATTGGAGGATAAGCTCGGACAGGAGTACGAGCCATATATCTTTGCTGCGCTCAATTCCGCGCGCGTGATGCTGGCGGTCGGCACAGACTACGAATATTTCAACGCTCCGTGGGTCAAAAACGAGTGGAGCCGGTACTTGCAGCTCATCGCCGCCGGGCAGAAAAAGTCTCTCATCCCATGCTATAAAAATATTGATGCGTATGATATGCCGAACGAATTTGCAAAGCTACAAGCGCAGGATCTCGGCAAGGTCGGCGCGACGCAGGATCTGCTGCGCGGCATTGAAAAGCTATTTGGCAAGTCTGCATCGCAGGCTTCGTCAATGCAAACGGCAAACGCGCCAAACGTCGATTCTCTGCTGCGCCGCGGTACGCTGTTTTTGGAAGACAACGATTGGACGAATGCTAACACATATTTTGATAAAGTTTTGGATATTGCGCCGGAGTGCGGAGCGGCCTATCTGGGAAAATATCTGGTCAAGGTTCAGTGCCGTTCGGCAAAAGATTATGTGGACACGCAGATCAAAAAAATAAAGGCCGCAGCACCCAACAAAAAGAATGACGAAGCTTGCGAGAAGAATGAGGCGTTCATTGCATCATGTGTCAACAAATATACGGTGCCGCAATATCTGAACAAAGAAGATATTGTAGGCGCGTTGAATTTTCCGCGAGTCTATTGCCGCCGCGCCGACTACTTTGCGCAGGAACGAGGCAAGCTGCAAAGCGTTCTGGATCGTGACAAGGATTTTGTCCGCGCGGAAAAATTTTCCTCCGGCGAGACAAAAATGCAGTGTAATCTGCTGCGAAAAGGTCTTGCCAATGCGCTGCACGATCTGGAGCAAACGGCCAAACAGGAGGACGCAGCAGAAAAGCAGCGCGTCACGGAGTCATACCGCGCGTTTTTGCAGAAGACTGAGCCGAAGCTGGCTGCGGCGCAGAGCAAAGCGCTTGCAAAAAAGCAGGCGGACGAAGAGTCTGCCGAGGCCGCCCGGCTTGCACAGGAAGCGCACGAGCGGGAGGCGCGGCGCACGCAAAGAGCGCAGGCGCGTGCACAGGCGAGGAAGCGCAAGGCGCTTGGGATCGCGATTGCCGCACTGGCGCTTGGGATCGCGCTGGCGCTGGTCGCGGTGAAAGTGATTATCCCATCGCAGAATTATGCCAAGGCGGCGCAGCTATGCGAAGCCGGCGATTATGACGCAGCTATTGCGCTGTATGAAAAGCTTGGAGACTACAAAGATGCAGCGGTGCGCCTGTCCCGGGCATCGGCAGAGAAGGAAGAAAGCGAACGTGTGCAGGCCTACGCCGATGCGGAGACGATGCTGGAAAGCGGGGACTATGACGGCGCAGCCGCAGCCTTCGAAGCGCTGGGCAGCTATCAGGACGCGGAAGCCCGGAGTGCGGATGCAAGGCTGCAGGGCGCCTATGCCGATGCGATAAAATTGCAGGAGGGCGGAGAATATGACAGTGCAGTCGATGGCTTTACCGAACTTGGAGATTATAAGGACGCTGCCGAGCATCTGAATGCCTGCCTGTATGCGAAGGCGGACCAGCTTGCGCAGAACGGCGATTATCAGGAGGCATATCTGGCCTTTGCCGCGCTCGGTGATTATCAGGACGCGGCGGAGCGCAGCAGGGACGCTGGAGCAAAGTATTTTCAGCAGCTGCGGGAGAACTATCCCAGGTCGACCATATCAGCAGGATATCAGCATACCGTTGCAGTGCGAAACGATGGAACCTGCCTTGCTACCCCGTATTTATCCAGTGACGGATATGGCGATGACTCCGGTCAGTGTAATGTCTCGGACTGGACGGATCTGATATCTGTTGCAGCGGGATATATGCACACGGTCGGTTTGAAGGCAGATGGAACGGTTCTTGCAACAACTGTTACAGAATCAAATTTTGATTATGGGCAGAGCGATGTTTCCAATTGGATGGATATTGTTGCCGTGGCCGCTGGCACTGCGCATACGTTAGGACTCCGGAAAGATGGGACAGTTGTATCGACAACGTACCGGGCGAACGACTTTATGAACTTTAACAACGGCCAATGCAATGTTTCTGATTGGACGGATATCATTGCAATCGATACAGTTGGCGGCCATTCCATCGGCTTGAAAGGTGACGGAACCGTTATTGTTGTCGGCCGAGCTGTTGATGGCGGTTCGAATATTTCCGACTGGGAAAACATTATTGCTATTGCAGACGGAGACACACATGTTGTTGGCCTAAGAGCCGATGGTACGGTCGTTGCGGTCGGTGATAACCAGTACGGAGAATGCAACGTTTCTGATTGGGCCGATATTGTTGCCATTGATGCTGAATATGGCTTCACAATCGGTCTGAAATCAGATGGTACCGTTGTCAGTACGGGTGATAACCAATACGGACAATGCAATGTTTCCGACTGGACAGACATTGTTGCTGTTTCCGCCAGCGCATTCTGCACAATCGGTCTGCGATCCGATGGTACGCTGGTTGCCACGGAAATTCTGAACGGCGACTTCTTATCTGATCATGGACAAAACGAGGTTTCCGGCTGGAGCAATATCAAGCTTCCGAATTAAAAGAAAAAGAGGGAGAAAAGAATGGCGATTATCAAATGTAAAATGTGCGGCGGAGATATTGATATCTCGCCTGACAAGACCTTTGGGACGTGCGAATACTGCGGCAGCACGATGACTCTGCCGAAGGTAGACGATGAGCAGCGGGCGGCGGCGTTTAACCGCGGCAATCATTTCCGGCGCAGCGGCGAGTTTGACAAGGCGCTGGCGGTGTATGAGCGCATCGTGGCCGAGGACGACAACGACGCTGAGGCGCACTGGTGCTGTGCGCTGTGCCGGTTCGGTATTGAATATGTGGAGGACCCGGCAACGTATGAATGGCTGCCGACGTGCCACCGCGCGAGCTTCGACAGCTTTCTGGAGGATGTGGACTATCTGGCTGCGGTCGAGCATTCCGACGGCATTACCCGCCGCCAGTATCAGAAGGACGCGGCAAAGATCGCCGAGGTGCAGCGCGGCATTCTCACCACCTCGCAGAATGAGCAGCCGTTTGACGTCTTCCTCTGCTACAAGGAAACCGGTGAGGACGGTCAGCGCACGCGCGACAGCCTGATGGCGCAGGAGGTCTATTATGAGTTGACAGAGCAGGGCTACCGCGTATTCTTCGCGCGCATCACATTGGAAGATAAGGCGGGCACGGAATATGAGCCGTATATCTTCGCGGCGCTGAACTCCGCGAAGGTCATGGTCGTGATCGGCACAAAGCCGGAGCATTTTAACGCCGTCTGGGTCAAAAATGAATGGAGCCGCTTCCTGTCCATGATGAAAAAGGACCGGAGCAAGCTGCTCCTGCCGTGCTACCGCGATATGGACCCGTATGATCTGCCGGAGGCACTGTCTGTGCTGCAAAGCTATGACATGAGCAAGATCGGCTTCATGCAGGATCTGATCCGCGGCGTCAAAAAAGTGATCGACGCGGGCAAGCCGCAGGAGGCTGCGAAAGAAACGGTCAAGGAAACCGTCGTGGTACATAACGAGGGCGGCGGCAACGTGCAGGCCCTGCTCAAGCGCGGCAATATGGCGCTGGAGGACGGCGATTGGACGAAGGCTGACGAGTTCTTCGAGCAGGTACTCAATCAGGACGCCGAATGCGGCGCGGCGTATCTGGGAAAGTTCCTGGCGAAAGAAAAGTTCCCATCCACGCAAAAATATGCAGCTTCCTATGTTGAACAGGTAAAAAACGCTGCACCGACAAGGAAAAACGCGGAAGCCTGCGCAGAGGACAAAGCGTTTATTGAGGCGTGCATTCAAAAATATCAGGTCGCGGATTATTACCCTGCGCAAGAAATCCGTAAGGCGCTGCAATTTGACCGGCGGTATTGCGCCGACCGCGCAGCATATTTCCGCGAGGAGCAGGAAAAAATCAAATCTGAGCTGGACGCTGACCGGAATTTTGCCCGTGCGGAGAAATTCGCCGACTGCGAGGCAAAGACGCAATGCGACGCGCTGCGCAGCGGGATCATGACCTTCCTGCGGCAGCAGGAACAGAAAGCCGAGCAGGAAGCGGCTGCGAAGCAGCAGCGCATCACCGGGGCCTATCACGCGTTCCTGAAGGAAACCGAACTGAAGCTGGCCGCGCGTCAGCAAGAAGCGCTTGCAAAGAAGAAAAAAGATGAAGAAGCCGCTGCAAAGAAGAAAGAAACGCTCGAAAAAGAAAAACAGGCAGCCGCTGAGGCAAGAGCACAGAGAAAAGAAGAACTGCAAGGTGAGAAATCAAAATGGCAGCAGGAGCTTTCTCGGACAAAAGGTTTGTTCTCCGGCAAACGCCGCAAAGAGATCACCGTGAAACTGGAGGAAATCGCGGCGGAGCTTCGGAAACTTGAATGGATCGATGATGCTGAGGTTCTTTGCGCACGTGGCGAGCTGAAAAAGGCTGCTATTTCTCTCGGAAAAGAACGTAATTATCAGTATGCGCACGAGCGCAGCCTTATGTTATGGAATGATGTTGCAAAACGAGATTCCATTAGCGCAGGGGGCTTCTGTACCATCGGTCTGAAAGCAGACGGAACTGTGGCGGCTGTGGGCAGCAACAATTTTGGCCAATGCAATGTTTTTGATTGGGTAGATATTGTGGCAATCAGCGCAGGGGACCGTCATACCGTCGGTTTGAAAGCGGACGGAACCGTGGTTGCAGTAGGCTATAACGAATATAGACAGTGCGATATTTCCGGCTGGACGGATATTGTGGCAATCAGCGCTGGATACGATTACACCGTCGGTCTTAAGATGGACGGAACTGTGGTTGCTGTAGGTGATAACCGCTATGGTCAATGCAACGTCTCTGACTGGGTAGATATTGTGGCAATCAGCGCTGGAGGCCTCCATACCGTCGGCCTGAAAGCAGACGGAACCGTGGTTGCAGTAGGTTATAACGAATATAGCCAGTGCAATATTTCCAAGTGGGAAGATATTGTTGCGATCAGCGCGGGGCGTTTTCATACCGTTGGTCTGAAAGCAGATGGAACTGTGGTTGCCGTGAACAGTAAGGCCAGTAGATTGCGTGACGTTTCCAGATGGGAAGATATCAGCGCGGGATACGGTTACACGGTTGGTCTAAAAGCAGACGGAACCGTTGTCGCTGTTGGGGCCAACCCTGACGGCCGATGCAATGTATCCGGTTGGGCAGATATCATTGCAGTGTCAGCGGGCGAGAATCATACAATCGGCTTGAAATCAGATGGAACTGTGGTTGCCGTTGGGGATAACACTTACGGCCAGTGCAACGTTTCCGGCTGGAAAAACATCAGGCTTCCCGACTAACAGAGAAAGAAGGACGAGAAGATGGCAATTATCAAATGCAAAATGTGCGGCGGGGATATTGAGATCTCTGCGGACAAGACGTTTGGAACGTGCGAATACTGCGGCAGCACGATGACGCTGCCGAAGACGGATGACGACCAGCGGCTGAGCCTGTTCAACCGCGGCACGCATCTGCGGCGAAACGGTGAGTTTGACAAGGCTGCGGCGATCTACGAGCGGCTGATCGGCGAGAACGACGCGGATGCCGAGGCGCACTGGAACCTGGTGCTCTGCCGGTACGGCATCGAGTATGTGCAGGACCCGGCTTCCGGCGAACGCATCCCGACCTGCCACCGCGCGAGCTTTGACAGCATTCTGAACGACGTGGATTATCAGGCTGCACTCAAATATTCCGACGGCGTGGCACGGAGCCTGTACGAAAAAGAGGCGCAGCGCATCGCCAGCTTGCAAAAAGACATTCTGGCGATCTCGCAGAAGGAAACGCCGTTTGACGTGTTCATCTGTTATAAAGAGTCTGACGAGAACGGCAAACGGACGAAGGATTCCGCGCTGGCACAGGATATTTACTACCAGCTCACCGACGCGGGCTATAAGGTCTTCTTCGCGCGCATCACGCTGGAAGACAAGCTCGGGCAGGAATACGAGCCGTACATCTTTGCTGCCCTGCACTCGGCCAAGGTCATGGTTGTGGTCGGCACGAAGCCGGAATATCTGAACGCCGTCTGGGTCAAAAATGAATGGAGCCGCTACCTTGCGCTCATGCGCACCGACCGCAGCCGCCTGCTCATCCCCTGCTACCGCGATATGGACCCGTATGATATGCCAGAAGAACTCAGTATGCTGCAAAGTCAGGATATGAGCAAAATCGGTTTTATTCAAGACCTCATTCGCGGCGTCAAAAAGGTCGTAGACGCGGCAAAGCCGCAGGAGACTGTGACCGAAACCGTCAAAGAGACCGTCGTGGTACATAACGAGGGCGGCAGCAACGTGCAGGCCTTGCTCAAGCGCGGCAATATGGCGCTGGAGGACGGCGATTGGACGAAGGCTGACGAGTTCTTCGAGCAGGTACTCAATCAGGACGCCGAATGCGGCGCGGCGTATCTGGGAAAGTTCCTGGCGAAAGAAAAGTTCCCATCCACGCAAAAATATGCAGCTTCCTATGTTGAACAGGTAAAAAACGCTGCACCGACAAGGAAAAACGCGGAAGCCTGCGCAGAGGACAAAGCGTTTATTGAGGCGTGCATTCAAAAATATCAGGTCGCGGATTATTACCCTGCGCAAGAAATCCGTAAGGCGCTGCAATTTGACCGGCGGTATTGCGCCGACCGCGCCGAATATTTCCGTAATTCCCAGAAGCGTGCGGCGCAGATGCTCGATACCGATCGGAATTTTGCGCGTGCAGAAAAATACGCTTCCGGCGAGACAAAGGCACAATGCGGCGCGCTGCGCAGCGCGCTTGCGGACGCCCTGCGCCAGCAGGAGCAGACGGCAGCGCAGGAGGCGCAGGCCGAAAAGCAGCGTGTGATCGACGCCTATCATGCATTTTTGCAAAAAACAGAGCCCAGACTGGCCGAACGGCAGAAAGCTGCGCTCGCAAAAAAGAAAGCAGACGAGCAGGCGGCTGCACAGCAGCGCATGGAGGAAGAGCGCCAACAGGCGGAGGAAGCGCGGCGGCGCATCCGGGCGCAGCGCGAGGCGGCTGCGCAGAAAAAGAAAATTATAATCTTTTCTGGCGCGTTTGTCGCAGTGGTCGCGGCGATTCTGCTTGTCACGAAGGTTATTATGCCAGCTGCAAACTATTCCAAGGCTGAAAAGCTGCTTGCGGCCGGGGATTATGACGGTGCGATTGCGGCATTTGCGGCGTTGGGCGGTTACAAGGACAGCGCTGAAAAATTAGAGCAGGCGGAAACGGAAAAAGAAGAAGCGCGTCTTGCCGCAGAAGCTGCCGAGGAAGAAGCTCGAAACGCGCAGGCGTATGCAGATGCTGAGGCGTTGGAAGCTGCGGATAAAGCCGTAGAGGCTGCCATGGCTTTTGGAAAGCTTGGAGACTATCGGGATGCACGGTCCCGCAGCCTGGCGCTATGGGACACCCTTGCGGTTCGGGACACGATCAGCGCAGGAACCGGATACACTGTGGGGCTAAAACGCGATGGCACGGTGGTTGCCGTGGGAGATAATAGGGCTGGAGAATGCAATGTCAGTGGCTGGACGGACATCGTAGCGGTCAGCACAGGATTCTGGCACACTGTTGGGCTGAAGCGCGACGGCACTGTGGTCGCTGTGGGGAATAACGAGTATGGCCAATGTGATGTCGGCGATTGGACAGGCATCAAGCTGCCGTCGGACAGATAAAGAAAAGACAGGAGATGCAAGCATATGGAACAGATCACCGATAATATGCAGAAATATGCCAACTACAAGGAGCAGATGGGGCGGCTGAGCAAGGCGCTCACACAGGGCTTTTTTCTGGAAGCGCTCTTTATCGAGTATGCGATTCTGGAAGACCGGCTGGAATCCATCCTGCGCCACAGCGGAAAATGGAATCCGGACGCAAAGAACTTTGTGTCATTGGATAAAAAGCGGAAAAACGTCGCAAAACTGGCCGAAGAAAAGAAAAGTCTTGCACACAAGTATTTTTCGCCAGAGCTGACGGAACGCATTGACGTTTGGAGAGGTGATCGAAATAAAATCATCCATGCGCTGATGAAGCAGAATCTGCACACCGAAGACCTGTCTGCCGTTGCGCTGGATGGACAGGCACTTGTCAAGACACTTTGCAGCAAAACCTCGCTTTACAACCGTGCGCTGGAACGGCAGGCCAATAAGGAGAACGGAAAATGAGCAAATTTGTAATTGAATGTCCCAACTGCGGGAAATTTGCGGAAGCCAGAACCGGCTTCTTTGCGCGAAAGAAAATCGACTGCGCGTGCGGGTACACGATCGACGTCCGCACGGACAAGCTGGCCGGGCGCGAGTGCCCGCACTGCGGGAACATGGTCGTGTTTGACCAGTCCAAGGGCGAGAAGGCGCTCTGCCCGGTCTGCCATGAGCCGATCAACACGATGGCCGAGCAGTCCAGCACTGTGGAGTTCTCCTGCGCGCAGTGCGGCATCCGCCTGCGCACGAATAAGGCCGCGCAGACTTATACCTGCCCCGTCTGCGACTGCGTGAACGACGTGGCCGAGCGGGTCGCGACCGAGAAGATCAAAAAGGACGGCCTTGCCAGCATCATCAAGTATGAGGGCGACAACGAAACGCTCGTCTGGAAGCACCCGATCGAGGACTTCAACTTCGGCTCGCAGCTGATTGTCCACGAAAGTCAGGAGGCCATTTTCTTCCGTGACGGGCAGGCGCTCGACCTCTTTGGCGCAGGCCGCTACACGCTGCAAACGCAGCAGCTTCCGCTGCTGGAGAAGCTCTACAAGCTCCCGACCGACACCGAGGGCACGTTCCATTCCGAGGTCTACTTCGTCAACCTCGCAACCCAGATGGGCGTCAAGTGGGGCACGGACAGCAAGGTGCGTCTGTTTGACCCGGCTTCCGGCTTACATATCGAGATCGGCGCATCGGGCGAGTTCAATATCCGCGTGACCAACTCGCGCAAGCTGTTACTCAAGGTCGTCGGCACGACGGGCGGGCTTGGGCAGGAACAGCTGCTCGGCATCGGAAACGGCAAGGGCTTCTTCCGTTCAATGGTCATGACGCAGGTCAAGAGCTACCTTGCGCAGACGATCAAGGAAAATGCGATTAACATTCTGGAGATCGACGAGCACCTCATGGCACTCTCTGGTGCGCTGCGCGAGCGGATCAACGCCGCGCTGGACGAGTACGGTCTCACGATGCCGGAGTTCTACGTCAGCCGCATCGTAACGCCGGACGACGACCCCAATTTCCGCCGCATGAAGGAGCAGTACGCCGAACAGTATCTGCTCGTCCGGCAGGAGGGGATCCGCAAGGCTGAGGCGGAAGCCGCAGCAGACCGCAAGGCAGTCGAGGCGCAGACAGCGGCAAGAATGAAGATCATCGGCGCGCAGGGCGAGGCGGAAGCACTCAAAATTCAGAAGCAGGCAGAAGCAGAGGCTTATCGGATGCAGGCCGAGGCGGAAGCCGCCGAAATGCGCATGAAGGGCTATACCTACCAGCAGGAAACCGCCCGCAAGGTGGGCTTGGAAGCCATGCAGAACGGCATCACCGGAACCGGCGTTGCCGGCGGCCTGGGTGATATTGCCGGTCTGGGGGTAACGCTGGGTGCCATGGGAAGCGTAATGGGCATGACCAAGGAAGCACTGAATCCCATTATGGAGACGGCAAAGCAGGTAGGACAGACTGTTGGAGCAGCCGAAAGCTCCGGCTGGGACTGCCCGGAATGCGGCACGAAGAACATCCAAAGCAAATTCTGCCCGGAGTGCGGCGCAAAGAAACCGGAACCCAAGCAGGGCTGGACTTGCCCCAACTGCGGAACACAAAATATCCAGAGTAAATTCTGCCCCGAATGCGGCTGCAAGCAGCCCAGCCTCGCCTGGGACTGCCCGGAATGTGGCACAACGGGGATTACATCCAAATTCTGCCCGGAATGCGGCCATAAGAGGGAGGGGTAAGCAATGAAGAAGGATACCATTCGTTTCGGTTTAACCGTGGCCATTCTCCTTGTCCTGTATCTGCTGGTGGCGTTTTTGATTCCCTTTGCCAAGACCCCGGTGTTCTGGTTGAGCTTTGGTTATACCCTG
>ERZ773181.2430-NODE-2430-length-12378-cov-6.675160_pt1 | contig 12378 bp, 10 predicted proteins | sample MGYA00581001_ERZ773181 | MGnify/ENA primary metagenome ERZ773181 (study PRJEB29015, sample SAMEA2737780) | human gut metagenome | biome: human gut; feature: human-associated habitat; material: faeces | place: China | collected 2012 ... | reverse complement strand
GCTGCCGCACCTCGCTCGCCGTATCGGCACTTAGAATTATGCGGTATTGCCCTTGCACTTTTCCTGCAGTTTTGTAAAATTTCTTCGGCAATCTTGACAGAATACCGTCATAATGTTACAGTGGTCACAAAGCCGCTTTCTGTCCCTGAAAGGAGATTTCCATGTGGTTTGATACGATTTTATGGCTGGTTGCCGTCGTGGCGTTCATCATGGTCGAGGCCGCCACAACGGCGCTTGTCTCGGTCTGGTTTGCGGTGGGCGCTGCCGCGGCCATGCTGGTCAGCTTTTTTGATGTCGGCTTTGGCTGGCAGATGCTTGTTTTTGCCGTTGTATCGGCCATTACGCTTGGCCTGATGCTGCCCCGGCTCATCAGCCGACGCGGCGCGCACCGTGCCCCTGTCACGAACGGCTCGCCGCTGACCATCGGCAAGCAGGGCGTTGTGCTTGTGGACATTGAGCCCGGCCTTCCGGGCCGGGTCCGCGTGGACGGCCTGGACTGGCAGGCCCGCGCCGAGGTCACACTCCCGCAGGGCACCCGCTGCAAGGTCGTGGCCGTGGACGGTGCGATCCTTATTGTCGCTCCCGTGACCGCTGACGCGGCTGCGGTTTAAATCACAAAAGAAAAAGGAGGACCCCCAAATGCTGTTAGTCTTTGCCATCCTGCTCATCATTATTCTGGTGGTTTTGGTGCGCTGCATCGTTATTGTGCCCCAGTCCAACGCCTATGTCACCGAGTGGCTCGGCGTCTACAAGGATACCTGGGGCGCGGGCCTGCACATCCGTACGCCGTTTGTCGAGCGCATCTCCCGCAAGGTCTCGCTGAAGGAGGAGGCCGCCGACTTCCCGCCGCAGCCCGTCATCACCCGCGACAACGTCACGATGATGATCGACACCGTCGTTTTCTTTCAGGTGTTTGACGCCAAGATGTACGCCTACGGCGTGAACCGCCCGATCCAGGCCATCGAGAACCTGTCCGCCACGACGCTGCGTGACATCATCGGCTCGATGACGCTCGACGAGACCCTGACGAGCCGCGACCTCATCAACACGAAGATCACCGCCAGCCTTGACGAGGCCACGGACCGCTGGGGCATCAAGGTCAACCGCGTCGAGCTGAAAAACATCGAGCCGCCGGTGGAGATCCGCCAGGCCATGGAAAAACAGATGAAGGCGGACCGCGAGAAGCGCGCGTCCATCCTGCTGGCCGAGGGCGAAAAGCAGGCTGCCATCACCCGCGCCGAGGGCGAAAAGGAGTCCGCCATCCTGCGTGCCGAGGCCGTGAAGCAGCAGCGCATCCGCGAGGCCGAGGGCGAAGCCGAAGCCCTGCTGACCGTCCAGAAGGCACAGGCCGATGCCATCCGCATGATCAACGAGGCGAACCCCAACCACAACTATCTGGCCCTGCGCAGCATGGAGGCCATGGAGAAGGTCGCTGACGGCAAGGCCACCAAGCTGATCGTGCCCAGCGACATGCAGAATCTCGCCGCAACCGTGTCCGCGATCAAGGAGATCTCCGGCGAAGTGACCGAATAAAATTTGACATTCTGTTTTCCCTGCCCGCGGTGTTCTGCCGCGGGCAGTTTTTGTGGGGACGAACGCTGGCGGCAAGGCGCGAAAGCCCCTCCCGCACTGCTCCTTTCCCGCAATTTTTTCTTGCGTTTTCCACAAAATCAGGTTATAATATAAGCAGAATAGTATGCCTTTTTGCGCATACTACATAAAATATTGTGAGGTGTATCAGTATGAAGGAACCTATGGTCATCACTATGGCGCGTGAGTACGCATCCGGCGGCAGCGAGATCGCACAGGCCGTTGCCGACAAGCTGGGTATTCCCTTATATAATAAGGAGCTGATCACCCTTGCCGCCAAAAAGAGCGGTCTGACCGAGGAGGCCATTGCCGCCAGCGAGAACCAGCGCAGCGGCAGCCTGATCTACAGCCTGTACATGATGGGCAACACGATGCCCCTGGCCGACCAGGTCTACATTTTGCAGAGCAACGTCATCAAGGAGCTGGCCGCCGAGGGCCCCTGCGTCATTCTGGGCCGCTGCGGTGACTACGTCCTGCGTGAGCGCCCCAACGTGCTGCGCACCTTCGTCTACGCGCCGCTGGAGACCCGCATCCAGTTTGCCAAGAGCCGCCCCGACGCCAAGGACATGCCGGACCGCCTGTGGGAGACCCAGCTGGCCAAGCATGACCGCGCCCGTGCAAGCTACTACAACTATTACACCGAGAACCGCTGGGGCGAGGCCAAGAACTACGATCTGTGCCTGAATGCGACCCTGGGCCGCGAGGCCTGCGCCGACCTGATCGTGGCCGCCGCCAGGGCTATGCAGGAAGCCGACAAGTAAAAAGGAGCCTTTCACTATGCTGCGCTATGTCAAAAACGGAATGCTGCTGTTGAGCGTCGCGTATATCGTCATCGGTATGCTGCTGCTCATCATGCCCGAGACCAGTCTGCTCTGGATCTGCAACATTTTTGGTGTTGTGGTGCTTGTCACCGGCATTGTCTGCCTGATCCAGTATGCCCGCATCCGCGGCACCGGCTTTACCGCGCCGTTCATGCTGGTGGGCGGCGTCATCACGGCGGGGCTGGGCATCTTCACGCTGGCAAAGCCGCAGGTAGTGACCAGCTTTCTGCCCGTTGTGTTCGGCATCTTCATCGTCGTTGACGGCCTGAGCCGCATCGGTACCGCCATTGACCTTGCCAAGCGCAAGGGGCAGAAATGGTGGTTGCTGCTGCTGTTCAGCATCGTATCCGTTGGCCTGGGCGTACTGCTGGTGCTGCACCCGTTTGATGCGGCGGTCAGCGCCGTCATGCTCTGCGGCATCCTGCTGATCGCCGAAGGTGCGCTGAATTTAGGCTGCATTCTCTACGCCGCCATGGAGCTGCGCACACTGGACCGCATGGCCTCTGCCGCCGCCAATGCGGCCTTGGGTGCCATCGGCGACGCCCTGGACGAGGCCGAAGCCGCCGAACGCGATGTCGGCAGCGACGGCCCTGTGGTGTACGACGCCGAGAGCAAGGATGTGTCGGAGGACGGTGAATAACCGTTCCGTGACACCGTAGGGGCGCATTCTATATGCGCCCGCAGCGCCGTGCCATCAGCAAACGGGCACGGGCGGATATAGAATCCGCCCCTACAAGCTCCGTTTGTCCTTATTTTGTTTCCCGCGCGAAGGATCGCGAGTTATTTTTAAAGGAGAGAGCCCCTATCCATGTATGACCTTATCATCGTAGGCGCCGGCCCTGCCGGCATTTTCACCGCGCTGGAGCTGCTGCGCAAGAGCAGCACCCCCCACAAAATTTTGCTCGTCGAAAAGGGCAAGCCTGTGGAAAAGCGCCACTGCCCCAAGGATAAAACCGGCGTCTGCGTAAACTGCAAGCCGACCTGTGCCATCACCACCGGCTTTTCCGGCGCGGGCGCATTCTCGGACGGCAAGCTGTCCCTGTCCTATCAGGTCGGCGGCGAGCTGCCCGACCTGATCGGCGAGGATTTCGCGCAGGAGCTTATTGACTACACCGATAAAATTTACCTCGAGTTTGGCGCCGACCCGAAGGTCGAAGGCATCTACGAGGGTCCCGACATCAAGGACATCCGCAAGCGCGCCATTCAGGCGGGTCTGCAGCTCGTTGACTGCCCCATCCGCCATCTGGGCACCGAGAAGGCCCAGCAGCTCTACCTGAACATCCAGAACTATCTGGCCGACGCCGGTGTTGAGATGCTGTTCAGTACCGAGTGCGAGAACATCATCCTCGAGGATTCCGTCTGCAAGGGCGTCCGCCTGCGCGAGAAGGACGGCGTCCGCGACGTCTACGCCAAGCAGGTCGTTATTGCCACGGGCCGCCGCGGTGCGGACTGGCTGGAAAAGATCTGCGCCGAGCACAACATTGCCCACAAGCCCGGCACCGTTGACATCGGCGTCCGTGTTGAGTGCCGCAACGAGATCATGGAGAAGATCAACAAGGTCCTGTATGAGGGCAAGCTGATCGGCTACCCGGCCCCGTGGCGCAACAAGGTGCGCACCTTCTGCCAGAACCCCGGCGGCTTCGTTGCGCAGGAGAACTACGACAACGATCTGGCCGTCGTCAACGGCCACAGCTTCAAGGAGAAAAAGAGCAACAACACGAACCTGGCCATTCTGGTCAGCCACAACTTCACCGAGCCGTTCAACCAGCCCATCGCCTACGCGCAAAAGGTCGGTGAGCTGACGAACATGCTGGGCGCGGGCCACATTCTGGTGCAGCGCTACGGCGATATTCTGGACGGCAAGCGCACTTGGGCCAACGAGCTGGCCCGCACGAACGTCCGCCCGACGCTGAAGGACGCCGTGGCCGGTGACATCACCGCCGCCATGCCCTACCGCGCCATGGTCAACATCATCGAGTTCATCAAGATGATGGACGAGGTCGTGCCCGGCTTTGCCAGCCCCGAAACGCTGCTGTACAGCCCTGAGCTGAAGTTCTACTCCAACAAGGTCAAGATGGACACCGATCTGGAGACGAACATCGCGGGTCTGCACTGCCTGGGCGATTCCTCCGGCTGGACCCGTGGCCTGATGATGGCCTCCGTCATGGGCGTCCTGATGGGCCGCAAGCTGATGGAGAAGCACGAGTTCTGATTTTTCGGGGACGCGGGTGTTCTTTTCTTAGAAGAAAAGAACCAAAAGAATTTTAAACAAACGCATGGGGAGAGTGCCGCAGACGGTGCTCTCCCCTTTTTTGCAGGCGGCGAGTGGCGGCGGCATGAGGGCATGCCGCCCTACGCACTCACTTTATGTCATTCGTAGGGCGGGATGCCCCCATCCCGCCGCGGGCAGGCATCCACTTTACTGCCAGCCTGTAGGGGGCGGTGTCCCCGACGCCCCGCACCCACTTCCCGCAAAAAAATTGCAAAAATCTCCAAAACACCCGCTCCGTGTGACAACTTTGCAACATCCGGGGTGTAGGATAGGGGCAAACCAGGCACAGAAAGGAGCTTTGAGGATGAAAAAAGTAGCTTTATTATTGGCGGCAGCCATGCTGGCGCTGGCCGGATGCGCGTCTGCGGGCGATACCGCGGCGGCTTCGGAGGCCGCACCGGCGGAGAGTACGGCGGAGAGCGCCGCGGCGGAGGACAGCACAGAAGCGGCGCTGCCGGGTGAGCCGCACCCCCTCTCGGCCTATAGCGCCTGCGCAGTCAGCGGCAACTGCGTCTACGCGGCGGTCACCCACTTTTCAAGCAGCGAGGACAGTCTCGGCAGCTTTGATCACAGCACCGTCTACAAAACCGACCTTACCACCGGGCAGACCTATGAGATGTACCGCACGGACTCCCAGCTTGCGTCCGCGCCGCTGATCATAGACGACACGCTGTATTTCATCTGCTACGACGGCGGTATGCTGGCCCTGCCGACGACGGGCGGTGAGGCGCGCGTGCTGCCGTTCTCCTACGACGACTGGATGCCTGTTTTTTACGCAGGTCACTACCTCTACTGCCGGAGCGTCAGCGCCGCGCCGTTCTGCCGTACCGACGGTATGCGGTTTAACTTGGAAAACGGGGAGACCGCGCCGTGGAATATCCCGGTGGAGACAATGTACATTCCCGATGTCGTCGGGGACGCGCTGCTGCTCTGCCGCGTTGTCTCGGATTATCCGGTGCCCTACCCGGACGACGACGAGATGTCCCAGGCGCTTTTGCAGAACACCACGCTGGAATACACCCTGGCCGACCCCGCGACGGGCGCGGTGCGGCAGACCTGCTTTACCCTCCCCTATGACATACCGCAGCCGGGGAGCCTTACAATCTACACCTACCTTGGCAAGTGCGGCAGTGACTTCTATTTCCGCGCAGACCAGTGCGACGATGAGTACGCTTTTGTTTCCCAGTCCGTGCTGCGCATCGGCACGGACGGCACCCGGACCGACCTTGGCATTACCAAAACGCCGGATTACATAGATTACTCTGCGGTTTTGCAGGGCGATGAGGTGCGCTGGCTCCTGACCCGCGGCACCGACGGCATCTATCTGATTTACGACACGCAAGGCCATGAGATTGGCCGCAACGAGCGGCCCGCCGGGCTGGAGGCCTTCTTCCCGCTTTGTATGCTGGACGACGGACGCCTGCTGATGGTCGTCGGCTACGACTGGGAGCACGACAGCGCGGCCCGGTACGCCGTGATGGACGCCGACGAATTTCTGAACGGCGGGTCAGCATACCGCGAGATGACGTTTGCGGAGTGAACGGGCCGACCCTACAGGGAACGGCACGGTGGGCCGTGCCCGCTGCCGCAGAGTTTTTCAATCACCGGAAAGGGCGTGTACCCATGAAAACGAATAAGCGCATTCCCCTCATCCTCACCGCGGCGCTGGCGCTGTCTGCTTGTGCGTCGGCGGCGGATTCCGCAACCGCAGCCGCGGCGGCGGAGACGCCGGAAAGCACCGCCGAATCGGCAATCGAGCCCGGCACCGAAGCTGTTGAAACAGACACGCTCTACGGGCTGAACTACAGCTATTCGCAGAGCGTAGTCTATGAAGACCTGCCTACCCTTGATGACGAGTGGAACTTTGCCGGAACGAACGTCTACAAAAATGACCTGAACGCCGGGCAGACAACGCTGATCTATCACTGCGACGATTGGTGCCTTGCCGACCCCTATGTGACGAGCGACGCGGTGTACCTGCTCACCTACAACAGAGACCGCGACAACAAAATCATTGCCCTGTCGCCGGATGGTACCAAAACTCACGAGATTCCCTTTGACCCATACGCCTCGACCGTTGTCTTATACAGCGACCGTTATTTTTATTGCATGGACGGTCATGCCCCCTATGATACCGCAAGCGGGTTCCGCCTTGACTTGCAGACCGGCGAGACAGCGCCCTGGAACTTGCCCGTCGAAACAATCTCTGTGGCGAACGCCGCCGGGGATTTTGCCGTGACAGAGCGCATCGTGTCGGATTATCCCGTCCCATTTCCGAGGGACGGAGAAATTTCCGACGCGCTTTTGCAGAACTCCCTGCGCGAGTATGACCTGACAGATATTGCCACCGGCAAGCCCGCCCGGAAAATCACAGAATTTCCGTATAAGGGCACGGCGGAGGGTGCTGTCTTTGCCGCCTATGCCTACCTGGGGAAGGCCGGGAATGATTTCTATTTCCGCTTCGAGCATGCCATGTCGTCGGAAGAACGCTCTGTAACAAATGTTTTTCGCGTGCGCAGTGACAGCATACAGGAGGACTTGGGAATCTCGTCCGATCTTTTTGTCCAGGCCTTGCGCCAGAACGGAGAGCTCCGCTGGCTTTTTTCCAGGGACGGCAGTCAGGGCACCGTCACGGTATATGACCTACAGGGCGCAGTGCTTGCGCATGTGACCCCACCCGACGGTATGCAGGTCTACTATCCTGTTTCGATGCTGGACGACGGGCGCTTGCTGTTGGTCATCGGGTATGACGAGGAGCATGACAACAGGAGCCGCTACGCCGTGATGGACGCCGACGAATTTCTGAACGGCGGGTCAGCATACCGCGAGATGACGTTTGCGGAGTGAACGGGCCGACCCTACAGGGAACGGCACGGTGGGCCGTGCCCGCTGCCGCAGAGTTTTTCAATCACCGGAAAGGGCGTGTACCCATGAAAACGAAAAAGCGCATTCCCCTCATCCTCACCGCAGCGCTGGCGCTGTCTGCCTGTGCGTCGGCGGCGGATTCCGCAACCGCAGCCGCGCCCGCGGAGACTGCAGCCGCCACACCGGAACCGACGGCGGCACCTGAACCGGTGGGGGAGCTGCGCAGCACCGTTCACCTCTCCATTTTCTCCAACGCGCTGTACCAGACCGTTTTTGACGGTTCCACCGCGCAAGAAACCACTGGTACAAATGTGTATAAAACGGATTTCTCCACGGGAAAGACCACCTTGTTTTATCACGCCGATTCGATATTTTCTGCGTTTCCGTTTGCAACAGAGGATACACTGTATATTGTTGCAGGCAAGCTGCTGGCTTTTCCGCTGGCAGGCGGCGCACCGCGTGAAATCCCCTATGACAGCGACGAATGGGTCGATGTGCTTTACGACGAGCAGTATCTTTACTCCATCAGCTCCGTCACCGCACCTTATGCCTACACACAGGGGCAGCGGCTTGATTTGCAGACCGGGGAGACTTTGCCGTGGAACATTCCCGGCGAAACCACGAATGTGCTGGACGTTGTAAACGGCCAGCTTGTGACCTGCCGCATTCTGTCGGATTCTCCTGTTCCCTTTCCCGAGGATTCCGAAATGTCCGATGCCTTTCTGCAAAATTCCCTGTGTGAATTTGATCTGACGGACGCTGTCACCGGCAAGCCCGTCCAAAAGCTGTTGTCCTACCCCTGGTATGGAGAGGATGACGGCACCATGAGGACCTTCTATTATTACTTGGGCCATAACGGCAGCGACCTTTATTTTTCGGGCTATCACACGCCGTATGCAACCGACCAACACAGCGTTTCCGTGCTTTGCATCCGCAGCGACGGCACACAGGATGCGCTGGATCTTGCAGAGGATTGGAACTGCTCTGCACTCGACCTTGATGCTGAACTGCGTTGGCTCATGACGTACAACAGCGACATGACTGCGTTTACGCTCTATGATTTGCAGGGCAACAGGCTTGGAGCCAACGCCCGCCCTGCCGGGCTGGCCGTATACACGCCGTTGACCCTACTGGATGATGGCCGCGTTGTACTTCTCATCGGCAAAACTTCCGCCTCAACGCAGCTTGCCACCATCCCCGCCGACGCCTTTTTGAGCGGCAGTACCGAGTATACGGAGATGGAGTTTGTGGGGTGAGTGTCATTGCCCAGGCGGTTTTTACCGGCCGGAAGCAGGCACGGGTCGTCGGGGACGCCGACCCCTACGGGTGACCCGCAAGGTGGATGTCTGCCTGGCGGCGGGGTGAGGGCACCCCGCCCTACAGGGAACGGCATGGTAACCGTAGGGGCCGATGCCCGCATCGGCCCGCATCGTTTTCGCCGCCGCAAAGCGCACAGGCTGTAGGGCGGCATGCCCTCATGCCGCCGTGGCCGTTTGCGTCAGAGTAAAACAGAAAATCTCCCGGCAGTGTGCTTTCAACACTGCCGGGAGATTTTGTTTAAAACTTTAGGACATGAACCGATCCTTCAGGTTCTTGAAGAAGCTCTTGCGCTTCTCGTAGTTCTCGTCCTTCAGGCTGTCCTCAAAGGCCTTCAGGGCTTCGCGCTGGGTGCGGTTCAGCTTCTTGGGGATCTCCACGTCCACAATGACGTACTGGTCACCGCGTCCGCGCCCGTTCAGGTACTGGATGCCCTGGCCGCGCAGGCGGAACTTCGTACCGCTCTGGGTGCCCTCGGGAATCTTCTGGGCGACCTTGCCGTCCACGGTGGGGACCTCAATTTCAGCGCCCAGCACAGCCTGGGAGTAGGTAATGGGCACGCGGACGTATACATCGTAGCCGTCGCGCTCAAACACGGCGTCGGGCTTGACCGTCACATGGACGATCACGTCGCCCGCGGGGCCGCCGTTCGTACCGGCATCGCCCTGGCCGCGCAGCGCAATGTTCTGGTCGTCGTCGATACCCGCGGGGATCTTGACCTCCAGCGTCTTGCGGGCACTGGTCTTGCCGGTGCCGCGGCAGGTCTTGCAGGGGTTCTTGATGATGGTGCCGCGCCCGCCGCAGTGCGGGCAGGGCTGCTGGCTCTGCATCACACCAAACGGCGTGCGCTGCTGGGTCACGACATAGCCGCGGCCACCGCACTCGGTACAGGTCTCGGGGCTGGAGCCGGGCGCACAGCCGTTGCCGCCGCAGTCTGGGCAGGTCTGCTGACGGTTCAGCGTGACCTTTTTGGCGCAGCCGTGGGCGGCCTCCTCAAAGGTCAGGATCACATTGGCCTGAATGTCATGGCCCTTGCGCGGCGCATTGGGGTTGGAGCGGGTCGAGCCGCCGAAGCCGCCAAAGCCGCCGCCGAAAATATCGCCGAAGATGTCGCCCAGATCGACGCCGCCGGTGCCGCCGAAGCCGCCAAAGCCGCCACCGTAGCCGCCGCCGGGCTGGCCGGCCCCATAGTTGGGATCGACCCCAGCGAATCCGAACTGGTCATAGCGCTTGCGCTTGTTCGGGTCGGAAAGAACATCGTTGGCCTCATTGACCTCCTTGAACTTTTCCTCGGCGTCCTTGTCACCGGGGTTCAGGTCGGGGTGGTACTTTTTGGCCAGCTTGCGGTAGGCGCTTTTGATCTCGGCATCGGTGGCGTTTTTGCCGATCCCCAGCACCTCGTAGTAATCACGTTTTTCTGCCATAGAATCTATCCCCTCTATTTATGGGTTGTGAAAAGGCTTCCCCTTGAGGGGAAGCTGTCCGCGGAGCGGACTGATGAGGTGAGACCTGCCGGATATTGCCCGCAAACAGGCAATCCCGGCAGCTTGGCCCTCATCCGGCCTTGCTTCGCACGGCCACCTTCCCCCGCGGGGGGAAGGCTTTATTTTAACTTTCTCTATAACCCCCAAGGGCCGCCGCCGGGTTTGCCCAGCGGCGGCCTTATTATGGGTTTGTTACAGCTTAGACCTCGTGGAAGTCGGCGTCAACGGCGCCGTCGTCCTTCGGCTGCGCACCGGCATCGGAGCCGGGCTGTGCACCGGGCTGCTGGCCCTGTGCCTGGGCGGCCTGCTGGTAGACCTTCTCGCTGATGGCGTAGAAGGCCTTCTGCAGGTCATCCTGCTTTGCCTTGATGTCATCAACGCTGCCGGACTTCAGGGCTTCCTTCAGGGCAGACAGCTTGGTCTCGACCTCGCTCTTTTCCTCGGCGGAAACCTTGTCGCCGAACTCGCCCAGCGCCTTCTCGGTCTGGAACACCATCTGGTCGGCGTTGTTGCGCACATCGACTTCCTCGCGGCGCTTCTTATCCTCGGCGGCATACTGCTCGGCGTCCTTGACAGCCTTGTCGATGTCGTCCTTGCTCATGTTGGTGGAAGCAGTGATCGTGATGCTCTGCTCCTTGCCGGTGCCCAGGTCCTTCGCGCTGACGTGAACGATACCGTTGGCATCAATATCGAAGGTGACCTCGATCTGCGGCACGCCGCGGGGAGCCGGAGCGATGCCGTCCAGATGGAAGGTTCCGAGGCTCTTGTTGTCGCGGGCAAACTCACGCTCGCCCTGCAGGACGTTGACCTCAACGCTGGGCTGGTTATCAGCCGCAGTGGAGAAGATCTGGCTCTTCTTGGTGGGGATGGTGGTGTTGCGGTCAATGATCTTGGTGCAGACGCCGCCCAGAGTCTCAATGCCCAGGCTCAGCGGGGTAACGTCGAGCAGCAGCAGACCCTTGACGTCGCCCTGCAGAACGCCGCCCTGGATGGCAGCGCCGACAGCAACGCACTCATCGGGGTTGATGCCCTTGAACGGCTCGCAGCCCAGTTCCTTCTTGACAGCGTCGTAAACGGCGGGGATACGGGTGGAGCCGCCGACCATCAGGACCTTGGCCAGGTCGGAAGCCTTCAGGCCGGCATCGGCCAGAGCCTTGCGGACGGGGGTCATGGTGCGCTCGACCAGATCAGCGGTCAGCTCATTGAACTTAGCGCGGGTCAGCGTCATGTCCAGATGCTTGGGGCCGTTGGCGTCCGCGGTGATGAAGGGCAGGTTGATGTTGGTCGTGGTCGCGCTGGACAGCTCGATCTTGGCCTTCTCGGCAGCCTCCTTCAGGCGCTGGGCAGCCATCTTGTCCTTGCGCAGGTCGATGTTGTTCTCGCGTTGGAAGTCCTCGGCCATCCAGTCGATGATGCGCTGGTCGAAGTCATCGCCGCCCAGGTGGGTATCACCGTTGGTAGCCAGAACTTCGGTAACGCCGTCGCCCATCTCGATGATGGAGACATCGAACGTACCGCCGCCGAGGTCGTAAACCATAACCTTCTGATCTTCTTCCTTATCAATTCCATAAGAAAGTGCAGCAGCAGTCGGCTCGTTGATGATTCTCTTTACATTCAAACCAGCGATCTTACCAGCGTCCTTGGTAGCCTGACGCTGTGCATCGGTGAAGTATGCCGGAACAGTGATAACAGCTTCTGTAACCGGCTGACCCAGATAAGCTTCTGCATCCTGCTTCAGCTTGGTCAGGATCATAGCGGAGATTTCCTGCGGGGTATACTTCTTACCGTCAATTTCTACTTTATAATCGGAACCCATATGTCTCTTGATGGAAGAAACGGTTCGTTCCGGGTTTGCAACAGCCTGACGCTTTGCGACCTGACCAACCAGACGTTCGCCGGTTTTGGAGAAACCAACGACAGACGGTGTGGTTCTTGCACCTTCTGCATTTGTAATTACGACAGCGTTGCCGCCTTCCATAACAGCAACACAGGAGTTTGTTGTACCCAAGTCAATACCAATAATTTTTCC
>ERZ773181.2425-NODE-2425-length-12405-cov-3.859676_pt1 | contig 12405 bp, 8 predicted proteins | sample MGYA00581001_ERZ773181 | MGnify/ENA primary metagenome ERZ773181 (study PRJEB29015, sample SAMEA2737780) | human gut metagenome | biome: human gut; feature: human-associated habitat; material: faeces | place: China | collected 2012 ... | reverse complement strand
TGTCCTTCGGCTCGCTGGCAAAGGCGATGTCGACCTGCCCCGCGTGCAGATAGTCGAGGACCATCTGGCTCGTGCCGTTGAGGATGCCCATCGAGGCAAGCGTATTGACAGCGGGTGCGTACCAGGCGTTGTCCGCAACATCGTCAAACTTCTTCGTACTCTGCACGTTCTGATCCTTCAGCAGCCGATAGAAGATCTGCGCGACCTCCGCACGGGTGATGGAATCGTTGGGACGGAAATTGCCCTTGTTGTCGCCGACCATGAACGCAGTGTGATCCTCCACATTCAGAAGCTCTGCAACACCGGATTCTGCCGGGCTGATCGTCTTCTTGCGGAACACCGGCTCGACCGTCACATCGCCCTCGGGCATGATAAACGTGTACTGGTTATTTCCAATGTAGGTCGGATAGATGCGGTTGCCGTTCTTGTCGGTGACGATAATGCGGCTGATCACATATCCCTCGTCCGGGTTGACCGTCACGGTGATCGTTCCGCCGCTGGGAGAGGTGGTGGGATACGCGCTTGCGTCGCCGTTGTCGGTGTCAATGACGATGACTCTGCCGACGCGGGAGCCCGTGTCATCGCCGCCGGTCGTGTAGCTGTTCAGCGTGATGGTAACGGTATAGGTTTTTCCGTATGCACCGTCCGAAGGAGGCGCGACCTTTACGCTCGGCGTATAGCTGAGCTGATAATCGACACCCTCTGTCAGTGCGTTGACCGTCGTACTCAGGTCGACCAGCTTCGCCTTCAGGTCAATGCCCACAGCGGCGGGGTTCGCGTTCTGGATTGTCACGTCCTTCGCATAGGGATCGACCCAGCCGGCCCAGCCGACGTGGCCGCTGGTTTCATACGCCGAAAGGCCGCTGGCCACGATTGCCTTCATAGCTGCCGAGCCGAAGATCTTGAATTCACCTTCGCCGCCGGCATACTTTTCATTGACGACCTGCACAACGCCGCCGGTCAGGCTGTCGTCCGTCAGGCTGAGATAACCGGTCGTGCCGGTCACGGTGTAGGTCTTGTCCGTGATCGAGACGGTCAGATAATATCTGGTCACGGCCAGTGCCGTCTGCGGCAGAACCAGCGCGAACAGCATGATCAGAACCAGGGCCAGTGCAATTCTTCGTTTCATGTTCAAATCAATCCTTTCTCCTGCATACGCGACATATACCACGCTTTCTTTATGCTTTTTTCCTTCACATACGTATCAAACACGGTGTCTGTCAAGCTCATATCACCGTTGTTTTCCTTGATCAGCTTCTCCATTTCCGCAATGATGCCGTCCATCCTGCCGTCGCATTCCTTTTCGAGCTTCGTGGCTCTGGCAAGGTAGCCGCTCACCATGGAGGCAAGCTTTGTGCCCGTGCGCTGGCTCTCGGTCAGGGCATTGTATTCCGCCCTTGCATCGGCCTCCATCGCTTCGAGCGCTCCGAGATATTCCTCACGCAGGACGTAGACCTGCGCGATCAGCTCGGAAAGCTGCTTCTGATAGTCCGACGCGTCCGATTCGGACTCTGCCGTTTCCGCAGGCTCCGCCGGAGCATTCGCCTCGCCGCTGTCCGTCAGACGGCCGATCAGATCGTCCTGCGTCAGGCTGCCGTCGCGCAGCGCCTCGCGCTCTTCGTCTGTTGGGGGACGAACCGTCACGTCGGACGAAGCATCCACCGCGTCGCGGATGGTCTGGTCGTTGTCGGCAAGCTGAGTCTCCAGCTCCGCCGGGCTGTACTGCCGGGAGATGACAAACGCCCGGATTTCGTCGCGGAAGCGCCACGCAAGGATTCCAAGCGCCGCGGCCAGCACGGCCAGCACGATCAGCAGAATTTTCCACCATGCCATTTTGCGCGTTTGATATCGCCCTCCGGCAGACAATGACATCACTTCCTTGCTTCCTGCATATTCGGTAAATGCAGAAGATCCATTCCCAGCTCCGCCGGGATCTCCGGGCGGTGCGTCGCCGCAAGCGCGGCGGGGATCCGTTCTTTCAGGTTATTCAGCACGACCGTTTCCGTTTCGCGGTCGAGCGCCGAGGTAATTTCATCGAGCAGCAGCACCTGCGCACCGGAGAGCAGCGCGCGGGCGATCGCCACGCGCTGACGCTGGCCCGCGGACAGGCCCTGTCCGTTCTCGCCCAGCGGAGTGTCGAGGCCCTGCGGGAGGGTGTCGACAAACTCGCACGCGGCGGTATGCAGCGCGGCGCGCAGCTCGTCCTCCCCTGCTCCGGGCTTCGCCAGCAGGAGATTTTCCCGCAGTGTCCCGGAAAACAGCGTCGGCGTCTGCGGCACGAAGCCGAAAAAGCGTCTCGACGCGGCGGAGCATGGGTAATTCCCCTTGTCCGTCTCCAAAATGACTTCGCCAGACTGCGGGCGGTAGGTCGCTAAAATCAGGCGGTAGAGCGTGCTCTTTCCGCGTCCAGAGGCGCCTGTCAGGCACGTCCAGCGGTCGAGCGGCACGCGCGCGGAAAAATTCTGCAAAACGGGACGCTCCTCGCCGTCGTAGGCGAAGCTGACAGTTTGGAACACCAGCGCCTGCGGCACGGCATCCGCCGGGATCTCCTCCCCTGCCGGTTCATCCGGCAGGCTGCACAACTCCAGCAGGCGTTCCTGCGCGGCGTCCACCGCAGCAAGCTGGCTCTGGACGCCGGTCAGGCCCGTCACGGGAGAACGGAACAGCGCGATCAGCTGCAAGATAGCGGTCAGGTCGCCGATGTTCAGCGTTCCGTTTCGGATCGACAGCGCGCCCCAGAGGATCACCGCGCCCGAGCCAAGATAGATCAGAAGCGAAAATCCCGTCCAGCCGCCAATGGAAAGGCGGCGCAGCGCGGTCCTTGCGCCGAGCCAGTCGTTCTGGCAGCGCTCGAAGCGGCGCGCATTCTCGTTCGGCTCGGCAACGGAGCGCACAAGCTCCAGATGCTCCAGCGTTTCCTGCAGCTTCGCGGTCAGGCGTTCGCCTGCCCGGCGCTCGGCCATGTGGCGATTTTTGAGCAGGCGGCGGAACGCCAGTCCTGCCGCAGCGGCCAATACGCCGCCGGCTGCCAGCAGCGCGGCCAGAAGCGGCTTCAGCGCAGCCAGCGCGGCAAATGCCGTGCAGAGCTGCATCGCCTTTCCGGCAAGGCCCGGATAGAGGCTTGTGTATCGTTCGCAGACCGTCCGGCAGTCGCCGGTCAGGCGGCTGTACAGATGTCCGCTGTGGTACCGGTTCACGCTTTCGCAGTCCTTGGACTGCAAAAGCAGCAGCAGCGTGCGCTGCAGATCCGACGTACATTTGTCCGTCACGCGCCCGTACCACGCGCTGATGCCCGCGCTCAGAAGCGGGATCAGCAGGCTCAGGGCCAGCAGCGCCGCGCACCAGAGTGCGAAGCTCTGCCCGCCGGGCGGGTTATTGAGCACGCCGCGCGAGGCCAGCGCCAGCGCAACGGCCAGTACGGAGCGCAGCCCCGTCAGTCCGGAGAGCCAGACAGCCGCCCGGCGGCAGGGGGCAAGCGCATGGTTCAGCACGGTTTTTGTCACGGTCTGGCTCCCTTCGCGCCGGAAAGCAGGCGTTTGATGCGCCGCATCCCGCCGACGGCCAGATGCCGGAGCGGCCGCAGCGCCAGCCAGACGCGCCAATACGCGCCGTACAGCGCGGAATCCGCCGACACCCAGCGACCGTTGTGCCGGTCAAAGGCCTCTGTCACCGCGAGGATGCTTGCGCGCGGGATACCGCGTTCGAGTATCCACTGTGCGTCGCCGCAGCAGGTCACGCTGTCCGCGTCCACTGCGGTGATGCGGTGGAGCACGTAAGTCCCGTCTGCGCGGCGGTAAAGCGGCAGGTCGCCGCGTTTGAGCGTGCGCGGAGCCGTCAGGCGCACGCGGCTCACGCGGTCATGGAGCATCGGCTCCATGCTGTGGCCGGTCACGGTCAGCACCACGTCGCCGCCGAAGGACAAAATCTCCCCGATCAGCGGCGAGAGCGCCGACATGGGTACGCTGTGCGTCTGCATATCAGTTCTTGCCGATGATATCGCCGATATCGATGCTGCCGTCGCCGCCGACGTCAATGGACGGGTGCTCCTTCTCATAGGCGGCCTTCGCTGCCTCCATCCACTTAAGATAGGCTTCCAGCGATTCGAACATCTCAAAGTGCTTCTGGCGCTCCTCGCCGGTCATGGCGAGATACTCTTCCCAGGTGTAATCCTCCGGCTTCTTTTCGCCGGAGTCCGGCTTGCCGTCGTCCTTCTTATCGTCGGACTTGTCATCGGTCTTGTCGTCCTTCTTATCGCCGGCCTTATCATCGGTCTTGCTGTCGGCGAGCTTGCCGTTCACAGCGTAGTCGGAAGCGGTGTCAAACTGCTCCTGCGTGAAGACGTTCTGGGCAATGAGGCGCTCGCTGAGCGTTTCATTGCTGTTCTTGATCTTGACGCGCATGGCGTTCCAGAAGATCTCCACGGCGTTGCCGCGCACGAAGCTGGCGTCATCCGCCGTGCTGGACACCAGACCCAGCTCCTTGGCGAGGACGGCGCACTTGCGATAGTTGAAGTCGGGCGTATCGCCGCTGTCGGTGTAGCCCAGCGCGCGCAGGACCATGGTCAGGTACTGGTAGTCGGTGACGGTGTCCGCGCCGCCGAAGGTGGTGTCGTTGTAGCCCTTGACGTAGCCCTTTTCATAGGCGTAGGCGACGTATTTGTCTGCCCACTGCGGCACGTCCTTGAACGGGTGCTGATAGCCGCCCTTTTCCGCCTCGGCAGCCTCGCCGAGCATACGCAGGATTAAGGTGATGCTCTGGCTGCGGTTCAGCGGGGCTTCGAGCGAATAGCCCTTGCCCGTTCCGAGGAACAGGCTGAGGTAGTTCAGCGCGTCCGCCTGATTGATCTGTCTGGCATTATAGGCCGCCGAGGCGCAGGTCATGAGCATCATGACCGCCAGGCAGAGCGCCAGCACACGGGTAATGATTTTTTTCATAGTAATACTCTCCTTTTCGTGCTAGTTCCACGTTTCGGGGCGGGTCAAACCGAGTTTGGCCCAGCCAGAAGCGGGGAAATGGATATGCGTGCCCGTTTGTAGGGGCTGACGGCTCTGTCGGCCCGGCAGACGGCAGCGTTATTTGTGAATTTCTACGGCACATACGCATATATCTGCTTATTTCGTTGTAGGGGAAACTGCATACGGATTCGCCGTGGATTTTTGAAAACACACTGCGTCCTGCGGGCGGACAGAGTCGTCCGCCCCTACAGGAACGCGTGTGTGCGGATTTACGCCTCCAGGCACCCGGCTTTTTGCAGGGTGGACAGAAATTCGTCGATATCCTGTTCGGCCTGTGCGTCAGATACGTCGTATTCTGCGGTGAGGGCGGCGAGGAGCGCGGGGCGGTCGGCGCCCTGTTCCAGTGCGCGCCATAGGAGCGCGCCGGATTCGTTGAGCGTCAGCATACCGTTAAAATCCACGCTGGCTGCGCCGACGGCGAGGACGGCATAGCTGCCGGCCACCTGACGCAGAACAAAGTTTTCTTTGAGTTTCATAGTCCTTCCTCCTCCGCCGCGCGGCGCATAGTTTCGAAGCTCAGGCGGGCGGCGGCTTCCTCCGGGCGGTTTTCCAGCAGGAAGACCGGAATTTCCCGCAGCAGGCTGTCCAGCGACGCAAGCAGAAGCTCCATGTACTGCGGCGGCAACCGGTAGGTCGTCTGTGCCAGAATCAGCGGCAGGGCCTCGGCGGCGGGCAGGCGGCGGATGCGGTTTTCCTGTGATTTTTCCAGAAAACAAATGCCGCCGAGCGGCCATTTCTGGTTGAGATTGATGCCGTCCTTGCCGCACCACGGCGTACCGTAGGCATACCAGCGGCCGTCCAGACGGCGGAGGGCGGGCTTATCGTCGTTGAAGACCTGCACGGCCTCTCCAAACGTCTGCTGCCAGAGATGCGTATGGGTCGATTTTCCGCGCCCGCAGGGGCCGGAAAAGAGGTACGCCCTCCCTCCCAGCGCCGCCGCCGACGCGTGGAGCATCAGACCGTTGTAGCGCAGTAGATGCCAGTAAAACTGCATACCAGATTCCATGTACTCCATCTGTTCAGGTGTCAGATTGGGCCAGCATTCTGCACGATAATACTCCTGTCGGATGATGATCTCCGGCTCAGAGGCTTCTTTTGCGAGATATCCCGCGCAGCGGGGGGCCATGCCCCCCGCTGCCGGGACTTCTGTGATAAGTTCTGCGATTTTACAGAGCATTAAGATACAATCGGGAACTGGTAATCGCTCTTGTCTGTTCCATTGCCTTGGGACCACGGTTCAATGGTCATACTTCCCTCAGCAGCCAGTCCTTCATTCAACTGAAAGGATACTTCGATCACTACAGGCTTTTCATATTCCTTTTTCATTGCCGTTTTGCTTCCTCCTTTTTCCTTATTTTACTCATAGATGACACTCGGCGTTCCGCTGACACTTGCTCCAGTACCCGAGCTGATCGCCCACTGCGCAGTAACATTGCTAACGCTACCAGTTATATCAGAGTCAAATCCCGTCAGGTTGATAACGAATCCGCTACCGCCTTCAGCCGCGCCAATGCCGTTAATCAAATTTTGCGGGAAAGTGAATGTCTGTTCGCCAGTCCGGCCATCACCGCTTATCCATTTGAGTGTAACCGTAACCTTAATATTGTGATTATTTCCTGTCAGCAAAAGCTTATATGCCTCTTTGTTCTCGAAAATAGGCCCAAACTTGAATTTGACAGTAGTGTCACTAGGCTTTGTCACTTGTTGCTTCATCGTGAAGCTGAACAGTCTATAACCACCCTTAGCAGAATCATAGATCGGAAGCAGGCCATTATCGGACTGAAGCGTCACGTTATCCGCTGCGATCTTGAGCAGGCCGTTGCCGTCGGAGCTGTCGATGACCTTACCGTAGAGGCCGATGAAAATCTCGGTGATCTCAAGCACATTGCCGTTAAGATCGACGGTGCGGTTGCCGAAAAGAACCAGATTGTCTTCGATCTTGACATTCTTCAACAGCGTGATGGTCTTGCCCTTTGTAGCCGCGTTAGTCGAAGCGACCAGAGCCGCAAAATCGCCGTAAACAGGCTTACCGCTGTCGTCCACATAGTATGCGTTGCCGCTTACCTCCTGGACAGTGTACATACCCGTATCCATTTTGGTCGGCTCGTAGCCTACTGCGCAGAGGTCTGCGGGGACTTCCGCAGAGAACGTGCCGCCACTGACTTCGACCTTGTCAGACTCGTTGAAGCTGCTCTCGGTCTTGTCCGCATAGTTATAGGCCTTGATCGCGGCGTTGCCGGTCTTGGCGGTGAAGGTACCGCCGGTGACCGTGATGGTGCCGAGACCCTTATAGCCGGTGCGGTTGACAATGGAGATGGCTGCGCCGTCTTGGATTGCGCCGTCGTTTTCGGTCTTGGGAACTGCGTCGCCGGTGACCGTGATGGCAGTGTCTGCGCCGGAGATCTTCAGGCTGCCTGCGCAGACCTGAACGCCCATGGTCTTGGCGTTGATCTTAGAATTCTCAATCGTCAGCGTGCCGCTCGACGGGAAGTAAATGCCGAAGCCGTTGGGGACGTTGAGCGTGGAATTCTTGAGGGTGACGGAGTCGTTCGTGTTATTGCCGTTCGTCTCAATGCCGCTGTGACCGTTTGCGGTCGCGTCAATCCCCTCAAACACGAGGCCAGCATTGTCATAGGTGATCGTTCCGCCCATGGCCGACGGAATCAGGCCGAGCATGGAGTTGCTGACAACCTTGCCGTTCTTGACGGTCAGGGTGACATCGGGGTAGTTGATCTCAAACGCCGCGTAGTTCACATCGGTGCTGGTGTAGGTCCAGGTGTGGCCGTTCAGGTCGAACGTGAAGCTCTTGGAGCCGGAGTTCTGCGAGCTGGCCGTGGTGTAGTCACGAAGCAGAACGATTGTCTGTCCTTCTGTAACCGCATGGAAAGCTTCGTCCATGGTGTAGTAGGACTTATCGCCAATCTTGGCGAGATAGGCCTTTTCTACGCCGAACGTGCCGTCTGCGTTATTCGTGACCTTCGAATTTTCGACAACGTACTTGGTCGGGTCGTTATTAAACGTACCGCCGGTGACTTCGATGGTAGCCTTGGCTGCATCATCAATGCTGGTCAGTTCGTTCGTTGCCGGGTCATAGCTGCGGGTATCCAGTTTTCCAGTAACTCTGCCGCCGGTGATCGAAACCTTTGCAGTTCTCCCCTCGGCATTGCCATAGTTGACGGAAGTTACGTCGCCGTTAATGGTGCCGCCGGAAATAGTAAGGTCGGAGTTTAAGCCGCCGCTGTATGTCCAAGCTGCAACAGCGCCGTTGACCGTACCACCTTTGATCGTGGCTCTGTGCCAGTCTTCGATGGCATAAGAATTCGCGGAATTCAGCGTGCCGCCATTCAGGAAGAGGTCACCGCGGTCAACCTTGATAACAATGAAGTTGTCCTGGGTGAACGTGCCGCCCTTAATGTTCAGGCCGGGGAATTTTGCAACGCTGTCATCGCCGACGCGCACCAGAGATGCGCCCTTGACGCCAACAACGCCGCTGCCATTCTTAACGTTGCCGCTTTCGAAGGTCAGCCAGCCGCTGCCCTGAATGTCGATAACATAATGGGACGAAACACCAGAATTCTCTGCGGTGTCTTCACGCATGATGGTACCGGTCTGGGCTTTGCTGCCATCCTTGACAGTAACTCTTGCCGTCACAGTCAGAGCAGGCTTGCCCTTTTCGGTGCCGCCGTTGAGCGTGTGGCCGTTCAGATCGAGTGTTAAGTAGGGTGTACTGATAGTGACATTCTCGCGGGTATCTGCAAGCAGTTTAACAGTCCCTTTCTGAGGAGCCGCGTCGATGGCTGCCTGGAGGGATTCGTAGTACACACCGCCGGTTTCGGCAACGTAGGTGCCTTCCTTGACGCCATAGGTGCCGTCTTCGTTCTGCGTGGGGATGAAGCCGGTGTCGCAGTGCTTCGGGTCTACTGCGCGGTTGAAAGAACCGCCGCTGATCTTTACTGTGCCATGATTGTCCGCATCATAAGCATCGTCAATCAGCTTGCTGCCAGCAGCCGTGAAGGTACCGCCGGTGATGGTCAGTTCGCCACAGGCTGTGCCGTCAGTTCCGTATGCGCTGGAGAAGAGGACTGCCCCGGCGGTTTCTGCAGTTTCAAAGGTACCGCCGCTGATAGTCGCCTGGTTCCAGTTCATGATGACATACTGCGCAGTATTCTTGAGCTCGCCGCCCTTGATTTCAAGTACGCCGTTAGCGTCGTTCTTGACGGTATTGACGCCGCCGTCAAACGTGCCGCCGTTAATTGTCAGCTTGGCCGTGCTATCCTGGCCACCATTGCGAATATTGCTGGAATAACCGCCAGCGTTTTTAACGGTGGTTCCGTTATTGATGGTCATCGTGCCATAGTTGGCAATGGTGTACCAGCTATTGCCGCCGTTGCCGTACGGTTCGAGCGTGCCCTTTTCCGCAGAGCGCTCAAACGTACCGCCGGACAGAATCACCGTGCCGTTGTTCACAAGCGCACCACATCCATGCGTCACGTTATCAACCGTGCCGGTCTGGGCAGTGCTGCTGTCCTTAATGGTCAGCGTACCGTTGTTGACAATGGTATGCTTACCTTCGGTGTTTGTCAGGGTGAAGCCGTTCAGGTCGATTGTGCACGTTTTTGTGCTTACAATCTCAATGCTTCCTGTTACATTTGCAACCAGCGTAACCGCTTTGCTATTTTTATTTGCCTTCGCAACTGCGTCAGCAAGCGATTCATAATACGTGGAGCCAATCTTGGCAACATAGCTACCTTCCTTGACGCCGTAGGTGCCATCCGCATTCTTGGTGGGGATGTAACCATCAGCGCAGTAGCCAGCAGGAATGCTCTTGTTGAATGTACCGCCGGAGACTTCGAAGTTGTCACTGGTTGCTTTGCCAAGGCCGTGGAAAATCGCACCACTAGGCTTTGTCGTAAAGGTGCCGCCAGTAACATAGGTCTTCGACGGATATCCTTCAACCAAGCCTGTAACAACTACTCTTGCGTTCGTCGACGTGGAGTTCTGAATGAATTCGCCGCCGCTGATTGTAGTTGTACCATATACCAAGATAGTACCGGTAACGCCATACTTCGGTGCATAATTCGATATGAACTTGCCGCCAGAGATATTAAGGGTGGAACCTTCTTCACTCTTGACAGTGTTCAGACCGCCGCTGTATTCGCCGCTGGTGATCGTCATGGTGCCCCAGTTGTCGATCATGGACGAACCGGTGTTGCCAGCGGTTGCCGTGACGCCTTCGAGGGTCAGGTTGGCGTTGCTGTCCTTGGTGACCTCGATGTTGTAGTAACTGGTGCCGCCGACTACGTTGCCGTTCTTGACTGTGACGGTGCCGCCGGTCACGGAAATGGTTGCCTTGCCAGCGTTCGTGTTCGTCAGGGTCTTGCCGCCGAGGTCGAGGGTGATGTCTTTGTTGATTACAACATCTTCCGTCGTGTCGGCGAGGAGGGTGACGGTGTCGTTGTCCGCGGCTTCGGTGATGGCTGCGTCGAGGGTTTCATAGCCATTACCGTCGATAGAAGCAACATTGGAAGCAGGCCCGAATACCTGCGTACCTGCCACGGTGATCGTTGCGTTCTTTTCTCCGCCCGCCGCAGTGTCTTCTTTTGTCTTCTTGACATTCCAGAGAGAACTGCCGCTTTTGGTGTCGGTTGCAAAACCGGTTGCCTCAGTCTCATCGTCGACAGCGACAGTTGCGCTAGCGCCCATCCGCTCGGTGCTGATCTCGATAGCAGCTTTTCCGGATACCGTCTTCTTCGCCTCAAATGTCGAGTTCACAAAGCTGACAGTCTGAACCTTTTCTCCCAGACCGCCTTCATTGTAAATGTACACGCATCTGCCATAGCAGGTGAATTCGCAGTTATTGAACGAAACGTTTTCACCAGTATATGTCCAGACGTTGTATGCGCCTTCCTCAGTCTGGTTGAATTTGCAGGTGTTGAACGTTTCGCTGGTACCGTACAGGAAGACCATGCCGTTGAAGACACAGTTGTTGTACACCATGTTGCCGGCGTGCTGCAAGCCCGTGTAATTGTCATTCGGCATGTAGTCAAACGTAATACCGTTAAAGGTTACGTTCGCACTGCTCATGCCAACTCTGCCAGCATTGTCAAACACTACCTCTGCGCCCGTCGCAGCGGAAACCGTAACTGTCTTACTGGCCAGCTTGCTCAGGTCACTCATTTCATAAGTGCCAGCGTTGATAATGATTTCGTCATTGTCGTTTGCTGCCTTAAATGCTGCGTCGAGGGTTTCGTACGCGGTGTCGCCGACCTTGGCTACGCCGGTGGGCTCAGCCTTTGCGCCGTTCTTCCAATCAGTCGTGCCATTGATGGTGACAGACGTAGAATCCGTACGAAGAATGCCTTCGCCACTGCTGGAACCATAAAGCTTACTGCCTGTAATCTCATCCGTAGCTGCTTCAGCTTCAGTAATATCGATGTTTGTCATCGAAATGTTCCATGCAGAGCCGTTGCCAATCTTGAGGATTGGCTTGTTCGCAGTAACAGTCGTGCCGTCTTCTTTTTCAGTCTTAAACTTGCACGTATCCAGGGAGACGCTGACAGTCCCCTCTGTCGCCTGACTATAGACATTGACAAACTTTCCTCTTGCCGGATTCGTCTCATTGCCGCCGCCGAGCTTTGCGGAGAAATTGCAATCTTTAAATTCAAAAGAAGAACCCGAGTAGGTCCACAGATTGTAGGTCCACTCGTTATAGCCTTCATCAGGGTAGACAAACGAGCAGTTCGTGAACTTTACCGCACCCTTGCCCCAGTGAGAGCCCATTCCTTTGATTGTAACATTCTCAAAGGTCATATCACCCGCACGAACAAAGCCGTCGTAATCAGTAGCCGGGCCGAAATCAATTGTAAGATTTTTGAAGGTCACTGCCTTTTGGCCATCAAAGAAATAAGTGCCAGAGGATTCACCCGGTGTAATCCCCTGAATTTCGACAGTGGTTACGCCGGCAGCAGCACCAACAATCGTCAAACCTGTCGGCACCGTCTTCCCCGTCTCTACACCACTGGGGATTACATAAGTACCAGCAGGAAGCGTGATTGTCTCGCCTTCGCTCGCCGCATAAACCATCTCTGCGAGAGTTTGCGGCTCGCTGTTTTCTTCATCAGCCGCTTGTGCCGCGACTTCTTCCGCTTCGTCCAAAACGTCTTCCGTTTCAGACGAATCTACTGTTTCGGTCGGGTCGATCGACTCGATCGTGTCTGCCGGAGCTGCGTAGGCCGCGGGAACCATGCCGATCAGCATGGACAGAGCCAGCAGCAGCGCTAACAGACTGCTTGTAATTCGTTTCATACTTCTCCTCCTATGTATTTTTGCTTCCTATATTTATACAGACCGGAAATTTGGAACCGTTTCCGGTGAGTGTACGGGGGTGGGG
>ERZ773181.2422-NODE-2422-length-12415-cov-3.001052_pt1 | contig 12415 bp, 9 predicted proteins | sample MGYA00581001_ERZ773181 | MGnify/ENA primary metagenome ERZ773181 (study PRJEB29015, sample SAMEA2737780) | human gut metagenome | biome: human gut; feature: human-associated habitat; material: faeces | place: China | collected 2012 ... | reverse complement strand
CCGCAGGGACGCTACATCCAAATCCCATTATAAGCGGCACGAAAGCTCTTCGCGAAAGTCCTATCTTTCTAAGAGGTTTATCCATTATAAACGCAGCTCTTGCCATATATCCGCAGTCCTCAAGCAGCGACAAAAGAGTAAAAAGCAACACAACTTGAGGCAAAAACGATACAACAGAACCAACTCCGCATATAACTGCGTCAAGAGCCAAGCTTTTCGACCAGTCGGAAGCTCCCAAATAGTTAAGTATTCGCTCAACCGTATTATACATATTTGTATTTATAAAACTTTCGCACCAAGCTTTAAGAGCACTTCCTATAGGCCCGAAAGTTATGTAAAACACCGAAAGTATCATGAAAAGGAAACAAGGTACTGCGGTATATTTTCCTGTAACTATTTTATCCAGTTTATTTGAAAAAGACAACTTCTTTACTTTTTTTGTATATCGAATTATTTTTCCGCAAAGTTCACAAATATAAGCATATCGCTCGTCTGCTATTATCATGTCTTCGTCTTTTTCGTAAAGCTTACTTACTTTGCTTCTTATTTCGGAAACTTTTTTCGCTTTTTCAGGAGAAAAATTCGATTTATATATTAAAAGAGGGTCATCTTCAAAAATTTTTATATTATTAAAATAAGCGTTTGAAACGTATTTATTTCCGTCTGATACTATTTTATCAATACTTTCAAGTGCATTCTCAACTTCTACGGAATATATACTTTTCGAGGTTCTTATATTTTTTTTGCTTTTTAATTCATCGGATATTAATCTTAAAAGCTCGTCTATACCTCTGTTTTTTCCCGCAGAAACAGGAACAACTTTTATTCCGAGTTCTGATTCCAAAGTTTTATAATCTATTTTATGGCCTTTATGTTCAAGCAAATCAGTCATGTTTACAGCCATTATTACTCTTATGTCAAGCTCCAAAAGCTGAGTGGTTAAATATAAATTCCGCTCAATATTCGTAGCGTCAATTATGTTTATTACCAAATCAGGCGATTCGTTTAATATGTAATCACGCGTAACTATTTCTTCGGGGGAATACGGTGACAAAGAATAAACACCGGGCAAATCCACCAAGTCTACTTCTTTTTCAATATTTTTAACTCGCCCTTCTTTTCGACCGACTGTAACTCCGGGCCAATTCCCAACGTATTGATAACTTCCTGTAAGGCTGTTGAAAAGTGTAGTTTTACCGCTGTTGGGATTTCCTATCAAAGCAATTTTAAAAATTTTATCTTTGTCGCAGGAAGTAGCTCTAAGAGGAACGACTCGATTTTTCAAAACAGGTTTTAAAAGATTTCTTTTTTTTATTAAATAATCCGCTTCGGAATCATTTTCAAAAAGAGCTATTTTATCGGCTTCTGATTTTCTTATGCTCAAATCATATCCATGAATTTTTATTTCAATCGGATCTCCGAAAGGAGCTGATTTTACCATGCTTACCTTTGCTCCCGGAGTAAGACCCATATCTATTATTCTTCTGCGAAGAGCACCAAAGCTTTCAACTTTTTTTATTATACCCGAATCTCCGGGTTTCATATCTCCTATTTTTCTCAATTGTTCACCACTCCGTAATTTTTAAACTTTATCAGGTGACTTTATTTAATACATGTCTATATATAAATATTAATGCAGCATTTCAAAAAAGTAAACCTAAGCTAACTTTTTTCTGCGATATAAACTTTTTAAAACAAGCTTTTTTAATTAATTTGTAAAATAACGACAATCTTACTCTTTTTAATACTGCAAGTGAATATTTTTTTTCATATTTACCAATCATAAATTCATAAATATAAGTGAAAAAGAAATTTTAAAACAAAGGGCTGAATTTATTTTATGATAAATTTATTAAAGAAAATAGAACTACATAAGAAACCTCGCACAGAAAAAAACTACGAAATCGAACGAACACGCATAATGGAAGAATTAAAGGAAATATCAATCGAAATGGAAAAAACAAACCTATGGTTTCAAATGGAAAATAACAGCGATTTAATCGACGCATGCATACATCAAAGAGAAGTCTTAAATGCAAGATATCGTTATCTCATTAACAAAATAAAACTTGATAAAATTTCATAAAACGAAGGAAAGTATTATTATGACGTTTTCACGCTTATTTGTAATATACATGTTGTCCGCATTCGTCGTTTTACTTATTATTCATGTTGTTTTGAGAAAACCTCATCCTTTTTTTCACTCATTTAAAGCGTTTACCGTAGGAATAATATCTGTGATTTTAATAAGCATGGCAGAACCCTACACGGGAATAAAAATTCCTTTAAACGAATTTTCTCTAGCCATTTCTTCTGTGACCGGATTGCCGGGAATAGGAGCTTTGGCATTACTAAACAGTATTATAATGTAATTGATTTACGATAAAAGATCCATCCAAATCGGATGGATCCTTTGTTTTTATATGTAGAAAAAATTGTTTTTTAAATATCTTAGTATATTACATATATTCTTTACTTACTATATTTTAAATGCTAAATACAATCTAAAAGCAGTGCACAGCCAATAAGTATTTTTCAAGTTTTAAGTTTATAAAAAATTTAAATAGCCAAACTATTTTTATCTTCCCAAGGCGTAAATCTGAACATTTTATGTATCATTTCTTTAATGTGCACACTACCAGGCAGCACGCTTTCAGAAGATTCCGATCCGCTTACGGATGCGTTCGTATTTGTTGATATTAACTCAGGTGTATTCAAAGGATATTTTGCATTTAACTGAGAATACAAGTCTGTTACAGGTAAAATTGCATTCGGTACATGTGATATTTTTTTTTCAAAATTTTCATAACTCAAAGTATAAAGTTTAGAACATATATCTTCAAAAAAACGATCTCCCACTTTTCTAAAGTATTCTTCTGCGACTAAAAAAAGACTGCAAGCTTCCTCAAAATATCCTCCCACAGTTTTTGCATGTCCTTGAGCCTTAAATTGACGACCTCTACAAAACTTACACATTTCCAAACAACGCATAGTTTCACAATAGTCAGTTCCTAAATAAGAAAAATATTTATTTTGATAGACTTCAAAACAGTATTCCCACATTTTGTAAGAATTTATATAATCTTCATACTTTTTTTCACTCAAATCAGCAATAATCATTTTACGCATCACTGACGCCATTTCAATATAGCTTTCATCATATTTTTTATTCATTTCGGAAAATATTACTAAATTCAGTTTATCTTCCATATATTTTAAAAAATCCTCTGATAAAATACGTTGCTGTGAAAATTTATTTACCAAAATAATTTCCAATTTCTTTAAATCTATGGGAATTTCTTTTGAATTTTTTAAATTTTGAAAAAAACAACTAAACCAATCCTCCGTACTTCGAACCATTTCATCACTTTCATTCAACAATTCATAAGGATTCATATTAAAATTTATTACTGTTGAATTCACAGAAAAACAGTTTAAGACAAAACTTCCCATTAAAAATAAAGCACATAATTTTTTTTTCAGATTCATTAAATATACCTCAAAAATTATTTTATATCTCCATAATTCCACAGTTTTAGAATTTTTTCAAATTAATTTTAAAAATGTATATTTTGATTCGTTATATTTCAATATATTTTTATGATTTTCAATTACAAAACTTAGCGTGAACAACCAATCTCAAATCGCGTGCATTATCGTAACAAGTCGAAAAAGTCATTACTTTTTCATCTTTATCAAATTTGTATCCAAAATTATACTTGCTTCTCTGAGACATTTTTTCAGCCCACGTTCGATAATCTTCACTGCTCTTAAATTTAGTCCTTATATACTCAAATTCCGCGGGAATTGTATATACTGAAAAAATTTTCCATTTGGATATTCCCTTAGAATTAGCAAATTTTACGGTACCATTTTCTTTATTATTAACCCAATCTGCGTGAAGTACATTACTCAAACTGCCAAACATGGTCTTATCCAAATTACTGTGAGCATAAATTATGGTGTTTCTTCCGAAATTTTGAGAATCATTTCTATAATCCATAAATACCCATCCCGCACTACTATCGCTTTTTTTAAAAGAATGAGTCAAATAATAATCATTATCTTTACTCTGCGTTACAGGATAATTTATTTTTGTTCCCAAAACACTTAAAAATCCTACCGTATCAGAATTAATCTCTTTAAACTTCTTTAAATCAAATTCCGAAATCGGTATTTTAATATAATTAAAATAATCAGTATTGGAAGTAGGAGAATCCAAAACTTCAGAATTTTTACCCTCGTAAGACTTTTCTTCTGAATTTGTTTGTGAAGCAATCTTATTTATTTCTTCGATGTCCGAAACAGTATTTTGATGGCTTCGAATCCGATTAACAAGCAAAAAAATATTAAACCCTATAACACACAAAAAAAGCAAAGCAAGCAACACATAAAAAATCTTAATAAAATATTGCTTAGCTATGCTTTTTTTCATTTTAAATCACCTTTTATATTGTGATATTTATTTCATTTTGTATTTTTTAAAGAGTACTACAAGTCCTGATACCGAAGCCAAAGTTGATGCCGCCATAATGCAAAGATTAATGTCTCCCGTTTTGGGATTTTTTATTACTGGTTCTTCTTTTGCCGGTTCTTCTTCCACTTCTCCTGATTCTTCGGGTTCAGTACTGAAATCTGAAATTTTTCCTTTTACAAACAATGCCGAATCTAATCCTCTTTCCAATGAGCTCGCAAAAGCGATTTTAACATGGTTCGACTTATTGGGTTCAATTGAAGATTCGCTGTTAAATGCAGGCGTTCTTAAGTAATATAAAAAATCAGAACGATTATCATTTATATTATATTTTACATACTTTCCTGTATCCTCTATATTTACACTGTTTACAGGAAGATTTGTACCCGGAATAAACGCAGTGTTTTTACCGTTTACCCATATTCCCATAGCTGTTCCTTTCTGATATCTTTCTTGAATATCCGGAGTTACATCTCCAGCTATTCCATCTGTAATTCCTTGTGATGCAAATACATACTCAAAAGAAATTTTCTTACCTTTTGGAACAACATCAAACTCTACAGATACAACATCACTGGATTGAACATTTCCATTTATTTTTTCTATATCTTCATCCCGATGAACTTCATCCTCATCACCCGGAGCATTGAAATTGACTAAATTATCTGAATGAAATTGATTTGGCTCCTGGGCAGAGACCGCAGAAGTATGGTTAACAGTAGAATCACTTGAAGAACTGTAAACTATCGGACGATCGGATCTGCCTGATTGCATAAGAAGTTTCCCATCAAAAACATTCCATATTGCTTTATTACTCATTATTATTCCTTTTTCCACACCAATCTTTTGGTTAGCACCGGAAAAAGATCCCATATGCTTGTTTTGTTCGTTAGCATCATAACGCAAAACTTTGACATTTTTTATTTCTATGTCTTCATCTTCGTCAAAAATAGAGGAAACTAGCAAATTATTATCCTCAACAGTAGTTACCACAGGTGCTGCACATGCTATACTGTTTCCAAATACAGCCAATGCAGCTGCCATAATCGCACTTTTCTTAAAAATGTTACATGAATACTTCATTTTTATTCAACCTCACTTTTCAATATTTTGTTACTATAAAAAACAGATATACTAGTTGTAAATTTTAATCATATTTCATAATAATATCAATTAAATAACTGTTAATATACTTTTATTTTATGATAAATATCTACCGTTTATTATGTTTTTTTGCTAAAATCGACAATCCCATTGCCGAAACAAGTGTTGAAGCGGTTATTATAAAAAGATTTATATCACTTGTTTTAGGGTTTTCAATAATTTTTTCTTGCTCTTCGGAATAATCTAACTCTTCTTTTTCTTTTGTTTCTTCCACGTTTATTTCTTCATGTTTGCGACCTGAATCTAAAAATTTGCCTTTTATGAGTATTGCCGAACTCGTAACATCCACTCCTTCGGAGCTCGCCAAAGCTATTTTTACATGATTAAGTTTATTAGGCTTAACTTCAGATTCGCAAGTAAATTTAGGAGTAGAAAAAGGATAATAGGGTTCAAAAGAATCGTCTGTTTTTACAAACTTTTCTGTATCATCAATATTTATACTGTTAACAGGTAAATTTGTCCCGGGAATAAAAGATTTATTCTGACCGTTAATCCATATTCCCATTGATCCAAGATATTCTTTTCTTTCCTCACGGTTGGGAAGGTTTTCTTTTCCATAACCTAAAATGCCCCGAGAAGTGAAAATATATTCAAAATAAATTTTATCGGTCTTTGGAACAACATCAAATTCTACCGACGCAGCATGTGCGGACCTTAATCCGTTGTTTATATTTTCTATATCTTCATCTCTTCCCGTATCGTTGGCAAAATTATTACCTTCGCCGCCCGATTTAAAATTACATATTTCAGAAGAAAATTCTTCTGAAGAAAGAGCATTATTACCTGTTAATTCGCTTTCCGATTCGGTGGAATCGTTTGTCTCCATAGGAAAGAAAATATCGGCGGCATACATGCTTGAAGTGTTACTTATAACAATACCGTTTTCAACACCTATTTTTTTAGCTCCCGAAAAAGTTCCCATATGTTTATTTCTCAAAATTTCATCTTTATCACTGCGTCTGACTTTGATGTTTTTTATTTCAACATCTTCATCAAAAAGGCTTGAAACCAAAAGACTGTTATCTTCTGTCGGAGTTACATTACCTTCTGCATACACTGCATTGTTTCCCAAAATCGCCGTACAAATCATCACAACTATCCCTTTTTTAATTAAATTGTGCAAAAAACTCATAAACTCAACTCCATCTACAAATACTATTTACAAAATATACTATATTTGTAGATTTTAGTCATAATATGAAATAATGTCAATCAAATAATTTCTTAAAACCATTTCTTATTAGTAATTTTTAGAATACTGGATTGTTATTATTATGATAAAAACCACTTAAATTTATACATACTAATTTAAAATATATTAATTTTTATCGTTTTAATATGCAATATCATTAAAATTTTCTTAAATAATAGAAAAATATATTGTATATATTAACAAAAAAGTATATAATGCCTTTTGAAATTTATTTATAATAAGGAGGAATAGAAAATGTTATCAAAAAAACCTATATCAGCAATTCTCGGAGGCACTTTGATGTGTGCTTCTCTTTCTTCGCCGGCAATGGCCGCATTTGAAAATGAAAATACCAATAATAACGAAGCTTCATTAAAATCCGAATCCAAAAAAATGACGAATCAAAATCAAATCCCAAATCCGGCTTCGGAAACAGTCAAATCAATGACGGACAAAGGATTTAAATTCGATAAAAGTCCTGAAAAATACTCATCCATAAAAGAAGTAAGACTGGATCTTTTTAAAAACAATAACCTTGATACAGCTCTAAAAGAAGGCTTAAATTTTATTTTGAGCGATAAAACCACAAATTTTATAGAAAACAAATCGCATATAAACAGTGAAATTTTACAAAATTCACTTCTTTGCGAAAGCATATCAAACACAGTCAAATACATAGAATCGTCAAATTATGGCAGCGGCAAAGAATTGGAACTGTTAAAACGACTCACGGGAATCAAAGCTATTATGGAATCCGATTCTTCAATATCAAAAAGCAATGTGTTTTTTAAATTTATATCTTCTATGAGAAATGCTTATGCGACCAAGGCTTCAAGAAAAATTGCTTATCAAATTCTAAAAGACAGCAGAAACAAAGTCGAAACCACAATGGGAAACCAAACGTCTTCCAAAGGAGCTTCTGTTTCGCACACAACTCCTGCGGGCGGCTTGAACACAGGAATACGCATAGGAGTGCAAAGCAACGAAGGTACATCTGAAAAATCTTTTTACAAAATAGATAACTCCGGAAACATAGGAGTAAGTCTCGGAACCGGATTTAAAAATTTCCTTTCCGCCGATGCATCATATAATTTAGGATTTACACAATCTTTAATTTTTTATTCGCTGGAACAATTTTTAGATACTTGTTCAAAAAATGGCAAAGTAAGCTCGGTAGAGCTTCGCGAACCCGAAATAAAAAAAATTATAAATTCAAGAAAAGAAATGCAGAAAAAAGAAAAATCAATTCTTTCTCAAATGCAAACGTCAATAGAATGGTTCTTGAAAGCTTCGGAAACCGTCCCTCAAAATCTTATATTCGAGTGGCCTGAAGTAACGTATTCTTCACCTGCAGACGTTCAAAAAAGCGTTGTTCAAAAATGTGAAGTAAATGCTGCGGCATCTTGTTTGGCGGCAGCAGGTGCAAGCGTAACAACCAAATATCAAACAACAGACACTTCCATGAAACACTCTTACCTGAATTTAATAGAAGATGATTGCTCTGCTTCAAACTATATCAAAGATTCAGATAAAATCGCTTCGTTTTTAAAACAGGAAAAAGTTAAAAAATACAAAGAAATAAAGGATTATTTCGAAAGTTATTTCAAAAAAATAATAACAGATAAAAATATTCATAAATCTGATGTAATGTCAATTTTGGTTTCAAACATAACAGGAGACTTACATAGATATAACACTATACTTTCTATCTTGGCAGACGAAAATTCAAGCGATGAGCAAAGAGATTCAAACAAAGCTTTAAAGAAAGAAACAGAGAAAAAATGGCTCGGAAGCTTTTCAAAAGGCAGACTTAATATGCTCAAAACAGCAATAGCAATTTCTTCTTATCTGCGTGATTTTGCAGATAACGAAGAAGAAATAAATCTTTTCAAACAACTATATTCCGAAATTGAACACCTTGCTAAAATGCAGGTATTTGCAAAAGATTTTTCGGGCAAAAGAATTCATTTCAGCACTTCACAAAGTTCCAGAGTCCGCTCCGCCGAAGGACAGTTTTCATTAGATTTACCTGTACTCGGAACATCTTACATAAACGCCTGTTACAGCGACAGCAAAGGAGACGCATATTTTGACACAAGTAAAGATATAACAGTTAAAATACAATTGCCGATGGTAGGTGACGCACTGCTTGGAGACTACAGCGTAAGAAACCAAATCAAAAACTTATTAACAAAGCTTTCGGAAAAAAACAATTATGAATCCGAAATGTTCAAAAAAACACTTATGATTATAGATGACAATTTTGAAGATGTACTCAAAGAAATGGGAGTAAAAAGACTAAGTTCCATCCCGGGGGTATTTTCAACCAACAAATATATGCTGCTAAATTACTTCCTTACAAAAACAGATAAAACCAATCCAAACCAAAAAACTTTGCCTCTTCCCGGTTGCGATGAAGTAATATCAAAAGACAAAGATTGCTGGGCTTTGAAACTCATAAAAAGAATAGATTCAACTGTTTCAAATTTAAGCGTCGGGGCATCAAACCATTCTTCAAATATTTCTCACTTAATCGGCAAAACTTCATCGATAATAGGCTCGGATACACTTGCGTTCATAACAAGTCGCTACAATGTGTTCCAAACAGGGCTTCTTGAATCAGGAGAAGATGAAAATTATCTCTGGAATAATTTCAAAGAAAACCAAATGAAACAATTTAAAGATCTATTTTTAAACATATCAAACGAAAACAAAAACGTAAGATATGAACTTCAATCAATTTGGAATCAATTGGTAAATACTACAAAAGCAGATAAAACTCTCACGCCTAAACAGAAAAATGAAATTATTAAAGAATCTGAAATTTCATTCAAGGAACTTTTGGAAAACTGCGATAAATTAAAAGATGAAAATTCAGAAGAAAATTTGAAAAAAGCTTCGGAATCATTTGACAAAGTAATGCACGCAAATTATAAGTTTAATTTTGTCCCCGAAGTAAAACGCATATATAGCATACGATAATTGTCTATTTAAACTGTAAAAAATCCATCCGAGTAGGATGGATTTTTCTAATACAGAAACTTAATAATTTTAATCATTAAGCTCTAAAATTTCCAAATTTGTCGTTCCCTCCAGTTTTTTCATACATTCATCTATTCTTTTCCTACACTCAAGTTCATAGAAATCATCATTAATAAGAATTGCTCCATCCAAAGCGAGATAATATTTTTTATATGCTTCTTTATAAAGATTTTCTCTTCTTAACTGCTCACCTTTATTAAATAATTCAACTATACTCCCTAAAATTACGTCCTTACAGGAATCTATAAATGCCGGCTCATAATTTATTATTATAAGTTGACCAAAAAGATCCACTATCATTTTAAAAGCTTCTTCGTTTTTACTAGAAAATCTTAATTCTCTAATATCTGAACTTACCTTTTCTACACATTTAGGTATGCATTTCCATTTCTTGTCTTGCATGTCAAACGGCTCTTTATCTCTTGACAAACAGTAAGATTGGCAAAAAAATTTTAAAGCTTCTAAATTTTTCCCTGAATGGGAGCATAAAATCCCTTGTCTCGAAAATACATTCCTTAAACAATAATTTTCCATAGATAAAATATCTTCATAGGAAGCTTTATACAAAGCAGTTTTATCTGAGGACTTAATAAGCATTTCTTTGATCGAACAATAAATTTCAGAAGCTTCCTGCCAGTAACCAATTAACCTACTAAAATCTTCCCTAGTTTTAAAACCGTTTACATGTGAACAGTAAAGTAATTCCAAAGCTTTTAAATTAAAACCTAAAAAATCATCAAGACAATTAGTTTTTATGAGATAATTTTTCAGTTTTAAAGAAATTTTATACAAATGTTCGATATATTCTTTGTTTTTACAATTTTTTAATATTGTATTTCTTAAAAATAAACACATTTTGTAAATAGATTCTTCTCCAGAACAAGTTTTAAACTCACTCAAAAGAAAAAAATTCTCTTCTGTAATAAATTTTTCAATCTCTGATAATTTTAACTCTTCTTCTTTTCCTGACAGCCATTTTTCAAGTTCTTCTAAGTTAAAATTACGATTTTTAAGTCTTTCCAATCGAACATTCATTTTATATATAATATTTTTCATGTTTTCAATTCCAAAACGTTCGGTCACATAAGGGTATTTTATACTGTCTAAAAAAAGGTACATTTTATGCAAAATCTCTACTTCGGAATCCCCTGAAAATTCCGAAAAAACAGGTTTTTTACCACAATCCAAAAACTCATTTATCTGTAATATTTTTAAACCATTTAATGCCTCAACATATATTTTTTCCTGCTCAACCAATTTATCATATAAACCAACTTCGATAAATTCCTGCTCCTCCAAATGACGTTTACATATCAATATAACATTATATATTATTTGAATATCTTTAATATCTTCACAATCCTTGGGCATTTTATGAATAAAAAAATTAATCATTTTACTCAGTATCTCCAATTCAGAAGTGCCCTTAAATTCTTCGGAATATGGTTTTTGATTTTTTGTAAGAAAATTAATGATTTCATTTATTTTAATAACTTCTCTAGCACCAAATGCACTTGCTGCAGGTGACATAATCACCACAATACTAAAAAAAATACCGATTAACTTGAATTTTAATTTCATTAATATCCTCATTTCCATAAAAACAAACTTAAAAAATATAAAACTTTCAAAATTGAAAAAACCAAAACGAAAGAGCTATCTATATTTTTACTTCAATAGCTCCTTTATATAAATCACAGTTGTATTATTTTAATGTGTGTAAATCAAAAATACAACTTAATATTTTAAAAAATAACTCAATTCACGCCGATTTAATCTGTGAATTTGCAAGCATCATCAAACCATCTATCACCGCTTCTTGATCTGATTTTTCGTCAGATTTTTCGTCAGATTTTTCATCAGATTTTTCATCAGGTTTTCCGTCAGATGTGAGCAAAGTAAGAGGAGCAAAAAATTCTTCCATTTCACTCGACTTTGATTTTTTAGACATAGGTTCTAAACCGCCTCCTAAACAACCAGAGTTTGCTCTTTTTTCAGTCTCTGAAGGATTTTGGCGTAGAATTTTTTCTGAGCGAATTGGTGGCAGAACAACTCCCGAATTTGGGAGATTTTCTAATTCTTCAGCCTTCGAAGAAGAGGATTGTTGGGATGTCGCCCCTTCTGAGTGAACTGGCGGAAGAACAACTGGTGAAGGGAGCATTATTTTTCTTAGAATTTCACTAATTAATATTTCATGACGGCGACCTGAAAGCAAATCTAAACGATCGTTTCCACAAATTGTACATGGTTCCACCATATTTCTCCACGCGTCTGTACACGTAGCCGGTGGTGACGTTGGTTTTGGTGCTCGAGGATCTATACACCCCTTAAAAAGCTATTTAATTTCAGTGTCAAGCAAAATAAATTCTTTATATGCGTTCTGCTCGTCCCAAGGAGCCCCTGCAGCTTTGAAAGCTGTACAAGCCATTTTGAAGTAATCTAAAGCTTCTTTCCCACGACTAATTTTCTTATTTTCGCTACATTCTTTTCTATATAATTCTTCACACCTGCCGCACGCATCAAAGCCAACTGTTCATTAGCAG
>ERZ773181.2391-NODE-2391-length-12574-cov-3.201933_pt1 | contig 12574 bp, 12 predicted proteins | sample MGYA00581001_ERZ773181 | MGnify/ENA primary metagenome ERZ773181 (study PRJEB29015, sample SAMEA2737780) | human gut metagenome | biome: human gut; feature: human-associated habitat; material: faeces | place: China | collected 2012 ... | reverse complement strand
TTTATCAATTTGTCACCTTTCTATAAATTAATTAGACATATTAAGAATTGATAAAATGCAGTTGTAAAAAGAAAGGAGAAAATATAAAACAGAAAACTTAAAAGTTGGCATGACAATTGCGGCTTATATAAGTGTAAGGAGGGATATGAAAATGAGACATATTTTAATAGCCACACATGGCTTGCTTGCTTCAGGTGCAAGATCAACAATGGAATTCTTAATCGGTAATGTAGATAACGTAGACTATATTACAGCTTATGTAGATGGACAGAAACCTATCAATGAGCAGATTGAAGAATATTTCGCAAAGATTCCACAGGAAGATGAAGTAGTTATCTTTACTGATATTAAGGGCGGAAGTGTAAATCAGAAGATGATTCCATATTGTGTAAGGGAAAACACTTTCTTGGTATCAGGATTCAATTTAGCTGTTCTTATTGAAGTCACTATGACTCCAGAAAAACTTACTAATGAGTTCTTAAAGGCTAAGATTGAAGAAGCTAGAGAACAGTTATGCTTAGTAGAAATTGAAAAAAACAACACAGAAGAAAACGATGACGATTTTCTTCTATAAGAAAGAGAGGAAAAGAAAATGATTGTTTGTTTAAGAGTTGACGAAAGATTAATTCATGGACAGGTTGCTATGACTTGGACAAAGGAATTAAAGCTTCATGGTTTAGTTGTTGCAAGTGATGAAGCAGCATCAAACGAATTACAGAAGATGTCATTAAAGATGGCAGTGCCAGAAGGTATTAAATGTATTATTAAATCAGTAGAAGGCGTTTCATCAATCTTAGATGATCCTAGATCAGAAAAGATGCGCTTAATGGTTCTTGTGCCAACAGTACGTGATGCTGTTACTTTATGTAAGAAATACAAGAATATTGAAATGGTTAACTTAGGTAACGCTGGAAAGATGACTTCAGGTGAAAAGATTACTTTAACTAAGGAAGTTATGCTTACAAAAGAAGAATTAGAAGCATTAAAAGAATTAGTTGAATTATATCCAGATACATTTTTCCAGGGTACACCTTCAATGGAAAAGAAACTTGCTACAAACGTATTAAAAAATTTATAAGAGATAGGAGAGAGTTATTATGTTAAACGCATTTTTCGTCGCATTGGCAGTATTCGTAGGCGTTGGAGGACACGAATTATTCGGTATGGTCATGTTAAGTAGACCAATCGTTGTTGCACCTCTTACTGGTTTATTGCTAGGAGATGTTCAGACAGGTTTATTAGTTGGAGCATCATTAGAATCAATCTTTATGGGAGTTGTCAATGTAGGTATCTCAAGTACTGCTGAACCAGCTCTAGCTGCAGGTCTTGCTACAGCCTTCACAATTCAGATGGGTGGAAATGTTGGTACTATTATTCCAATCGTATTCCCACTTGCTGTATTAGGTCTTCAGTTCATGAACTTTATTTTCTCATTCGTTATTGGTCCATTCGCACCAAAATTTGAACAGCTAGCTTTAGAAGGTAAAGATAAATCAATCACAGCCCTTCACTTTGGTTTATGGGTATTACACTATGGTTTATATGCTTTAATTCCATTCTTTGCTGTATGGTTAGGATCTGATGTAGTACAGACAATCTTACAGTCAATTCCTAAGGTAATCATGAATGGTTTAACAGTTGCTGGTAACATGCTTCCTGCTGTAGGTATGGCTATGTTAATGCAGATGTTATGGGATAAGAAAACTGGTATTTACTATATTCTTGGATTTGTTGCAGTGGCTTATTTAAAATTACCACTTATCGCTATCGCGGTATTAGGTGTTGTTATTGCATTAGTAACAGCACAGCGTGATATGCAGTTAAAAGATATGATGGCTAAACCAGCTGTTGCAAGCGCATCAGCTAATGAAAGTGAAGAGGAGGACTTTTTCGCATGAAACTAATGAATAACATTGATAAAGAAGAAAAGAAATTAATCAGAAAGATGTTCTGGAGATCAGGTGCTATGTATGCATCTGTTAACCCAGTTACTATGGGTGGTGCAGGTTTCTGTTATGCTATGATTCCATTCATCAACCATTTCTATAAGAATGATGAAAAGAAAAGACGTGAAGCTTTTGCAAGACATGTCTCTTACTTCAGTACTACAGTACCTCTTGCATCATTTGTAATGGGTATTGCTGGTTCAATGGAAAAAGAAAACAGTGAAAAACCAGACTTTGATGCCAATGCAATTGGCTCTATTAAAACAAGTTTAATGGGTCCTTTAGCTGGTATTGGTGACTCATTATTCTGGGGTGTATGGAGAGTAGTTTGTGCAGGTCTTGCTATTGGTTTTGCTAATGCTGGTAACATCCTTGCTCCAATCATCTTCTTAGTATTATTCAACGTACCAAACTTCTTATGCAGATACTATGGTGCATGTTTAGGATACTCTTTAGGTGCTAAGTATATTGAAAAATTATATGCTAATGGCATGATTGAAATCCTTACAAAGGCAGCTGGTATTGTTGGTTTAATCATGGTAGGTGCTATGACAAGCAATACTGTTATCTTTAAAACAGTTCTTGAATTCAAGATGAAGGGACAGTCTTTAATGAATGTTCAATCAGCTCTTGATAGTATCTTTAAAGGTATCGTTCCATTATTAATGACATTTGGCTGCTATAAGCTATTAAACAAGAAAGTCAACGTTATCGCTATTATCTTTGGTATCGTTGCATTAGGAATCGTTTTATCACTATTAGGTATTTGCTAATTAATACCACAGGAGGTCGCTTTGAATACAATGAAATGCAATCCATTCTATATGTTAAGAATCAAGAATGGAATCTATAGTACAGACAACACAATCAGTTATTATCGCAATAAGCTTCCAGATGATACATTTTCATTTGATTCTTCTAATCAAAAAGTTCAAGCCAATCTTGATGAATTTGGCACAATTAAAAACCTTACCTTCTTTCATCACAACTACTACATGGAAAGCAAACCAGGTGTCTGGGTAGGAAAAGACTTTGTTCAAGAACATGATCTTTCTATCTCTATTACCTGGAACGGTAATAAAACTGAATTGAAATCTGATAACTTAGATGTCATCTCTGATCTTGCAGATAATCTTTTTCCAAGAAGTATTCATCATTTTACCTGGGGAACAGTCAGCTTAATTGCTTGTGCACCTATTACTCGTGATGGAGAAAGATTAAGCAGTTTAATGTATGCCATTATCATTGAGAACCAAAGTGACTCGCAAAGAGAAGGAGCCTTAGAACTCCCTTCTCTTTATAAAAAGAAATACTCTGATACAAGAAATGTATTAATAGAATGCCGCGAGACACAATCTCACAACAGTATTTCATTTACTTTACCACCTCATTCTCAAAAAGAATTCATGATTGCTTTCACTGATCCTAATGCATATCAGGATACACAGAAACTGTTTAGTAGAAGTATTGATGAATGGTTAGAAGAAACACGTCAATATTATAAACAATGCATAGGTAAAGTCCATTTTGATAACGATCCAATGGTAGGGTACTTAATTGAAAGAGCCTATCAGCAGGCGTCTGGTGCTTTTGCCATGAATAGTTATAATCAAATACTTGGTTCAAATTGGGGCACTTACCCCGTTACTCCTCATATATGGAATAAAGATATGTATTATTCTAGCTTGCCTTATACAATGACCGAACCAGACCTATGTAAAAAAACAATAAAATGGTTTGCCCAATATGGTATCAAATACCCAGGTACTAAATTTGAAGGCGGAATCTTCCATTCATTAAGTAATTCTCTATCGGTGATTCTACTTTCTGGTGCGTATTATGATTATTTTGGTGATCATCATTTCTTTCTAGATAATGAAGGTTTATATAAACAGATGAAGGAAATCCTTAACAAAGTCATTACTTCTAGAAATCCAGGTGAACCACACCTATACCACAGTATCTGGATTTCAGATGCCTACTCCCTTGGTACATATCATACAGGATCAAACATTTGTGTATATCGTGCATGTCGCTCCCTATCAAGACTTGCACTTGAAATCTTTGACGAGAAGGAATATGCGATTGAACTAGAAAATGAAGCCCAGGCAATCAAAAATGATATAGAGAAATATATGACTGTAGAAACGAATGGTCATCGTATTTTTCTAGAAGGTATTGCGTCACTTGATCTAGATGCAAAAGAACATATGTCAGATGAGTGTTATCGTAAAGAGATGCTTGATCAAGGACTTCAGTTCTTAACTGATGTGAATCATGACGGTACTATCACATTAAGAATGCATGATGGTGAAGAATCAGACACTACATTATTGAATTATTATGGCTATGAGGCAGGAGACAGGACAACTCACTATGGACAATTCAGTTCAAGTGATGAGAATCCTACTTATAGTAAGCTGAGCAGAGGGATTAAATGGGGTAACCAGTCAGGTGCAACATTCCCAGGATATATTTCAATATTGAATGGTGCAGATAATGTAGAAAACTGGAGTGGAGAAAACGGCAGATTTAAAGAATTAGAAAGACTGGCTGATTTAGATGGCAGCTGGTGGTGGTGGCCTTATAAAGTAGGGGCACCTACTGGAGATGTCACACGAATGAACAGTTGTGGTAAATGTGGATGGGCATCAGGTATCTTTTATATCTTGTTTATTACAGAATTCTTAGGAATCAACTATGATGCACCAAACAAACACTTAACGATTCATCCTAAGGAATTTATTGGAAACTTTTTCTGGGAGGATTTCCATATCGGTGAATCAAGATTTGATATCAAGGTAACTGATCAGCACATTCACATTATCAATAAAAATAATTATTCAATTACTGTCAATCAACATGCAGTAAAGGAAGGAGAAGATTATGAATTTACTAAGTAATATCATGACTTATAAAGGAGAACGTTCTAGAGCTGTATCACCCGAAAACCCAACTGGTGAAAAAGGCAAAGCGTGTATGGAAGCAAGTGCTCTAGGTCCATCAAGAAAAGGCCGTGGAAGCATTAAATTACCTATGGGTGAAGAAACAGTGATTGCGGATATTAAAGGTCCAGGTATTATTAGACATATGTGGATGACAATCCGTGAAAATACTGAAAAAGGCAGCTTTGTCATGAGAGATGTTGTCTTAAGAATCTATTGGGATGGTAGTGATACACCTGCAGTAGAAGCCCCTATTGGTGATTTCTTTTGTAATGGTTTTGGCGAAAGATGTGATGTGGCCTCTTTACCAATCGTTGTGAATCCTACAGGAGGAATGAACAGCTATTTTGAAATGCCATTCGCAAAAAGAGCAGTCATCACAATGACAAATGAACATCCTAAAGATATTACATCATTCTTCTATACTATTAATTATGCTGAAGTTGATGCTTTACCTGAGAATTGTTTATATTTCCATGCTTATTGGCGCAGAGAACGTCAGACTGAACTTGCTAAAGACTATGTCATTCTAGATGATGTTAAAGGTAAAGGCTACTATGTAGGGACTTACCTTGGTTTAACTGCATTAGAAAGATATTGGTGGGGTGAGGGAGAATTCAAGTTCTACCTAGATGGTGATGTAGACTATCCAACAGTTTCATCAACTGGTTCAGAAGACTACTTTGGTGGTGCCTGGGCATTCCATCAGAAAGATGAACTAGGAAGACCTTCGGTGAAACCATATTCTAACTTATTCTTAGGGTATCCATTCTATTCAACAAAGGATAAGACAAGAGAAAGATTTGAAACAGGTAAGTTGAATGCTGTTCATGCCTTTGGTAATGACAGCCTTCCTCGCCATGGCTTATACAGATTCCATATCTTAGATCCAATCGCCTTTGATGAAGATATCAAAGTCACATTACAGCAGATTGGTAACGATGATCTTGCATTATATGAAAGACAAGATGATGTTTGTACAGTTGCTTATTGGTATTGTGATCATAAGGAAGGATTCGATAAAGAATTCCCAAATAGAAGAGCAAGACTCCCAAGATAGTCAGACAGGAAGATATCCCTATATCTTCCTTTTCATGCGTGTTGGCATTAAATTGTTTTCTAACAGTTTTCAAGTTATAATTAATTAAGAGCAAGGAGGTATCAGGATGGATGTAAAAGATAAAGTTTATATATCACTTCAAGAATGCTTAAATGAGTCTGAAAAGATCCCTACATCTCAGATTGCAGACAATCTACATTTAAGCAGACAGATTGTGACACATTATTTAAATCAGCTATTTGATGAGGGGAAAGTAAAAAAAACAGATACAAGACCGACTTACTGGTATATTGAAAAAGAAGAACAGAATGCACCTGTCGAAGAAGAATTAGATTCAGAAGTATTTGATTCTATGATTGGTGCAACAGGAAGTCATAAGAAAATAGTAGAAATGTGTAAAGCATCTGTTTCTTATCCACCTAATGGTCTTCCTATTCTTATTATTGGTGAAAGTGGTGTAGGTAAAAGCTATATCGCAAAACTCATCTATAAGCATGCATTACAGACAGGAAGTATTGATAAAAAAGCACCTTTTGTCGTGTTGAATTGTGCAGATTATGCAAATAACCCTGAACTTCTTTCAGCTACATTACTTGGTTATAAGAAAGGAAGCTTTACAGGGGCTGATTCTGATAAGACGGGATTACTTCAAGAAGCAGATGGTGGTTATCTTTTCTTAGATGAAGTACATCGTTTATCATTTGAGAACCAGGAAAAGTTATTTGTATTTATGGATACAGGTAAATATCGTCCTCTTGGTGATTCTAAATGGAGAAATTCAAACGTACGATTCATATTTGCAACAACAGAAAACCCTCAGGAAGTCTTATTAGAAACATTCAGAAGAAGAATTACATTACAGATTACTATTCCTAACATTACAGAACGCCCTTTACAGGAACGTATAGAACTCATAGAAACATTCTATAAAGAAGAAGCAGAAAAGATTAAAAAGAACCTCACTATTTCTAGTGGTGCTGTCAAAATGCTTTGTTTCTCTAAGTTCCCTGGTAATATTGGTAGATTAAGAAATTTAATTCAGGTCAGCTGTGCAGAAGCTTATTTCAAACACGGTAAAGAAGACAATCTTCTTATTTCTGAAGCAGAACTTATTCATGCAGGGGGAGATATACCTGTCAATACAACAGGATTTCAGACTGAACGTAATATGGAAATATCCATTCTATGGAATCAACCTAAAGAATATATCCATCAGGAATACTATGATGAATATCATATCGAAATCATCGATCTCTTTCATAAGATAGAGACTGCATCATGGAGCCAGATTGACCAGCTCTATTTGAATTTCCGCGCAATTTTAAGAAAGATTAATCCTACACATAACAACCTAACAGAACAGCGTTTCTTTACGCAGATTTGTAAAGATATATTGATTCGATATGGTGTAAAGATGAATGATTCATGTGGTAAAGAATTGTATATTCTTTATGCAATATTCAATCAAATGCACATTGATAAGGAACAGGAATGGAAACTTAAAGCATATTTTGAACAATCATGCCCTAAAGCTTTCTATGTTGCAAATCGCATCATCATTGAACTAAAGAAGTATGAATTACAGTTAGAAGATAATCTTGCTTTCTTATTTGCGTTAGCTATTCATGAATATATCAGTGAATCTCTTGAATTAAATGGCCTCATCGCAGCACATGGTGATACAACAGCATCTAGTATTGCCAAGGTTGTCAATCAGGCGTGTGGTACCTTTATTATGGAAGGCATTGATATGCCTATGGATACAACACTTAATCAGACTGTAGAAAAAGTACAGAACTATCTCCTGCATTCTGCCAAGGGTAAAGGATTGATCTTACTTGTAGATACAGGATCATTAAGCAGTATGTATTCAAAAATAAAGAATAACTTATCCGGTGATTTATTGATTATTAATAATGTTTCTACGGCTATTGCATTAGATGTCGGTTTAAAGATGCTAGGTCATGGTTCTTTTGAACAAATTGTAGAAAGCACAAAAAAGATTAATAGCTTTGATGTTCAGTTCTTTGAAGGATTATCTAAGAATAAGAATATTCTTATTTCATGTATGTCCGGCGTAGGTATCGCAGAAAAGATACAGGAAATCATGAAGAAGACATTAGGAGACTGCGGCCTTGATTTTGTGACTATGGAATATAAGAAACTCTTAGATTTACTCAATGAAGATGAATCTAAGAATTTTGATCAGACTCTTATGATTTTAACAACATCTCCTCTTCATGATGATATTTCAACACCTTGGCTGAGTGTTTATGATATATTAGATGGCCGTGGTGAAGAAAACCTATGGAATGCATTAAAAAGTGTAGTTACACCAGAACAATTTGAAGCATTGAAGAATGAATTTGTAAGATTCTTTACAATCGAAGGTATTGTCAGCAGATTACAGTTCCTCAATCCTACAGTTGTTATTCAGGATGTAGAAATGATTCTTCATCGTTATCAGGATTACTATAAGATGGAGATGTCAGGCCATATAAGATTGAATCTTTATATGCATATCGCATTTATGTTTGAACGCTTAATGACTGCAGATGATACGGATGATGAAGAAGAACCTACGAATCCAGCACAGAAAGAGTTTTATCGTATATCAAAAATTGTTTTCCAGGATGTAGAAAAGAAATATCGTATTCATATAGATAATTATGAATTATCTATATTGTATGAATTATTGAATAAGGTTATTAAGGAGCCAATAGGCTTAGATGAAGCTTGAACTTAGACAAGGTCAAAAACATCAAATATATCAGAAACAGATTGAAAAGAATCAGATCTTACAGATGGATGTCCAACAGCTTCTTGCCCACATAGAGAAGATTTCTTTTGAGAATCCATTAATAGATACTGATGATATGATAGAAAGTACTTCTGATATAGGAAAAGAATTTGATATCGATAGTCTTTCAAGAAAATCAGAACAGACTTTAAAGGAAAACATTCACTGGCAATTAATAAACAAGGATATAGACAATAAAGAATTAGTAGAATCTCTTGTAGAGTTATTAGATGATAATGGATATCTACGTCTTTCAATTCAAGATATTTGTACTTATCTAAAATGTGATGAGAAAGAATATATAGAAGCTAAACATGCATTATTCAAGCTAGAACCTCCTGGACTTGGTGCAGCCACTTTAAAGGAATGTCTTCTTCTTCAATTAGAGCGCCTCGAAGAAACAGAAGATATTTATAAGACAAAACAACTTATTAAAGAATGCTTAGAAGATCTTTCAAAAAGTCATTATCATGCTGTTTCTAAGAAACTTGGCATATCACAAAACAAAGTAAGAGAACTACTACAAATCATCCTAACATTAAATCCTCGTCCAGCAAGTAGCTTTAGTTCTTCTATTGAAGTCAATTATCCTGTACCAGATATAATAATCAAGGATAATGCTGTACAATTAAATCCAGTAATCTATAAGGATATAAACATCAATACAGGCTATTTATCTCTTGAATCAGAAAGTAAAGAAACTAAGAAATATATAGAATCTAAACTAAGACAAGTTTCCTGGCTGCAACAATGTCTCACCCAAAGAAAGAATCTAATATATGATATTGCGGTCTTCTTGCTAGACTATCAACAAGATTTCTTTATGAATGGAGGTTCTTGCCATCCACTTCTGCAAAAAGATTTAGCTATGTTACTTGGAGTACATGAATCTACAATCAGTAGAGCTATTAAGGATAAATATATATATTGTGATAAGGGCTTTATTCTTCTAAGTGATCTCATTCCAAAAGGTACAGAAGATAACTCTGTTGATTCTATCAAAGAAACAATCAAAGAAGTTATTGATAATGAAGATAAGAAAAAGCCTTTAAGTGATCAGAAAATCACCAATCTCTTAAAAGATAAAGGTATTGAAATATCTAGAAGAACAGTAGCCAAATATCGTTCAGAATTAAATATACCAGATGCATCTGGTAGAAAGTACATAAAAAAGTAGAACTGTTATATGTTCTACTTTTTTATTAGCCATTCTTTAATTCTATTTTGTGAAGTATCTACATCACTACCTCTGATTGCAATACCTTTCATTACTTCTGCATATTTCTGAATGTCTGATTCAGTAGAAGAGAGTCCTGATCCTTCATGTGTACAAAATGGATGGACTTTCTTACCGCTCCAATCAAAACTTTCCAAGAAAGTATAGACAGTCATAGGCATAGTGCCCCAATAATTAGGATAACCCAGATATATTTCATCATAATCATCAATACTCTCAAGCATATTCTTCAGCTTAGGTCTTACATTATTTTTTAAATCATCTTTCGCTTCTTTAACACATGTATCATAATCAGCTGAATATGGATGATTCTGTTCAATTTTATATAACTCAGCACCTATCATATCTGCAATCATTTTTGCAGCTTTTTCCGTATTTCCTACTTCTATGTATTTCTTTGTACCACCAAAATAATTCTCATCCGCTCTAGAATAATAAGCTACTAATTTCTTCATCTCATAATCCTCCTATATCTAGGATAACAGTCGGTAGGTACTCTCGGTCAATTGTTTTTTTGGTAATGACTATGTATCACGTATTCTACTTTCTGTTGTGTGAATAACTAGAAATCCATCAAACAGATCTTAATAGACACACACCACTGATCATAATCAGCCTCATAACATGAATACACTCTTGCATGAAGTATCTTACCCGCATCCATTAATCTAGCAAAAACACTATTATCCTTCTTTGGAATATACCCAAGTTTTTCCCTATCTGTAGTCATCACCTTAATCGCATTACTATCATATTTATTATCTGCTTCTCTTTCTAATAGAAGAGGTACATTCTTCTCAAGTCCTTTAAATACATCTTGATTATCTACATAACGTGTTCCTGCAATATCAGTAAAAGATAAGAATATTTCATTCATTAAAGGCATAATCACATTCTCTATACCATTCATTTGTACAGCTTCTAAAACCATATTTCTCATCTTGCTCATAAGTGCTCCTCCTAACATGCATGCATGACTTTTGTAAAACTATGATATTGTTTATTTAAATCATTTCTATATGATCTATATTTCAATATTTCCTTCTTCAGACTCTTTTCTTTTTCTTGAGGTGAGTAAGGTGGTTGGTTGACATAAAAATCAATTTCTTCTTTTATACTATTTATTCTGATCATGAGATAGATAATATCTATATTATGTCTTGTAGAATGTGTCTCATAATCCACCAGTGCCTCTATATTCATCAATTCTTTTAAATCATTATATCTATATGAATCAATGGAACGTTCCCACAAAGGATGTTCTTTATCTATTCTTTTGATGATTCTCTTAAATATCCTCTTTGCCTGTTTCATTCCATCAGTATTAAGAGATTTCTTTATTCTTTGTTTATGATTCCTTAAAATCTCTAACTGATGCATATAATCTTCTTTCACAGCATCTATGTAACTGTCTATTTCTTCTTTATATATCTTGATATGAAGATTATTGCACCTTTGACAATAGGCAAGTCTTTTCTTTAAGAAAATGCATTCAATCATGAGGCCATAATATTCTTTATACAAATTTCTAAACATCTGATAATATTTCTTCTCATTCTCTTCAACATTATTCTTTAACTCATCTCGTTTAATAATCAAGCTTCTGTATAAATCAATTAAGTATTCTTGAGTAACAGGTGTATGTTCCATAATCTATCCCTCCTTAACTACATAATACTACTTTTACTCAAACAATGTTTTAAGTATCTTTCCTATAAAGTATCTTTTTAGGCGTTCAAATATTTTTTGTGTAATGACTATGTACCACATATTAACTATCTTGCTATGTGAATAAAAAAGACAGAGAGTCACTCCCTGTCTACAATACTTTATAAATTGCTTCACTGACACTACTTACTACATCATTGACCTGTAACTTAATATCTTCAGGAGGAAAATATAAGTAACTAAATATATCGATTATTGTGATTAAATGTGATCAAATCTACTCAAAGGAGAGTTTTAAAATGAACACATCAAATTTCACGAATTATAAATCAAAGGATTTTGCTGAACTTTAAGGCGTACCTGTTAAGACATTATAACGTTGGGATAGAGAAGAAACTTTATAGGCAAACCGAACTCCAACTAATAGGCGTTATTACACTTATAATTAGTATTTACTGAATCGCGTTGCATTTTTAAGATTTTGTATTGCAAAAGGAATTATTGTAGAACAGCGTACTGAAGATTATGGAAACCATGTAAACATTTATTAGATGAAGTAATGGAAAAAAATAAAAACTACAATTTGAATACCCACAAACCATAGGCTAGTGAAAATTAAATTTTAATAACACCTATAAATCGGCGTTCATGAAGCTGAACTGAATACATGAATTTTCCATTTGTACTATAATTAGATTAGAAATCAGATGAAGAACTCATGCAGGATATTGTTTCAATACTTCATGTGGTCTCCTGCAGGCTGTAAGGACGTCATAAGTATAAAAAAACAGATAGAAGGGGATGAGGAAATTGCTGAAGAGCTTCAAGACGGAAATAAATCCGACAGAGGAGCAGAAAATCAAGATTCGTAAAACAATAGGTACTTGCAGATTTATCTATAACTTCTATCTTGCTCAT
>ERZ773181.2376-NODE-2376-length-12660-cov-3.482428_pt1 | contig 12660 bp, 11 predicted proteins | sample MGYA00581001_ERZ773181 | MGnify/ENA primary metagenome ERZ773181 (study PRJEB29015, sample SAMEA2737780) | human gut metagenome | biome: human gut; feature: human-associated habitat; material: faeces | place: China | collected 2012 ... | reverse complement strand
CCTCCCCTATTCCGTTATTACAAGTTCTTTGTATTTTCCGCCGCGAGCCATAAGCTCTTCGTGCGTACCGCGTTCGGAGATTACTCCGTGGTCTAGAACTATAATTTCATCGCAATCGCGTATCGTAGAAAGCCTATGAGCAATTACCACACATGTGCAGCCCGCTTTTCGTATATTGCTCATTACGATATTTTCGGTTTTAGCGTCAAGTGCGGAAGTTGCTTCGTCAAGAATAATAATTGTCGGTTCTTGAGCAAGTGCCCTTGCAATTTCAATACGCTGACACTGACCTCCCGAAAAGTCCGTTCCGCCTTCGCTTATTACGTGTTCATATCCGTCAGGTCTTGAAATTATCGCACTGTGGATATCCGAATCTCTTGCGGCCAAAGTAACAGCAAAATCTTCAATAGACTCGTCCCACATCCTGATATTATTCTTGACCGTATCGTGGAACATTATCTTATCTTGGTCAACCATTACGACTGAACCGTGGAATTTATAAGGGTCAATATCATCTTTTTTCTTTCCGTCAAAAGTTATTTCACCCTCCCAAGGTTTGTAAAGACCGGTAATCAGCTTTGCAACCGTAGATTTACCGCTTCCGCTTCCTCCTACTACAGCTATCCATTGACCCGGTTTCATACTCATACTAAAATCAGTTAAAACCGGTTTGGCTAATTTTCCGTATCCGAATGTTATGTTTTTAACATCTATATATCCCTTTAATTTACCTTGATCAGCACCTTCATCTTTTGTTGTTGACGGAACATCAACAGGATAATCCAAAACATCCTCGACTCTTTCCATTTCGCAACGCATCTCAACATAGTTTTGATATATGTCAATTATGCTGTTAACAGGACTCATGAACATTGACAAATATCCCTGAAAAGCTGCCAACATACCTACTGTGAAATCTCCTTTCATGATTACATATATACCGCAAAGAACCAAAATGCAATCTGAAAGAGTATCTACAAAATCCGGAATGGAACCTATATACTGAGTAAATTTAGATATGGCAACCATAGCGTTGTTTTGTTTGGCAAAATATCCTGCCCATCTTTCAAAGTAACCGCTCTCGGCTCCTGTTGATTTTATTGTTTCTATCATCTCAAAACCTGAATAGGTAACACTCATAAGTTTACCTTGCGTCGGTATTGACGCCCTTTGAAAATCAAGCATTTTCTCAGACATATATTTTGCAAGGAACATATTTATAACTGCTGCTCCGATTCCTATCAAAGTCAAAACCCAGCTGTATTTAAGCATTATAAAAAGATAAAAGAAAAGTGAAATTATTCCGCTGAACATCGGTGCTATTTTATGAATAAGCGTCAAAGCTATGGAAGAAGTGGATTCCTGACGCGAAACAACATCTCCGACGTTTCTTTGTGAAAAGAAATTCAGCGGCAAACGCAAAACATGCCACATAAATTCCGCACTGGAAGTAAGTGCAAATTTTCCTTCGATTTTAAGCCAGTATATGGAATTTATTATTCCGACTAAAACCTGAACTAATAATACCGCTCCCATTACTCCCAAAAACGGCATTAACCATTCGGGATTTTTTCCCGTAAGCAAATTATCCGTAAATATACGCGAAAACATCGGCGAAGTAGTCGCAATAACATCTCCGACTATACTTATTATTACCGCCAATATAAACGGCACAAGTGCTCCGCGAAGACATCTCTTTGCAAAAGAAAACACGCTCTTTGGCTTGCCTTCGGGTTTAAAGTTGGCTGAAGGCTTCATTGTAAGAGCAATTCCTGTAAAAGATTCATCGAATTCTTTTGCTGAAACTGTAACTTTTCCTCTTGCAGGGTCGTTGATATAGTATTTGTTTTTCTTTTCGTCTATTCCGCACAAAACCACAAAGTGATTGAAATTCCAATGAATTATTACCGGAAGAGTCAAAGAACCCAAAGAAGAAGGCTCAAGTTTATATCCTCCGGCTTCAAATCCATAAGAACGAGCCGCAGAAAGCATATTTTTAGCAACGCTTCCGTCACGTGAAACGCCGCAGTCCGCACGAACTTGGGTCAGCGGAACCCATTTTTTGTAATATGCCGATATCATACAAACACAAGCTGCACCGCATTCGAGTGCCTCCATTTGCATAACAATAGGCACTTTTAACCTTTTGCCCAACATCTTACGCACCTCCTGTTATTTATTTTCGAATATAAGTTCGTATAATTTTGTCTCCCCTACAATCGCCGAAACCGTACAATTCGTTCCTTCAACGATTTCAACTTCATTTCCTTTTTCATTTGACCACTCACCCAGGCCTATCTCAACTTCCATAACGTTTCCGTTTTGCATCGAAGAACTTACAAGCGGCAAAACCGTTTGAGGATTATCAAATTTTGAATTAAGATATTCAGCTGTAACTACATCGTCACTCACCGAAAGCACTGTGCCATTGATATAACCGTATTCGGAACTCGGTGCGTCTTCGGGAGAAACACGGGCAGACATTCCTTCTTTAATTCGTTTACTTGCCGCAACGGGGACATAGCAGTAAACTCTTGGGGAATTTTTTAAATCTTTGACTATGACTCCCTGCATGTCCACGGTTTTGGGAATGCCCCCCGAAAAAATCCACACCGCTCCCGCTGTTAAAATGGTAAATATTCCGATTAATATTGCTATTAAACTCGGATTTGTTACTTTGATATACTCGTTAAGCTGTTCGGGGGAAGAAACTCTTTCCAATGAACTCTTTCGAAATAAATTACTTCCGTTTTCTGACATATTCCTCACCTTTCTTTTTTAGACATATTAATTTTAAATACAAGTAAATTATTGTACTATTTATAAATATTAGTATAAAAAATAATTATAGTCAACACTTTTTTGATTGTTTATATATAAAATAATAAAAAAATAACAGATTTTTCACAATTTAAAAAAATCTGTCATTCGTTTATTTCTATTTCTTCTTAAAATTCTTTATAACTTTAAGTCTTGAAAATTCTTCGCGTTCTTTTTCTTCCAAAGCGTCTGAAATTGATTTTATCTGATTTTCAAACTTCGGTATCATAATATTTTTAAGAGCATTGGCTCTTTTTTGAGTTTTCTTTATTGCATTTGCCAGAAGATATACGCTTGTTTCAACTTCCGCAAGGCTCGCAGTCATTTTACTTACCTCGCGAAAACACGAATAAGCTTTATCCAAATCCGAATTCGAATCATAGAGTCCAAAAGGAATCTCATCAACTTCGCTTTCTTTAAAATCCACTATAGGTATTTCAACTCCCATAACGCTTCTGAAAGAAAGATTAAGACCTGACTCTTCGGGAACTGCTTGAGACAACTCTTCGCAAACTCCGAGTGCTATGTTAGCCTTTTTAAGAGTTGTAAATGCCTTTGTGTAAGTTTCGTCTATATTGTTTTGAATTTCCTCGGCACGCTCTATCAGAGCCATCATTTCACGGACAAGAATATTTCGTTTTCTGTCCAAAAGCTCAAACCCGAGTTTTGAAAGGTCAAAAGATTTCTTCGCGGCTATTAAATTTCCTTTTGTGGGAGCTACTTGATTTGACATAATTTACCTCCCCGACAAATTAATTATCGTCTGCGTCGTCGATATCATCGTCCATTTCTTCGGACGATTCATCTTCAACAAATTCAGTCTTATTCTTGCGTTCAAGGAGTTCTTTATCGTCGATATAATACTTATCGAGAGTTTCGCCGCTAACTCTGTCAAGCTCTTGCCTCGGCAGCGTTGAAAGAAGTCTCCAACCAAGTTCCAAGCTTCGCTCTATTGACCTGTTATCATTAAATCCCTGGTTAATGAATTGCTTTTCAAAGGAATTTCCGAAATTGATATAAAGTTTATCAATCGGCGACAAATCTTCTTCACCTATAACTGACGCCAAAGCTCTTGCATCTTGAACTTTTGCATATGAGGCAAAAAGCTGATTGGCAAGTTCGGGATGATCGGCTCTTGTAAATCCTTCTCCGATTCCGTCTTTCATAAGTCTTGAAAGCGACGGCAAAACAGAAATCGGAGGATAATATCCTTTGCGGTCTATTGCTCTGTCAAGAACAATTTGGCCCTCTGTAATGTATCCCGTGAGATCAGGTACAGGGTGAGTTATATCGTCATTGGGCATAGTAAGAATCGGAATTTGCGTAACCGAACCCTTTTTACCTTTGACTATACCGGCACGTTCATAAAGTGAAGCAAAATCTGAATAAAGATATCCTGGGTAACCTTTACGACCCGGAATTTCTCCTTTCGAAGAACTGAATTCACGAAGAGCTTCGGCGTATGAAGTCATATCCGTCATAATTACAAGAACGTGCATTCCGAGTTCAAAAGCAAGATATTCAGCTGTAGTAAGTGCACATCTCGGAGTTAAAATTCTTTCTATTACAGGGTCATTCGAAAGGTTCAGATACATTACAACCCTTTCGATTACTCCCGATTCATCAAATTTACGTCTGAAATACTCCGCGACGTCATTTTTTACTCCCATGGCAGCAAAAACTATTGCAAGATTATTTTCTTCCCCCTCGGCAAGCTTCGCCTGTCGGGCGATTTGAACCGCAAGTTCATTGTGTTTCATACCTGAACTCGAAAATATTGGAAGTTTTTGTCCTCTTATAAGAGTGGAAAGCGTGTCTATCGAAGAAATTCCAGTATTTATATAGTTTTGAGGATATTCCCTTGCTATCGGATTTATCGGGGTTCCATTAATGTTCATTTTTTTGTGAGGAAAAACTTTTCCTAAATTGTCTATCGGTTCGCCCGAACCATTGAAAACACGTCCCAAAATTTCGGGAGAAAGTGAAATTTCCATAGGATGACCCTTGAGCTTAACTTTTGTATCGTCAAGAGCAATCGATTGAGTTCCTTCAAAAACCTGAACTATAACTCTACTGCCTTCAATTTGAACTATACGGCCTTTTCTGTAGTTTCCGTCCCCGAGTTTAATGTCAACGACTTCTTCGTATGACGCACCTTCAACTCCGTCCAAAACTATCAAAGAACCGCTTATTTCTTTTAATCCAACGTAATTGAGTACCAATTGTTTCACCTCTCTTTTTACGGTCTGTCACCTATGATTTTATTTAAAGTTTCATCAATTAAACGTTTGTAATCATCGAGTAATTCCAACTTATCGTTGGGCACGTCGTATTTTATACGCGTAAGTTTATCAAAAATTCCCGTTTCGATAACCCTTGAAATAGGTATCGAAGCACTTATAAGCTGACGCACTCTTTTGTTTAGATAAAGAATTACTTTCATCATCTTTTTTTGTTTCTTTAGCGGCACGAAAGTATCGTCTTTATGGAATGCGTTTTGTTGTAAAAATCCTACTCTTATTACTTTTGCGATTTCTATTATAAGCTTCTGGTCATCGGGCAAAACATCCGCTCCGACAAGTTTTACTATTTCCATGAGCTTATCTTCTTCGCTCAAAATCGAAGCTATTTTTTTACGATATCTTATGAATGAATCTCCTGCATTTTTCGAATACCACGGATCAAGGTCGCCAAAGTATTCACTATAGCTGTTTATCCAGTTAATGGCAGGATAGTGCCTTGCATATGCAAGTGCTTTATCAAGTGCCCAGAAACATCTTACGAAACGTTTTGTGTTTTGAGTAACAGGTTCGGAAAAGTCCGAGCCTTGCGGAGAAACCGCTCCTATTATCGTAACGGAACCCTCGCTTCCGCTTAAAGTTTCGGCTCTTCCCGCTCTTTCGTAGAACGCAGACAAACGAGACGGCAAATACGGTGGGAATCCTTCTTCAGCGGGCATCTCTTCAAGTCTTCCCGAGATTTCTCTAAGTGCTTCAGCCCAACGAGATGTAGAATCTGCCATAATTGCGACGTCATAGCCCATATCACGGTAATATTCCGCAAGAGTTATACCTGTGTAAATTGAAGCTTCACGTGCAGCAACAGGCATATTTGAAGTATTTGCTATCAAAATTGTTCTTTCCGTCATGGGTTTGTTTGATTTCGGGTCGATAAGTTTTGAAAATTCGTCTACGACCTGACTCATTTCATTTCCGCGTTCACCGCATCCGACGTAAACTATTATGTCTGCGTCGCACCATTTTGCTAATTGGTGTTGAGTCATCGTTTTACCTGTTCCGAATCCTCCCGGAACAGCAGCCGCTCCGCCTTTTGCAACCGGGAAAAGCGTGTCTATTATTCTTTGTCCCGTTATAAGAGGAATATTTGACGGCAATCTTTTTTTCATGGGTCTGGGAATACGTATCGGCCAATGCTGGCAAAGAGTCAATTCATGAATTTTTCCGTTTGACTCCTTAATCTTTACGATTACGTCGTTTACTTTGTATTCACCGCTCGGCACCACTTCCAATACTTCGCCTTTTACGTTCGGCGGAACAAGACATCTGTGTTCTATAACGGAAGTCTCCGGGCATCTTGCATATATCGTACCGCTTTCAAGAAAATCTCCCGCTTTTACGCAAACTTCCACTTTCCAAAGTTTATCGGGTTCGAGAGCAGGCACGCTGCAACCTCTTCCTATAAACGAACCGCTCTCTTCTTGGATTGATTTAAGCGGACGCTCAATTCCGTCAAAAATATTGTTAAGCATTCCGGGTCCGAGACAAACTTTCATCGGACCTCCCGTGCCTATTACGGGTTCACCGGGCTTAAGTCCGGTAGTTTCTTCATAAACCTGAATTGTGGTAAATTCATCGGTAACGCCTATTATTTCACCGATAAGGCGTTCATTTCCGACATATACCATTTCCATCATGGAAAATGATTTGGTTCCTTTAACGGTCACAACAGGACCGTTTATGCCATATATAACATTATTATCATTCATATCGGTAACAAGCACATACAGAAAACCTGCTGCGGGTGCTCACCCTCCTGACCTAAAAATTAATTTTTTTATCAAACCAAAAGTACTCCGAAATTTTCCGCTGCCCAATCTTCTTCATCTTTGAGCTTTGCGTCGAGCGTTTCGTCGGCTATGAGGCCGCGAGTCCTGCTGTACCCTCTTATTCCGCCGATGACTATATCTCCTGCAACGCTTATCCTGCACTTTCTGCCGAAAGCTTTTTGAATCATCTCAGAATATTTCATATCACTTTCTTTGACAAAAAGCTCTGTATCGGATTCCGTAAGAACTTTGGATATTTGCAAAGCATACTCTTTAAGCGTATCGGAATACTTCTCCGAAAAGGTAAAATCAATAAGTTTATTTCTGCATTCTCTGAAAATTTCTTTCATCATTTCGCGGCGTCTTTGAGAAACTCTTTTTCTTTCCGCAAGCTCCTTATGAGAAACTTCAACAACAATTTTGTTTTTCATGCCTATGAGTTCTTTTTGAATCATATTGTTGACGTCTTCCATAATTTCGGCTTCGGCTTTTTCAAGTTCACGTTTTTCTATTTCTTTGATTTCATCTGTAATTTTTGATTTCTGCCGCTTGGCATACTTATCTATGGTGTTCAAAAAGTTACTGGATTTAAAGCTTTTGTGCACGTATTTCGCCTCCATTCTGCGTTGCAAGCTAAATTTTAAGCCCGATTGCTTCTCTTATATAATCTGTAATTGCGTTTTTCTTTCTGCCTTCGGATTTTCCGTCGGGGATTTCAACTATCAAAGGCTTTTGACAGGTACTTTTAAGATTATAAATATAATCTCTACACATTGCTGCAAGCTTTTCGGTGATTAAAATTATTGCAACGTCTTCTTTTTTCATGGCATCGCCGACTGATTTCTCAACTTCTTCGGGCGTACGGGCAATAACCCCCGTTATACCGGCTAAACGCATCCCAACCAAGGTATCGGTATTATCACTTATAAGCTCAAAACGCATAATTTTATGCTCCCAATACCAAAGAATCGAGTTTACCGAACATCATTATGGAAACAACTAGTCCGAAAATTGCGATACCTTCACCGAGTGCAACGAGAATAAGTGCTTTACCGAATACTTGAGGATTTTCCGAAGTAGCTGCAATTGCCGCAGGTGCTGCTGAAGCAACGGCTATTCCTCCGCCGATTCCTGAAAGACCTGTAACTAAAGCTGCTGCTATAAGTCCTACTCCGTAAGCACTTGCGTTTGCTGCAGCGGTAGCGGAAGAAACTGCTGAAGCCGCTTCTGCACCTTCAGCGTGAGCCGAAATTGCAGGCATTATAAAACACATTAATGAAACAAATGCTGTGGAACATATTTGAAGAGCAACGGCTTTCTTTTTGTTTGCACCTCTTTTTACTGCTTTAATTGCAATCCATGTGCTAAGAGCTATACAAAGTCCTGGAATAATAAAATACAAAAATGACATAATAATAACCTCCAAAATTATTAATTTAATTTATTTTCAAATTTTTTAAATTGAAAAGCATTCTATGCGTCTTCTTTGACGGTAACCGGAGTAAATACTCTTCCCTGTCCTTCGAAGAATCTACTGAACATTTCATAAAATTCAAGCCTTAAAACCTGAATTCCTGCCAAAAGTGCTTCGAGTAAAATAACAACTGCGTTTCCTATGACAACGGTGATGACATATCCTGCTCCGCTAAACATATTTGCAAGAGTAAATACAACCATCATCATTCCCGCATGGCCCAAAACATACGCTCCTACACGCGAAAACGATACCGTGTTTGTAACATAACTTAGAACTACTTCAAAAAGTTCTATTACGCTTTGCATGATGTAGTCCGCCCAACTGTCGGGCTTCCAATCACGTTCGTGATTTGCGATCTTAATGAGTATTTCGCTAAACATAAGCAGTATCATCGGTATTACTATAAGCACGGTTATATATGCGGCGTTTACTGCTCCCGTGTGGAGCATTACCATATCAACAAGCATGAACATTGCCGAGGAATACAGCACCAGTCCGCATATTCCGTTCGGGCCGAAAATCGCTTCTCCGATATGCTTTCTCTTAAATGCCGAATAAATTCCGAGCATCATTGCAATAATCAAAAGCACAACTCCGATTCCGACTGCAATGTAAAGTATATAACTCGTAGTGGAAGAATTCATTACTTCAACGGGTTTTTCCGAAAGTCCGAACACGTTTTTATAAAACGGATCCAAAGCATGTTCGAATCCAAAGACCGAACCGAATATTGTCCCGAATATTGCTGAAAAAATTCCGCATGGAACAAGTACTCTTCCGAGTTTCATTTTCTTGAGTTTCCACATAAGAAATCCAACAAGAGAAACAACTAATCCTTGACCAACATCTGCGAACATTATTCCGAAAAGAATGCTGTAAGTAATGGCCACAAACGCCGTTGGATCGAGTTCGTCATAAGACGGCATTCCGTAAGTATCAACAAAAAATTCAAACGGTTTAAAAAGCTTATTGTTTTTGAGTTTAACCGGAGGCATATGACTTAGCATATCTTTTCCCTCTTCGGTCGAATACTCTATACCTTTTATTTTCTTTATTTTCGATTTAAAACTTTCCAAATTTTCTTTCGGAACCCAACCGACAAGTATAAAGCTGTTATTATACTGAGCGGCGTAAGATTTTATTTCAAAATAAGTATTGAGCTCTTTAAGCTTTGTGTAGAATTTCATACAACGACTTTTTTGAGATTCCCAAAATTCAGATATTTTTTTATCTATGTTCTCTATTTTTCTGTATATCTCAGTTCTCACGCTTTGAAGATCCGAAACGGCTTCATAAGGCGTTTTTTCGTAAGGTTTAAGAGTAATTTCTTCGAAGTAAAGAGACGAAAAAAGACGATTTATTTCTTTTTCGTTTTCTATATCCGCAAAGTAAAATCCCCATTGATAATCATCATCGGATGTAAGCGGGAAAAACAATAGTTCTATGCCCTTTTTCGCATTTTCTTCGGAAAGTTCGAAAAGTTTCGGATAATATGAATTCGGTATTTTTCCGAAATGTGCTTTGGAATACTCGCAAGCAAGCACGTCGCTTATATTTTGATTAAGACCGTAAAAATGCTTTAAAATTTCGATTTCCTCTTTGTACTGGGCAAGCTCGCGGTAAAGCTCACGCTTATCTTTTACAGAATTTTCGACATTATCGGAAATATATTTTGTATAACGGTCGATTTGAGATTTATTTACCCTAAAACCTGTAATATCCGTAAAAGTCGGTTTATCACCGCAGGAATTAATGGCATTTTGCAAATCTTGAAGCGGTTCGGAATATGGGTTTTCTTCGGTTATTTGAGAAAAATTTTCCGTATTGGAATAGAATGAAAAAACATTATCAGGTTGAAAAGTTCCCGATTCTCCGCAAACATTGACAAGCTCACCAAGCTTACTGACGGGGCCTATCATACTGATAAAGTTCATTTCGGATACAGCCATGTAAAATCAGCACCTCACTTTTTATTAATTAATTTAATCCTATCAGCATTTTCTTTATTTCGTCTGTAGAAAGATGATATTTTATTCCTTCGATTATAGTTATGATATTAAAAATTTCGATTTCTTTCAAGAAGATATACGAAATTAAAACAACCGGAGGAGAAATTGAAAATCTTATATTATGCCTGCACCAGTCGTATCTCATGTTAACAGGTACTTTGTCTATAACGTCAAGGCCTCTTGAAAACCATTTTTTACCCATTCGGGTGTTTTTCATGTCAAGCATCATTTGTTTATCCGTAGGAGCCTGCACAAACTCTTTTAGCTGCTCTTTTGAAAGAGTTCCTTGCTCCATAAGAGCCGATGTCATATATTCAAAACTTAAATTATAAAATTTACGCATTCGGACTATTCTTATCATGTTACTAAGGTCTATATAAAGATTGAAAAAATCTTTGAGTTCTTTTTTTGCCTTGCCTTTAACGTATTTGTCAATTATTCCGAACACGGTTTTGTAAAGGTAATTGTAAAGAGCGGTTTCTATTGCCGTAAGGTCAAGACGCTTGCCTTTACTCGGCTTAAACGGAAGCAAAACTTTGTAATAAGCGGATTTTTTAACTATTTCAAGAAAATCATCATAGCTTCGAATATTTTTCAAAGCTTTAAGGTCAACTTTTGCATGACTGTAAAAAAATTCAGGAATTGTTTTTATATATTCTCCTGATTTTCCTGCGTTAAGGAGCATAAGACTATGCATAAATTGCTCTATTTCCGCTCTTGCTATTATATACTCGAAAAAATGTTCCCCGACTGAAATATCATACCGCCCGAGAGCTTCAAAATCTATAAAAAGTTTGTATTTAAGTTTTTCTTCCAGCTCCGAACGATGAATGCTGTTTTCGTTGATGTTTTTAAGAGCCGTTGAGTAAGTAGTTTTTTTCTTCAAGTACGAAGCTATGTCCGAAATATTTCGGCAAGAAAGCAGTTCGGAATAATTTTTTGAATTTATACTCTTTCCATACATTGCTCTCGCTTTTGAGAGTACTGCATTTGACGCATATGAAATCATAACGAAAGCCGCATATCAATCTCTGCTCTCAAAGACCGCACGGCATTCACCACCTTTGAATTATTTTTGAATGACTCTTTCGACTATGGCGTTTATCCAAGCATCTTTGTTGTCGTAGTAAACTTTTTCTATTCTGTCGTATTTTTGTTCGTATGAGTTCTCGATTACTTTGAGCCTTACTGCCGCTTTGATTCTTTCTTCTTTTTCAAGAACTTTTATATTCGTTCTTGCACGGTCTATATATTCGTTGCGGCGTTGTTCTTTTATGTCGCTTATTTTACGCTCGGAATCAATTTTAAGCTGTTTTGCTTTAGTGAGGCTCTCACGTGCTTCTTTATCCATTTGTATTATTTTTCCAATCATATCTTCCATATTTTAATACCTCACTTCATAAAATGTTTAGTACGGGAATTACTTGCATTCACATAGAATTATGATACAAATATTTAAAATGTCAACAACTATTATAAAAAAATATTTATATTTTTTACGCCTAACCCTTCGAAATGCTCATAAAACCGCCAAAAATCAAAAAAATAAGTTTTTTTAAAGTATTTACATAATCGGCCTGTTAAGTTAGAATGTTATACGGACAAAAAATTTATGGCAAAGTATTTCAGTAAAAATTTGACAGTAAACGGAGAGTGTCTTGATTGAATTCTAAATACAAACGAATCTTACTTAAACTTAGCGGAGAAGCTCTGGCGGGAAGCAAAAAATTCGGAATAGATTTTGAAACAATTAAACCTATTGCCAAGTCTATAAAACAAGCATATGAAAGCGGTTGCCAAATAGCGATAGTAGTAGGCGGAGGAAACTTTTGGAGAGGCAGAACAAGCGGCAATATGAACCGTGTGCGTGCAGATCACATGGGCATGATGGCAACGGTTATGAATGCTCTCGGTCTTGCGGACGTTTTGGAAGAAACAGGACTTGAAGTAAAAGTTATGACTGCCGTTCCGTTTCCGCAGGTCGGAGAACCGTATTCACCGGAAAAAGCTGTTCGTCACCTCAAAAAAGGAAGAATCGTAATTTTTGCTTACGGAACAGGAAGTGCATTCTTTTCAACCGACACGGCGGCAGCTTTGAGAGCTTCCGAAATTAAGGCAGAAGCAATATTTAAAGCCACAAACGTTGACGGCGTTTACGACAGCGATCCGAAGAAAAACCCGGACGCCGTCCGTTTCGACACCCTGAGCTATCTGGATGTGCTGGTGGACGGTCCCTTCATTGAGGAGCAGAAGAATCTGGCTCTTCGGTTCCGGGGCTCCGAAAACCA
>ERZ773181.2370-NODE-2370-length-12676-cov-2.914111_pt1 | contig 12676 bp, 12 predicted proteins | sample MGYA00581001_ERZ773181 | MGnify/ENA primary metagenome ERZ773181 (study PRJEB29015, sample SAMEA2737780) | human gut metagenome | biome: human gut; feature: human-associated habitat; material: faeces | place: China | collected 2012 ... | reverse complement strand
TTCTTGCTTCACAAACGCTTCCAGCGCGTCAAGCAGTTGTAAAGGTGTCATGCGTTCAGCCTCCGTACCCGTTTAGAATGCGGGTGATTTCGTGTTCAACGCGCTTGTTGATGACCTCTTGTGCCTTTTCCTCCACGTCGGCAAGAACAATACTGTTTCCCGCCATCTGTGCCGTAGACGGCCCCATGAACTCGCTGATAGGCAGGCGCTTTGAACCGTCGCGCTCGAACATACCTGTATGTCCGCTTTGCATTCTCGCAATGAACGCGTCTTGAAACGGCGTGCGCCCGTTTCCGGCAAGCACCGCCGCCGACACGGTAGCCCGTTGGATAGGAATTGTCGGCGATACGTTGAAGCGGTATAGCGGTATCTTGTGTCCCGCAAACAGGACAGTTCCAACAATTCCGCCGTCGCTGGACTGTGTGCGGACCTTGATTGTCGTTTCCGCCCGAACGTTCTGCCGCGTGATTGCATAAACGGTCGTGATGCCCTTTAGGGTTTCAGAACGAACAGTGTTGTTCGCCCGGCGGATAGTGCTTGACAGCGCCTTTTCTATGCCGCCGGGAACACCCGACAAAATCAGGTTGACCCGCTCGATCTGTTCGGCTGTAATAGTAATCATTCGGTCAGCATCTCCAAATAAAGAACGATTTCCCCAGCTTCCGGGTGAACCTTTGTGATTTGGTAAATGTGGTCGCCGATTTCCATATTCAGGCCCTTTTGTGGAATGGTCTTCAACATGGATAGCGGGACATATACAACAAGGTCAACAAGAACCAAGCCGTCTACATGGTCCGTAGACGGCTTTTTCCTGTCCTGTGCGCCGCCGTCATCAATGATGATGTTCGGCCCGACGGAGAGCACGCTGCGCAGGTGCGCCTGGTATTCTTCGTCCGTGCAGCCGTAGACCGCGTGCACGTCCATGCCCTTCGCCGCCAGCGCTGCGGCAACGTCGTCCTGCGTAGACAGCGGGTTGGACCCGGTGACGTGCATCTCCGCGCCGCCCATCTCGAGCACGCGGCACAGGTAGGCCGTCTTGGCCTCCAGATGCACGGAGAGCGCGATCTTCAGGCCGGCAAACGGCTTTTCGCGCGCAAAATCGCTGCCGATATCGCGCAAAACAGGCATATGTGCTTCCACCCAGCGGATCTTCCGCTCACCGGATGGCGCCAGGTTCAGGTCCTTGATCGTGCTCATAAAGTAACCTCCCGCTGTAAAAATCGTTTCAGGCGCTTTATTTTAACACTTTCGTCAAGCGTTGACAACCGGTTTTTCCGCAGAAAACGACCCGGAGGATGCATATCCCTCCGGGTCGCAGGAGATTCGTACCATTACCAGCCGCAGTACAGGCAGTATCCGATGCCCGCCGCCAGCACGCCGGCGACGGAACACAGCCAGATCAGCAGACCGGTATAGGATTTTTGCCGCGGCCGTGGCGTGGGCGCTGCCGGTACATGTCCGACGGCATCGCGTGCCTGCTGCACCAGATCCGCCGCCGTGACGCCGCCGCTGGCGGCATCATCGCGCACGATGTAAATGATCTGCTCGAACAGCGGGCTTTCGGCTGCATCGACTACGACGACGCGGCGCGAAACGCCGTGGGCGAAGGCGATCTCGTCCGCGTCAGCCGGCAGCGGGAGCGGCTGCACGGCGTCCGGTCTGCGGATGGGCTTGTTTTTTCGTTTCATCAGCTGCGCACCTCCACTTTTACCGCCAGGGCGGTCATGTCGTCGCTGCGTCCGTATTCGCGGATCGCCGCGCGCACGACGCTGCCCGCCAGCGTTTTCATATCACGGTCGTCCGAATCGCTCAGCAGCCTGCGCAGCCACTCGTCGCGGCCGTCGGAGACAACGCCGTCGCTTGCGATCACGGCCACGCTGCCGGGCTTGAGATGCATGTGCAGCTCGTCCGGCGCTTTGCCGCTCTCCTGCTCGAGGCCGGGCGCGAAGGACGTGCAGCGCAGTTTTTTGAGCGCGCCGCCGGACTTGACATACGTCGGCGCAGCGCCGTACTTATAAAAATCCGCCTCACCGGTGAAGAGATTCATGCACATGAGATCCACGGTGGCATAGCCCCAGTTCTCCCCGTCGCGCAGGAGCATGGCGGAGTTGAGCAGCTTCATCGCCAGCGCCGGGCTGACGCCGGAGCGCAAAAATTCCTCCAGCATGCCGACCGTGCTGATGCTGCCGTCGGCCGCCGTCTCGCCGCAGCCCATGCCGTCGGACAGGATCACGCACAGCTGCCCCGCGTCTGTCTTGAAATACGTGCCGCGGTCGCCGGAGACTGTCTCCCCCTTCTTGCGCATGGACGCAATGCCAACGGAGACGGCCAGCGGCTCTGCCTCGAGCAGGAGCAGGCTGTCGTCACGCGCGGCGTTTTCCGGCATGCACAGGCGCACGCCCAGCGTTGCCGAGAGCTTGTCCAGATAGTCCGGCAGTTCCAGCAGCGGGCGCAGATAGCGGCTGTCGATCGTCACGCGCAGGCGGCCCGTGCTCTCGCGGAACACAGCTGCGTCCGCTTCCACACCGATGGTGCGAAGCCAGCGGATCAGGCGCTGCTCCGCCAGTGGGTCAGCGCCGTAGCTGCTGTCGAGCTCACGGGAAACATTTGTGAGCACCTGCGCAAAGTCGGCATACTGCTCCCAGAGCACGGTGCGGTTTTCCTGCAGCGTTTCCTGCATCCGCTGCCGGTAGGCACGCAGGCGCAGCTCGCCGTTGACGACCTCGGTATACTCGTGCAGATGGACACAGCGGTCACGAAAGTACGGCGGGAAATCCTCCGGCAGCAGCCGGCCGCGCGCCTGAATGCGGCGCGTAACATCGTTCATAATGTTGAGTGTATCAAGCGCCCGGCGCGTCCAGCACTCCTGCTGCAGCTTGCACCGGCAGCAGACGCGGTCGGCCGCGCGGTCAAAGACTTTCGCCACATCAGCATCATTCTCTGCCGTACTTGCAGCCTGACATGCCGTGTCATGCAGCTGCTGATACGCATGCGCCACGCCGCCGACGCGCCCCGCGACATAGCGGCGCAGACCGGACTCCCCGCTCCCGCCGCGCAGCGGCTGCAAAAACGCGCCGACCGCCACCACGAACTTCTTCGGGATCACCAGATATGCGCCCATGGCAAGCGCCAGCTCCACGCCCGCGCCGATGCGCAGCTCCGGAAGCGGGATGCAAAACAGCGTCAGCAGGTACGCCGCCGCGAATATGAGCAGATAAAACCCACGCCGATGCTTGCAAAACTGCCCGGACAGCAGCCCGGCAGCGGCATAGACGACCGAGAACAGGGCGCCCGCACCGGCGGCCACGTCCATGGCGATGCCGAGGATCAGCCCGGCCGATGCCCCGCACAGCGCGCCGCCCGTCCCGCTGAGGATGAGCAGAATGAGCACCGAGAGCGCCCGGCCGACCGACAGCGTGTCGAACAGCAGCAGATTGTTCACGCCCATGAGCAGACACGCCAGCAGAAACACGGCCGAGACATTGCGGCAGATCTCCGCATTGACCGTGCGCGGCTCCTGCGCGCGCAGCAGATCGTCAAATCCATAGGCCGATGCGGCGCACAGCAGCAAAAACAGTACCATACGAGACACCAGCAGCAGCGACAGGCCGCCCGTGAGCAGGCACAGCACCAGCCGCGTCAGTATGTAAGCCGCCGCGGAGACGGCCAACGGATACCAGCGCGTCTGCACAAACGGATGACTGCGCAGAAAATATGCCGTCAGAAAAATCAGGCAGCAGCCGGCGGCGAGCTGCGTGCCGGTCGCAACGCCGAAGGCCGCAAAGTAGCCGAGCGCGCAGCCGGCAAGGCACAGCGCACCGCCGGAGCCATACCCCATCGCCGCCAGGAACGCCAGACCGAACGGCGCCGGCGACCCGGCGATATGCGCCGTTGACAGGATCAGCCCGAGCGCAAAGCTGACGAGCATACCGACCCATTTGGCATTTTCACTTGCCGGCAGCAGCCCGATCGGGCTCGGCAAGGCGCCGGGTGCACGCACCGGCCGGTCGTGTCCCGCGATCTTGACATTCATAACGGTTCCTCCTGACGCAAAACAGTTTACATAAATTATAGATTTTCATTGTTATGAAAACTGTCATTCCCCGCTGTCGCAGAAAATGTCTTTGCGCAGGAATCGTTTGCTTTTGGGCGCAAAAAAGCTGCCGGCCGCAAACCGACAGCTTTTGATGAAATTCCGTTTTAATCGCGTGGGCTCAGTCCTTATTGTCCGCCGGGTACAGGAGGTGCTCACCGATGCGGAACACGTCGCCGGCGCCCACGGTCAGGATAATGTCGCCCGGGCGGGCAATGCGGCGCAGCTCGGCCTCGATCTCCGCAAACGTCGGGTAAAACTTCGCGCCCGGGATCTGCGCGGCCAGATCGGCAGAAGAAATGCCGATGGTGTTTTTCTCGCGCGCAGCATAGATCTCCGCCAGATAGACGATCGTCGGGCGGCGCAGCTGCTCCACAAAATCATTGAAGAGCTTTGCCGTGCGGCTGTAGGTGTGCGGCTGGAACACGACGATCGTGCGCTGATAGTCGAGCGTATCCACCGCATCGAGCAGCGCGCGCAGCTCACTCGGGTGGTGCGCATAATCGTCATACAGATCCGCGCCCTGGAACTTGCCCTTATAATCAAACCGCCGGCCCGCGCCTTCAAAGCCGGCAAGACCGTACTTGACGGCATTGGGGCTGACGCCGAGCACAATGGCCGCAGCCGTGGCAGCGAGCGCGTTGCGCACATTGTGGATGCCGGGAACATGGAGCGTCACATGGGCAAACAGATTTCCCCGGTGATAAATATCAAACTCGGACGAAGAGCCGCGGTGTATGATGTTCTCCGCATACACGTCCGCCTTCGGGCTAAGACCGAAGGTGACGACCTTGCGCTCGATCCCGCGCAGCGCATCCATGGTATTGACATCGTCACAGTTTGCGATCACGGTGCCGGTCTCGGCCGGAACGCGCTCGGCAAACTGGCGGAACGAGTGCTTGATGTCCTCGATGTCCTTGAAAAAGTCCAGATGATCCGCCTCGATGTTCAAAATCACGGCGATCGTCGGATTCAGCGAAAGGAACGAGTTATAGTACTCGCACGACTCCATGATGATCGTATTGCCCTTGCCGACACGGTGGCAGGCGTGCAGCAGCGGAAGCGTGCCGCCGATCATGACGGTCGGGTCTTTTTCCGCCGCCATCATGATGTGCGTGCACATGGACGTCGTCGTCGTCTTGCCGTGTGTGCCGGAAATACACAGCGCATTCGGGTAGCCGCGCATGAGCGCGCCCCATGCCTGCGTCCGCTCAAAGACCGGGATGCCGCGGCGGTGCGCCTCGTGCACCTCCGGATTGTCGTCATGAACGGCGGCCGTGCGGATCACGAACTCGATATCATCCGTAACGTTGGCGGCGCTGTGGCCGATGTGGATCGGAATGCCGCGCTCGCGCAGCGTGAGCGTATTGTCGCTCTCGCTCATGTCCGAGCCGCGGATGTCCAGCCCCGCATCATGCAGCACCTCTGCCAGCGGCGACATGGACACGCCGCCGATACCGATCAGCAGCCCGGTTTTCCCGGGAACCAGATAATCCTGAAAATCCATTCAAAGCACCAAATTTCATAAAAATATTGTGATATCCGGCACAGCGGGATATGATCGCGCCGCGCAGACAAGTTACAGACAGGTTACAGTTGTTATTTTCATACCGGGGTATTATAATACGTTTGACGCTACATTACAATATATTTTTTGCCGAACCGGCCGCAAAAAGCCGGTTCATCCAAGGGAAAAGGAGCCAGAGCGCATGAACGAAGCCTGGAAAGAACTCAAGCAGGAGTGCGCGCAGTGCCGGCGCTGCGGTCTCGGTGAGACGCGGCATCACCTCGTATTCGGTGACGGCGCCGAGGATGCGCGCATCATGCTCATCGGCGAAGGCCCCGGCGAACAGGAAGACCTGCAGGGGCTGCCGTTTGTCGGGCCGGCCGGCAAGCTGCTCGATGATATGCTCGAAATGATCTATCTCGACCGGACGAAGGTCTACATCGCCAACATCGTCAAGGGCCGCCCGCCGCACAACCGTGACCCGCAGTTCGTGGAGCAGAAATGCTGCGGCGAATGGCTGCAGCGGCAGATCGCGCTCGTCGACCCGGCGATCATCGTCTGCCTCGGCCGGATCGCTGCGACCGCACTCATCAAAGACCCGTTTCGCATCACGCGCGAGCATGGGCAGTGGTTTGATGTCAATGGCCGGCGCTGTATGGCGATCTATCACCCCTCCGCCCTGCTGCGCGACCCGAGCAAGCGGCCGGAGACGTTCGTCGATCTCAAAGCGCTGCAGCGGGAGATCTATACGCGCTGCCCGGAGGTGTACCCCGATGCCTGACGCACGCATCCGCCGCGCAGCCGCGGCCGACCTGCCGGTGCTGACCCGGCTCTGGCAGACCGCCTTCGGCGATCCGCCGGAGCTGATCGCGCATTTTATCATCGCTTTCCGCCGCAAGCGGCCGCCTGGGTCGTTGAGGTAAACGGAACTGTTGTCACGGCAGCGCATCTGCTGGGCGGCCGGCTGCATACGGCTGACGGGACCACTCTCCCCTGCGCCTATGTCTATGCGGTCTCTACCGATCCGGCGCAGCAGGGACACGGCTATGCGTCGGCACTGATGCGCCGCTTTGCCGCCGAAGCGGACGCGAACGGCTGCGTGCTCTATACGCTCCCGGCAGAAGCGTCCCTGTACGCATGGTATCGGTCGGTCATGGGTACCACACAGACTGCCCGCGGTGCGCGGCTGCGCATCGCACGAGCACCGGATATGCAGCGCCCGCCGGTCATCGAGCGGGTCAGCGCGCAGGAGTACGCCGCATTGCGGGAGCAGGCACTGCGCGGCCGCGCGCACGTGGAACTGTCTGCTGCGCTGCTGGCATTTCAGGCAGATCTCTGCGATCTGTGCGGCGGCGCGCTGGTGCGCATCGCCAGCGGGTGTGCCGTTGCGGAGCGGGACGGGGCGCAGCTGCTCATAAAGGAGCTGCTGGGTACGGACGTTTTGCCGGCCGTTCAGGCACTGCTTGCAGGCTTCGGCGCACAGGAGGCGCAGCTGTGTGTTCAGCGGCCCGACGGCGCACAGACGCTGGCTGCTTACCGCCCGCTTTCCTGTGTGGCTCCGGATGTGCTCTGGGGACTTTATCTGGACTGAGTGAAAGTTTCATAAATTAGAAATACTTTTTGCCTTGCTTCTGTAATATTGTCCCGGTAACATTCTCTATCGAAGCAAGCAATCCGATTTCATTTTATCCTCACCCCCTCAACAAAACAAAGCGAAACGGCACAGAAGCATTCTTCTGTGCCGTTTTGTTTTGGCGGCAAAAAATTTTCTTTTCGGACACCATGCAGAAGCATGTCCGGTTACTGAACATATTCCACAAATAATGTGAAAAAATCATTGAAAAACAGCAAAATTTTGAACAAAAGAAATCCCCTTCGGGCGGATATTTTGTTTGACAATTAACAACAAATCCGCTATACTTCAGGTGTATGAGTAGATATCCACATCGGCAAAGCTGTCTGGGAATCGCGCATATATCCAAGCATTTTTGTCGGGTTTTCATAAACCGGAATGTCAAATCATACAAAGTCTGTTGTTGAATGCGAAAAATTTTAAGGGGGCTTGCACATGAGAGACTTGAAACACCTGATCGCATTTGAAAACCTGCTCCAGGAGGCCAACAACGAGTTGGTCCGGCAAGGAAAGGCAGACGGCAAGAGAGCACTGGGTTACACCTGCTACTTCATGCCGGAAGTTCTGCTTGACCTGCCCGGCTGCTTTGCAGTCCGTCTGAGAGCGCCGAAATGCACTTCTCCGGACATGGCTACATATTACATGTCCAGCCGTACCTGCCATTACGGCCGCAGCCTCTTCGAGCGCGCACTCGAAGGCGGCTACAACTTCCTGGACGCTGATTTCGGCACCGAGACCTGCACGGTTACCTGCCGCTTCCAGGAGCACCTTGGCTACATGGACGTCATCCAGAATCCGGACTTCTTCGTGACGTTCACCGACGTGCCGTTCAAGAGAAACCAGAACAGCATCGAGCATTATGAAGGCCAGCTGCAGGCCCACGTCCTCGATCCGCTGCATGAGAAATTCGGCATCGACATCTCCGACGAGGCCCTCATGAAGGCCATTGACCTGCACAACGAGATCAGCGCGGTCATCAACGAGATCGGCGATTACCGCAAGCTCGATAACCCGACCATCACGGGCTATGAGTTCCAGGTCATCCAGCTCTGCTCGCTGGTCTGCCCGAAGGAACTGATCCTCCCGATGCTCAAGGAAACGGCCAAAGAGCTCAAGACCCGCAAGCCCGACAAGAAGAGTCCATTCCGCTGCAAGGTCGTTCTGGCCGGCTCCGAGAACGACGACCCCGAGTTCACTAAGCTGATCGAAGGCTGCGGCGCCGAAGTCGTCTGCGACCGTCACTGCTACGGTGCTGTGGAGTCCCGTGCTCCCATCGTGGTCAAGGACGGCGAGAAGCCGCTGACCGCGATCGCCCGCCACTATCTCGAGACCAGCAACTGCCCGCGCTTCATGCCGCAGGATATCATGCGCGAGCGCAAGCAGCGTCTGGCCGACCTCGCCAAGGAATACAAGGCCGACGGCATCATCGTTGCCTCCAACAAGTTCTGCGAATACTGGAGCTACGAGCGCACGATCGACACCATCGTCATGCCGCGTGACTTTGGCTACCCGGTCTGCTCCATCGAAAAGGAATACATCAACGGCGCCTCCGGCCAGCTGCGTACCCGCTTCCAGGCCTTCGTCGAGAGCATCGAAATCAAGAAGATTCAGGAGGGCAAATAATGAAATACGATATGAAAGCACTTGCCCATGATTTCTGGTACGGCAAGCCCCATCAGGAGCGCCGTCTGGGCGATCTCTACATTGACAAGACCGGTCTGTACAAGCACAGAGAGTGGCGTGGCTTCCCCGACACCATGTACTACTTCTATAACATCTGGCTGTACAACTACGCGCACATGGTCATGGACGTTGTCCGCTACGGCGGCCTCATCAACTTTGCCAAGGGCGTGTGGCGCTACCGCTGGGTCGGCCAGACCTACCTGCCGGTTCTGCACTGGTTCGACCGCGGCATGGAAGGCATGCGTGGCGAGGGCCTGAAGGCCTCCGCGTGGCACTACCGCGGCATGGTCAACGCGACCATCTTCCAGTTCCAGCGCATGTTCTCCTCCGACGCCAACCTCCGCGGCGGCAAGAAGAACTACAGATGGCATCACAACGTTGCCCACAACGAGACCGTCTGGGGCGGCGTGTTCTATCCCTGGCACGACAAGTTTGAGAACATCCCCATAGAGATGATTCCCTACTTCGTCACCTGCCACGTCAACAGCCACACCGTTCTCAACTACATCGACGCGGTGCAGTCCATCGGCCTGCCGGGCGATCCGTGCCCGATGTGCCAGGCGGAGGCCGGCCTGTTCGTCCTCGACGACATGCCCGATTACGCGCCGATCGTTGTCACCTCCAACGAGGCCTGCGACGCTTCCGTCGCCACCTCCATCCTGCAGGACTGGTTCCTCGACAAGCCGCTGTTCGCCATGCCGCAGCCGATGCAGTTTGACGATCCGCTGCTCAAGAAGCATTGCCGCGACGAGATCGAGCAGTGCTGGAAGTTTGTCGAAGAGCAGACCGGCATCCCGTTTGACTGGAATTCCCTGGTCAAGTGCATCGAGTCCCAGAACGAGCTGATGAAGTTCGAGTGGGAGAAGTGGGATGTCGCCGCCAAGACCAACTACTACCCGGTCAACGGCGTTGCGCAGGCTCTGTACCGTATCTACCAGTCTCAGTTCGGCGATCTGCCGGTCTGGCATGAGGTCGACGGCCACGTCCGCAAGATCCTCAATAAGTGCGTCAGAAAGAAGATCAACAGCTCCCCGGAGACCCGCCACAGAGTGCTGGCATGGTCCTGCGCGCCGCTGTACTACTCCAACTGGTGCACCTGGGCGTATAACTGCTGGGGTCTGAACACCGTCATGAACATGGACTCTCTGATGTTCAACATGACCATCCGCACCGACAGCTATGACCACTGCCTGGACGACATGGCACAGTATCACATGTGGGCTCCGATGCGCCGTATGGCCGTCGGCGGCCTGCACCACATCTTTGAGTGCTGGAAGTACATGGAGGAGTTCAACTGCGACATGGTCATGATGTACGATCAGCTGCAGTGCAAGGGCATGCAGGGTGTGCACGGCCTGTTCGAGGACGAGTTCCGTGATAGAAACATCCATGCTATCTGGATGCCGCACGCGCTGCCTGACAGCCGCACCGTGTCCCGCATGGAGATCCGTCAGATCATCAACGACTACATGACAACCGTCATGCACGAGGAAGCCCTCGACCCGACCCTGCTCGAGTTCGACGACTCCATGACTTGGTAATTAGAAGGAGGAAACGAAATGAAAGCAAAAATTCTGAAAGCTCTTCTCATGGCGCTTGGCGTCAACGCCGCGCTGTTTGCCGTTTTCTTCTTTGACCTCGACGGCAAGCTGCTGTTCTACGTGGTCGAGCCCACCCTCAAAAAGCATTACGACAACATGCCGCGCCGCGACATGACCAAGATGCCGTATGAGATGAACAAGCCGAACTACGAGTACAACGTCTGATCACCTTACAATCTAAAAACATAGAATAGATATAACAGGAGGAGAAGTAATACTATGAAATACTTTGGCGGATGCGACGTAGGTTCCACCTACACGAAGGCAGTTATTCTCGACGAGAACGGCAAAATGTGCGCCGACACGACGATCCGCAGCAAGATCAATGCGGAGCAGTCCGCGATCGCGGCGATGCAGGAAGTCTGCGACAAGGTCGGCCTGAAGGACTCCAAGGAGCTCGCTTACCTCATCGGCACCGGCTACGGCCGCAACAAGGTCCCGTTCGCTGACGAGAACATCTCCGAGATCTCCTGCCACGCCATGGGCGTGCACGTCACGAATCCGGAAGTCCGCGCCATCATCGATATCGGCGGCCAGGACGTCAAGGGCATCAGCATCGACACCGACGGCACCGTCAAGAGCTTCGCGATGAACGATAAGTGCTCCGCCGGTACCGGCCGCTTCTTCGAGGCCATGGCCCGCTCCTTCGAGATGAGCCTGCCGGAGTTCTCGAACCTGTCCCTGACGGCGAAGAACGTCATCCCGATCACGGCGCAGTGCACCGTTTTCGCGGAGTCCGAAGTCATCACCCTCGTGGGCGAAGGCAAGCCGACCGACGAGATCGCCGCTGGCATCGAGATGGCCGTCGCCAAGCGCTGCTTCGTCATGGCCAAGAAGGCCGGTGCCACCGACAGCATCACGCTGACGGGCGGCTGCGCGAAGAACGCCGGCCTGAAGCAGGCCATCGAGCACGTGCTGAAGTTCAAAGTCGTTGAGCTGAAGACCGACCCGCAGCTGATGGGCGCTCTGGGTGCTGCCGAGTACGCTCGCCAGAAGGGTCTCGCCAAGAAGTAAGCCACCCCGGCCGGAAAGGAGCAAACTATGAATCCTGTGCTTGCAAAAGTCCTGAAAAAGACGCTCACCACTTCCGCCACCGTCGTCGGTGCGCTGTTCGTGGTGTACTTCTGGAATCTGGACCAGAAGCTGATGGGCTGGCTCTATAAGCAGGTCAACACCATGTTCGACCGCAAGCCCACCGACATCAAGTTCTGAGCGAATAAAAAAGGAACCGCCGCTTCCCGTTACGGAAGCGGCGGTTTTTTGCTGCCCTCAAAGATATCTGCCCGTGATGCTGCCGGGATCTTGCCGGATCTCCTCCGGCGTGCCGACGGCGACAATGCGGCCGCCCGCATCACCTCCGCCGGGGCCCATGTCGATGACATAATCGGCACTGCGGATCACATCGAGATCGTGCTCAATGACGACGACGGTCGCGCCGCGATCGAGCAGCGCCTGGAACACGCCCAGCAGCACCCGCACATCCAGCGGGTGCAGGCCGATGCTTGGCTCGTCGAACACGAACACGGAATCCGTCTGGATGCGCCCGATCTCGCTGGCCAGCTTCAGCCGCTGCGCCTCGCCGCCGGAGAGGCTCGGCGTCTCCTCACCGAGCGTGAGGTAGCCGAGGCCGAGCTGCTGCAGCACCTGCAGCTTCTGGCTGACCGTTTTTCTGTCGGCGCAGAACGGGAGCGCGGTGTTGACGTCCATGTCCATCAGCTCCGGCAGGGAAACGGACTGTCCCGCCTTGTTCGTCAGCTGGATATCATAAGCCGCGCGTGCGTAACGCGAGCCGCGGCAGTCCGGACAGGGGATGCTCACATCCGGCAGAAACTGCACGTCCAGGCTCACCACGCCCGTACCGTCGCAGCCGGGGCAGCGCAGCGAGCCGGTATTGTAGGAAAAATCGCCGGCCTTGCAGCCGCGCGCCTTCGCATCCGGCGACCGGGCATAGAGCTTGCGCAGTTCGTCGTGCACGCCGGCATAGGTGGCCACGGTGGAACGGACATTGATGCCGATGGGCGTCGCGTCGATGAGCTTGACGTGTGCGATGCCCTCGGCGCTGACCGCCCGGACGTGCGGCGGCAGCGCACTGCCGCGGATACCGGCCTCCAGCGCGGGGATCAGGCTCTCGAGCACCATGGTCGTCTTGCCGGAGCCGG
>ERZ773181.2361-NODE-2361-length-12720-cov-12.675878_pt1 | contig 12720 bp, 8 predicted proteins | sample MGYA00581001_ERZ773181 | MGnify/ENA primary metagenome ERZ773181 (study PRJEB29015, sample SAMEA2737780) | human gut metagenome | biome: human gut; feature: human-associated habitat; material: faeces | place: China | collected 2012 ... | reverse complement strand
CAGACAGCAGAGGGATCAGTGTGGTGCCAATGACGATGATGCCGCCGCCCGCCATCGAGCAGAGTTTTTACACCTAATTGGGGATAAAACAGCTGATGTCCGGCGGCGGTGTCATCCTCATCGGTACGCAGCTGATCCCGCTGCTCTCTGGTCTGTTCGGCTAATCAACAAGCGATAGGAGGAAAACCCGCCATTGTTCGATAATATTTTCGCGGCAATCGAAAAATGGATGAGGGAACTTCTTTCCGGCATGGTGGAGTCCAACCTGAGTACGATGTTCACGGCGGTCAACCAACAGACCAGTGAGATCGCTGCTCAGGTCGGGCAGACACCGCAAGGGTGGAACAGCAGTATTTTCAGCATGATCCGTAACATTTCGGATTCGGTGGTGATTCCCATTGCAGGAATCATCATTACGCTGATCCTCTGCTATGAGCTGATTTCGATGCTGACGGAGCGGAACAATCTGCACGATGTGGATACCTGGATGTTCTTCAAGTATTTCGTGAAGATGTGGATTGCGGTTTATCTCGTCAGTCATACGTTTGATATTGCAATGGCGGTATTTGACATTGGACAGTCGGTGGTAAATTCTTCCTCCGGCATTATCCGTGGCAATACCGCCATTGATATTAGTTCTCTTTCCATGCAGATGCAGGCGGCAATGGCAACAATGGCGATTGGCGAACTGGTGACGCTGGCATTGGAAACCCTTGTTGTAAGCTGGTGTCTAAAAATTCTGTCGGTGGTTATCACGGTAATTATGTACGGCAGAATGATAGAAATATACCTCTACACTTCGCTTGCTCCGATTCCATTTGCAACCATGAGTAACCGTGAATGGGGCCATGTGGGTACGAACTACTTCCGGGGTCTGTTCGCCTTGGCATTTCAGGCTTTCCTGATGATGGTCTGCGTGGCGATTTATGCAGCCCTCATCGGCAGTATCCGGGTATCTTCGGATATTCACTCGGCTTTGTTCGGCACAATGGCCTACACGGTAATTCTTTGTTTTTCGCTTTTGAAAACCGCAAGTCTGTCCAAACAGATCTTCGGCAGTCACTAAATCCGGGAAAATCAAACGAAAGGAAAAGACAGCAGACAGAGCCGTTTCCCGGCGGCGGTCGTGCTGTTCTAGTGATAAATGGCCTATGTAACAATTCCCAAAGACCTTTCTAAAGTGAAGAATAAGGTCTTTCTGAACCTGACGAAACGCCAGCTTGTATGTATGGGGTTCGCGGCAGGCATTGGCGTTCCGTTTTATTTCCTCACGCGCGATACGCTGGGAACCAGCAATGCGGCGGCAGGCATGGTGCTCCTGATGCTGCCGGAGTTTTTCTTTGCGTTGTATGAGAAAAACGGGATGCACCTTGAAACCATCCTGACGAATTTCATCAGCGTCCGATTCAAACGTCCTGCGGTACGCCGTTACGAGATTGAAAATCTGTATGACCGGGAACTGGAAACCGCAGTACCGATCCAGAAGAAAGGAGGCATCCTTGGTAAAAAGTGAACCGAAGAAGAAACCGCAGCCGGGCGGCTTCTTCCAGAAGTTCTTTCGTAAATCCGAAAGGAACGAAAAGGAACAGCGGCTCACCGTGCAGCGTTCCATTCCGTATCTGGAAATGGGGTGTGATGGTATCTGCCGGGTGGAGGAACATCTGTATTCCAAAACAATCCGATTCTACGATATCAACTATCAGTTGGCACAGAATGAGGACAAGAACACCATCTTTGAAAGCTGGTGCGACTTCCTCAATTACTTCGATGCCAGCATTCGTTTTCAGCTTTCGTTCATGAATCACAAAAGTGATATGAGCGAATATAACAAGGTGATCCAGATCGAGCCGCAGCATGACCAGTTCGATGATGTGCGTATGGAATATGCACAGATGTTGAAACAGCAGCTTGCCAAGGGCAATAACGGTCTGGTTCGGACGAAGTACATTACGTTTACGATTGAAGCCAAGAGTGTCCGGGAAGCAAAGCCCCGGCTGGAGCGTATCGAAACCGATATTCTCAATAACTTCAAGGTGCTGGGCGTGAAAGCCTACCCGCTGAACGGCGTGGAACGGCTTCAGATCATGTACGAAACCTTTCATCAGGAGGAACAGCAGAAGTTCGATTTTAGCTATGACCGCATCCTGCAGAGCGGCATGACGACCAAAGACTTCATTGCCCCGACCAGTTTCCTGTTCAAGAGCGGCAAGGATTTTATGATGGGTGACACCTATGGTGCTGCATCCTATCTGAACATCCTTGCCCCGGAACTGACGGATAAAATTCTGGCAGAGTTCCTGGATATGGACAAAAATCTGGTGGTCAGCATCCATGTGCGGTCGGTTGACCAGCTGAAAGCCATCAAGCTCATCAAGGGCAAAATCACAGACCTTGACCGCATGACCATCGAGGAACAAAAGAAAGCAGTGAGAGCAGGCTATGATATGGAAATTATTCCGAGTGACCTTGCAACTTATGGCGGCGAGGCCAAGAAGATGCTGGACGATCTGCAGAGCCGCAATGAGCGTATGTTCCTTGTTACGGTATTGTTCCTCAATACGGCTAAGACCAAGCAGGATCTGGATAGTGCTGTGTTTCAGACTGCTGGTATCGCGCAGAAGTTCAACTGCACTCTGAACCGTCTGGATTATTTGCAGGAACAGGGCCTTATGAGCAGCCTGCCGCTGGCCAATAATCTTGTTCCTATCAGGCGCGCACTGACCACTACCTCCACAGCAATCTTTGTTCCCTTCACCACGCAGGAGCTTTTTATGGAGGGCGATTCCCTCTATTATGGTCTGAACGCAGTGTCCAACAACATGATTATGGCAGACCGAAAACAGCTCAAAAACCCGAACGGCCTGATTCTCGGCACACCGGGAAGCGGTAAGTCGTTCAGTGCAAAGCGTGAGATCACCAACGTGTTCTTTATCACAACGGACGATATTATCGTGGCAGACCCGGAAGGCGAGTATTATCCGCTGGTGGAAGCGTTGGGCGGTCAGGTTATCCATATCTCGTCCACCAGTAAGGACTACATCAACCCGATGGACATCAATCTGAACTATGCGGACGATGATAACCCGTTGGGCATGAAATCGGACTTTATTCTTTCCCTGTGCGAACTTATCATGGGCGCACGGGATGGCATGGAGCCAGAAGAAAAGTCGGTTATAGACCGCTGCCTGCCGCTGGTCTATCAGAAGTATCTGAATGACCCGAAGCCGGAAAATATGCCGACGCTCGGTGATCTGTATGACTGCCTGCGGGAGCAGAAAGAACGGCAGGCACAGCGTATCGCTACGGCACTGGAAATCTATGTCAATGGTTCTCTGCGGGTGTTCAACCACCAGACGAATGTGGAACTGGATAACAGAATTATCTGCTTCGACATCAAAGAGTTGGGCAAACAGCTGAAAAAACTGGGTATGCTCATCGTTCAGGATCAGGTCTGGAACCGTGTCACCATCAACCGCAACAGCAAAAAGAACACCCGGTACTATATAGACGAGTTCCACCTCCTGCTGAAAGAGGAACAGACCGCAGCATACAGTGTCGAGATCTGGAAGCGGTTCCGAAAATGGGGCGGTATACCGACAGGAATTACGCAGAACATCAAGGATTTGCTGGCCAGCCGAGAAATCGAAAACATCTTCGAGAACAGCGATTTCATTTATATGCTTAACCAGGCATCCGGCGACCGACAGATCCTTGCCAAGCAGCTGAATATTTCGCCGTTCCAGCTGTCGTATGTGACGAATAGCAACGAGGGCGAGGGACTGCTGTTCTACGGTAACACGATTATCCCATTTAAGGATAAGTTCGATACTTCGCTGAAACTGTATAGCCTGATGACCACCAAGCCCAATGAGATGGGAAAATACAAGGAGAAGAAAGAAGCATGAACACACCGAACATTTTTGACCGACTGAGCCGTAAGATTCATCATCACTCTGACATGGAGCCGCACGAAAGCGATTCCGGCCCGCCCTTTGGTGAGGTGGAGCCGCTCAACTTCCACGATGAAGAATCGGTGGTACATACGGTGCTGGAGGACTTTTACGCTGTTGGCACACTGGCCGATGAACTGACTGACGGCTTTCACATGGAAGCCCACGGTTATCTTGACCGTGAGGAAGTAAACACCCGTCTGATCGCCTTTGCCCGGAAGCTGGAACAGGTGCTTGATAAGTGGGAAACCCACGCAGCCCTGCTTGCATGACGGTTCCAGCCGGAAGGAGGTGATTTCCATAGCAGACAAAAAGTTTCGGGGCAGAGATAAAATCGTCCAGAAAATGACCAAGGATGGTCTGGTGGATGAAAACCTCCGCACCGGGGAACAGAAGTCCGCGACTGCAGAAGAAAAGCCGGAGCAGGAAGATTCGGCAAAAGAAACTGCGGAAAAGGAAACAGATGAAGAACCTATTGTGGAAGAAGAACGGTGCATGGATGCCGGGGACGGGGAGGAGGATGCACCCCGGCATCACAGCACTGCCAAGCAGAGCGCGGACTATTACAAAGCCCATCAGGAGGAGGGCAAGCCGAAGGATGCGCCTGCGGAATCGGATGCAGAGCCGCAGACCAAGAAAGGACGACTTTCCTTTGAGGATGAAAAAGGCGGCATTGTCCGTGGCGTAGGAATGGGCGTTAAGAAGGTGGCCAAGAAGGGAGTGGATACCGCCACCGGGTTCGCCCATCAGAAAGTACATCAGGTAGAAAAGGACAATTCCGGCGTGGAAGCTGCTCACAAGTCGGAAGAAGCCGCCGAACGCCTGCACCACTTTGTCAAAGGCAGAAAAAAGCCCAAAGACAAATCTGCCAGAGCGGAGAAAAGAGGTGGTGAGGATCAGAAATCCAGCCGCCTGAAATTCTCCGAGAGCGAGGGCGGCAAGGGAGAAAATGCAGCAGAACCGCAGCTGAAAAAGAAACAGCCCCAGCCGCCACCGACTGCCGCAGGAGGTGAAACAAAAACAGTCGGCGCGAAGTTTTACCAGAAAAAGCAGTATAAGGATGCCTATGCAGCAGCCAAGCGCGGTCAGAAAGCCGGAACTGCCGCCAGCAAGCAGGCAGCAGCGGCAACAAACACCATTACGGAGAAAGCGAAAGCGGCGGTGCAGGAGATCATCGTGCAGCATAAAACTTTGTGGGTCGGTATTGGTGTGGGTATCCTGCTGGTGATGGTAATGTTGGGAGCCTTTTCAAGCTGCGGTGCAGCAATTCAGGGAACAGGCAGTACCTTTGTGGGAACGACATATCCCAGCAAGGATGCCGACATGAAAGGCGCGGAAGAAGATTATCTGGAACTGGAAAAGGAACTGGATAAACAGATTCGGCAGATGGAATCCACACATCCGGGCTACGATGAATACCGCTATCAGCTGGACGAGATCGGCCATGACCCGTATCAGCTGATTTCTCATTTGACGGCAGTTTATGAGCAGTTCACCAGAGGACAGGTCAAGCCTGTTATCAAGGAACTGTTCAAGCAGCAGTATCTCCTGAAAGTGTGGGAAACCATTGAGATTCGCACTCGCATGGAAACCAGAGTAGGGGTTCGACCAACGATTGATGCTTTTGGAAACATCAGCATGGAAACCTATACCTATCAGGAAGAAGTGGAGTATGAGTACAAAATCCTCAATGTCCTGCTGAAAAATAAGGGTTTCGATACCATCGCGCGGAAGAATATGAACCAGAAGCAGACCGGGCGGTACGATGCCTACAACCTGACCTACGGCAATCGCCCCGAACTGTTCGGCGCAGGATCACCGACTTACAGCGGCGGCACAACGGGCAGCATCGGTACAGGCAGCGGTACTGGTGGCTCCGGCGGTGGTTTCAAGTATGATATTCCATCGGAAGCCCTTTCGGATGAAAAGTTCGCAAGGATGATTGAGGAAGCCGAAAAGTATCTTGGTATGCCGTATGTGTGGGGCGGAAGTTCCCCAAGCACCAGTTTTGACTGCTCCGGCTTCGTTTGCTGGGTCATCAATAACAGCGGCAATGGGTGGAGCGTTGGGCGTACAACAGCCAACGGTCTGCGCGGAAAGTGCAGCTATGTTTCTCCTGCGGATGCACAGCCTGGTGACTTGATCTTCTTTGAGAAAACCTATAACACCGTTGGCGCGTCGCATGTTGGAATCTACGTCGGCAATGGCATGATGATCCACTGCGGCGACCCCATTTCCTATACCAGCATCAATTCGACCTACTGGCAAAGCCACTTTTTAGGCTTTGGCCGCATCAACTGAAAGGAGGGCCGATGGGCAAAAAATTACAGAAATATCTGGATGAAGCCGAAAAGACGGAACAGCAGATCGCGGAACTGGAAGAACGGCTGAGAACCATCCGGGCAGCACAGAAAAAGGAAGAGGACAGCGAGATCATTCGTGCCATCCGCAGCACCAAGATGGGCGGGCGCGAACTGCTGGCTCTGCTGGACAACATTCAGGCGGGCAACGTGACGTTCCTGACCGCTGTAAACAACGCTTCGGAGGAAGCAGAAACGGAGGAAGCGATTGAAAAAGATACTTAAACGGCTGGGAGTTGTTATCCCCAGCACAATTCTGACCCTGCTGATGGCGGTGGGCTTTTCGACCCCGGCCTTTGCCTTTGTGGACACCACTGAGGTGACGGAGGAACCGACACAGGTGATTGAGGAGGCAGAGCCGATGGAGGAAGAAAAGATTCCGTTCACCATCGCAGGCAACGGCGAGGTGGAGGACAACATTGTAGATGACCCCAGCAAGGAGTTCTTCACAGTAAAGACCAAGGGCGGCAACACGTTCTTTCTGGTGATTGACCGGGCGCGGAACAGTGAGAACGTCTATATGCTCTCGATGATCGACGAGTACGATTTGCAGGAGTTTCTGGACGATGAAGAGCGGAACGGCAAGCAGGAAGAAGAAACGCCTGCGGTAGTTCTGCCCGAAACCAAACCCGAACCTACCCCGGATGTAGAAATCGAAGAACCGAAAGAGGAATCGAGCGGTGGCATGAATAAGATTCTGCTGCTGGTATTCGTGGCGGCACTGGGCGGTGCAGGTGCTTTCTTCTACTTCTACATTTATAAGCCGAAGCCGAAAGAAGAAACGCCGCAGAGTGAAAATCTGGAAACCGACCAGAGCCTTGCGACTGTGAACGAGGACAGCCAGCAGGAGTAAAACCGTGAGATAAGGGGGCAGGGGTAGTCGAAAGGCTATCCCTGCTTTTTTCATAGGAAAGGAGAAATCTTTGAAATATCTGGTGATTGCAGAAAAACCGAGTGTATCGAAATCCATTGCAAAAGTGATCGGTGCATATCGGCAGGAGGACGGGTATCTGGAGGGTGGGGATTGCGTGGTAAGCTGGTGTCTGGGGCATCTGGCAGAGTATGCAGCCCCGGAACATTACGATGAACGCTATGAAAACTGGCGTTTTGAGGATTTGCCGATTCTCCCTGCCGAGTGGAAACTGCTGGTACACAATACCAAGAAGCCGCAGTTCAATGTTCTGCGCAAACTGCTCCGCAGCAAGAAATTCGATTATGTGGTGAACGCCTGCGACGCAGGACGCGAGGGTGAAGCAATTTTCCGCCGTGTGTATGCTCTTGCCGGAAGCAAACTCCCCATCAGGCGGCTGTGGATCAGCAGCATGGAGGATGCTGCCATCCAGCAGGGCTTTGAAAACCTGAAAGATGGTGCGGCGTATGATAATCTGTTTGCAGCGTCCGAGTGCAGAGTAAAAGCAGATTGGCTGATCGGTATGAATGGAACCCGTGCTTTTACGAAAAAGTACGGCAGAAAACAGACCATTGGCCGTGTGCAGACCCCGACGCTGGCGATGCTGGCCGAACGGCAGGCCCAAATCCAGAACTTCGTAAAGGAACCCTATTACAAAGTGGAACTGTCCGGTGCGGGTGTCGTGGCGGCATCGGAACAGATGGCGCAGGAGCAGGACGCAGATGCTATGCAGGCCGCTTGCGATGGTCAGTGCGCGGTGGTCGGCAGCATCGAGCGCAAGCGAGTGGAGAAAAAGCCCCCGAAGCTGTATGACCTGACAACTTTGCAGCGAGAAGCAAACCGCTATTACGGTCTGACCGCCAGCCAGACCTTGCAGGCATTGCAGGAACTGTATGAAGAAAAGCTGGTGACATACCCCAGAACAGACAGCCAGTTTGTGACTGAGGATATGCGCAAGACGGTGGAATCTCTGGTGCTGGCCTTAGATGGCGCGGCGGCAGACGTAAGCTGCGTTATCAACAACAGCAAGGTCACAGACCATCATGCGATCCTGCCGACGATGCAGGGCGCAAAGTGTAATAAGGAAAAGTTGTCCGAAACCAAACAGAAGATTCTTTCGCTTATCATCTGGAAACTGGTGCAGGCTGTGCAGCCGTCGTTCATCTATGAGGATGTGCTGGTAACCGTGTGCTGCCAGGGCAGGAACTTCACGGCAAAATATAAGGATGTTCTGCAGCCCGGATATACGGCAAAGCCTGTTCCGTTCGTAGAGCCGGAAAAGGACAAGGTTGTGCCGCTTCCGAAAAAGATGGAGCAGGGAATGGTTCTTCCTGTGGTACGGGCGGAGAAAAAGCAGGGCTTTACTTCACCGCCGAAAGGCTACACCGAAGATACCCTGCTGTCCGCCATGGAAACGGCAGGCAACAAAGAATTTGAAAAGGACACTGAGAAGAAAGGTCTGGGAACCCCTGCAACGCGCGCCGCGATTCTGGAAAAGCTGGTATCCTCCGGCTATGTGCAGCGCAAGGGGAAACAGATGATTCCCACGGAGGAGGGGGTGGCGGTAATTCACAACATCCCGGACTACCTGAAATCCGCCAGCATGACAGCCGAGTGGGAAAATGACCTGCTGCGGATGGAACGCGGCGAGATCAAGCCCTATGATTTTATGCAGGGCATCCACGGACTGATCGACAAGATGCTGGCTGACCTCCGGCAGATTCCTACCGTCGCGGCAGCTCCCCATCATAATAAGGTAAGCGTAGGAAGCTGCCCGGTCTGCGGAAACCCTGTACATGAGAGTAAGCTCAGCTTTTGTTGTGCAGACCGCAGCTGCAAATTTGCTCTCTGGAAAGAAAGCAGATACTTGTCCAACATGAGAAAAACGCTGGACAAGAAGATGGCCACAGACCTTTTGCAGAAAGGCCGCACCCATGTGAAAGATTTCTATTCCACAAAGAAGGATAAGACATTCGCCGCTGACCTTGTGATGCGCGTCGAAGAGGGCCGCGCACAGTACAGTCTGGAATTTCCCAAAACACCGATGAAAACGAAAACGTAAAGGAGGTTTGACCCTTGCCACAGATTAACGATATTCGAGAATTGGCGCAGCAGAACGCCCGGTATGTCAGTAACTCGCCACAGGACTGGATGAGTTATCTGGATGTGGCGGCGCGGCTGTACCGCTATTCGTTCACCGATACGCTCCTGATCCACGCGCAGCGGCCCGATGCAACCGCCTGTGCAGAAATGGAACTCTGGAATCAGAAAATGAGCCGATGGGTCAACCGTGGCGCAAAAGGCATCGCGCTTCTGGATGATACCGGACCGCGTACCAGGCTGCGGTATGTGTTCGACATTGCTGACACCCATCTGGTGCGCGGCGGAAAAACACCGCTCTTATGGAATCTGGACAGCCACGAGCATGAGCAGACGATTTTAGACCATCTGGCAGACACCTACGGCCTGTCGCAGACAGACAGCATGAATACTGCCCTGATGGAACTGGCACAGCAGCTGACCGCCGACAATCTGGATGAAGCGATGGACGGTCTGGCCTATGAGGTGGCGGATACGTTTCTGGAAGAACTGGACGAAGATAACATCCGTGTCCGCTTCCGGGAACTGATGACCAACAGTATTTTCTATACGCTTTCCCGCCGCTGCGGGCAGGAGCCTATGGATGTGCTGGACGATGATGACTTTATCCGCATTGTGGATTTCAACAAGCTGCCGGTGCTGTCGTTCCTTGGCAACGCGGTTTCCGAACAGTGCGAAGCGGTTCTTTTTGACATTGGCCGAGAGATGCGGAAAATTTACAAAAAAGAAATCACGCAGCAGCTTGAAAAATCCGTTGACAGCTTGTATAATACCAATACGGACTTTAGCACATTAAAGCACGAAACCAAAGAAAACACGACCAAAGGAGGACAAGAAAATGGAGTTGACGTATTACCGCAAGGGAGATTATCTGTTCCCGAATCTGGCCGTGAAGGACGAGCCGCAGATTATCGGGAAGTACGGGATGCTGCGCAGGACGTACCTGAAAGAGAACCGCAAGAACTGGTATCAGAGTATGCTGATAAGCGGCAGACTGAACCAGCATCTGGCGCAGATCGAGGAAGCAGCGGAGAACCGGATGGAAACCCTGCTGGACAGCCTGAACGAGAAGTTTCCGGCACCGAGCAAGGAGAAGGACCCGCTGGCATGGGTAGCACATCAGAACAGCCTGACGGCGATGGCAGAAGAGATCGTTTTGAAGGAATTGGTGTACAATTAACTGAAACAACAACGGAACAGGATTTGAGCGAAGCAGAGGAAGAAATTGCCTCTGCTTTTTCTTTTCCTGATTTGCCGACCGTGGAACAACAGATCCGTGCCATTGAAGAACCGATTCGGGCACGGTACGCAGAGAAGATTGCACTGGATTCCGAGGTAGTTGATGAAGTTCTGCGCACGGGCAGCAACCGCAGCAAGGGTCAGCTGCGCCTGATCTACAATTTTATGGTCGAAAAAACCCCGGAAGAATACACGGAGTTCGTGAAAAACGAATATGGTACGGGCGGCAAAGGCTTTGAAATTGGCGGTGCGAAGTATGCAGTCTGGTTCGATGATCTGGGGTTGCGCATTGCGGCAGGTGGCACGGCAAAGGGCGGTACGATTGCCAATGCGTCTTTATCCTGGGAGGATGTAAGTAATCGTATCCATGAACTGCTCCGGCAGGGCGAGTATGCGCCGCAGGCGGTTCTGGATGCTGCAAGGCAGAATGCTTTGCAGGAACACGCGCAGACATTGGCTTATATGGAGCGCGACTTGGCAGATGGCGTTGCCGAAGCAGTCTTTCAGGATGTAGAAATCTTCAGGGGCGGTTTCCCGGAACTGACGGACAGGCTGGCAGGCTTGCTGGACGATGCAGCTTTTTTGACCGATCTCAATGAGAGATTGTCCGCGCTGGGGGAAGCCTATGCCGAAGATAAAGACCTGATGCGGGTGCACTTTTATAAGCCGGATAAAGTGGCAGCTCTGTTTCAGCAGTTTGCAAAGCCTTATCAAAACTACTCGGCGCGGGATGGCTTTCACTGGAATGAGTACAAGAAGTTCATTACGGAAGATGAAATAAACGCTTATTTCACACGGGGCAGCAATTATTCGGACAGTCGGCTGGCAATCTATTCGTTCTTCCTGAATCATGAAGATAAGAAAGAGCGGGCTGACTTCCTGAAAGACCATTACGGAATCGGCGGCAGCAGCCATGCACTCTGTGGGGCAGACGATTCTCACGAAGATCACGATGGTAGGGGCATTGATTTGGAGCGCGGGCCATACGGGAACCCGGATGCAAGCGTTCATCTGAACTGGAATCAGGCCGCAGGCCGGATCGACCAGCTTATCCGTGACAGTGAATATCTGAAACCTGCGGACTATTCCCGGATGCCTGTCTATGAGCGCGAGCGGATGGCAATGCGGGTGATGGGCTTCTATCACCATCTGCCGAACAACGTGGAGCGGCCTTACCCGCAAGACCTTTACCATGAAGAAGGCCGAAAGGCTCTCGTTGAAAAGCTGGAAGCCCCTGAACAGGCGGTGGAACTGCTGGAGCAGATGGACAATGCACTGCTGTCCGTGCCGCTGGATTCGGGAGAATATGAGCGTAAGGCAGAATCCCTCTCTATCCTGCACCAATATGTCGAGGGAACGTACACGATTTTCCCGGAAAAGAAGAGGGCTGTTGAGATTGCGGTTCCTGAACAGGGGCAGATGTCCATGTTTGACTTCATGGAGCAGGAGCCGCAATCGAAAGAGCGGTCAACCGCCGCAGCGGTTGAGGAACCCCAAAAAGATGCGCCTTTTGCAGATGAAAAGCCTTCGGAGCAGACGCTGCAGCCCATGCCGCTGGATGCTGCCAACGAGTATAACGCTCTGAAAGAGCGTTACCCGGATGCACTGGTCGGCTACGAGCAGCACGGTAACTTTGAGTTCTACGGCGAGGATGCAAAGCGTGTTTCGGCACTTCTGGGAACAAAAATTCTGGAAAAAGAAACTGTACTTGGCAAAGTAGATGTATCTGGTTTTCCGCGTGAACAGTGGGTTTTGCAGGCAATGAAGCTCTGGAAGCAGGGCGAGAATGTTTATCTATCCGGCCAGCAGGAAGATGGAACCCATGCGCAGACAAAGTATTTCCGCAGGGAGGAATATCTGCCAGTCAATACCATCGTTGAACTGGACGATAGAGAGTTCCGTGTGGATTCGGTCAACTTTGAACAGGGAACGGTCAGCTTGCAGGACATGACCATTGCAAAAGAAGCCCGGTATCCGATCTTCCGAACGGAACCGCTGGAGTATATTCGGCATTTGTACGAACAGGCAGATGTGCCGATGGAAGAAGCGGTGGAAATCACAGTCTTTACGGCTCTGCACAATGCTGGTGTGGCCTACGAGGATTTCTCCCCGGAGCAGATGGATGTGATCTATTCGGTGGCAGAATCGGGCGGCGAGTTAG
>ERZ773181.2349-NODE-2349-length-12770-cov-9.798742_pt1 | contig 12770 bp, 12 predicted proteins | sample MGYA00581001_ERZ773181 | MGnify/ENA primary metagenome ERZ773181 (study PRJEB29015, sample SAMEA2737780) | human gut metagenome | biome: human gut; feature: human-associated habitat; material: faeces | place: China | collected 2012 ... | reverse complement strand
GTTAAGAATGGTACACTAGATAAGCTGACAAAAGAAATGCCAACACTTGCAACAAGTCAGACAGAGACAGAAATGGCAACGGTAAATGTGAGAAATAATTCTACAGAAAGTAAGCCTTATGATGGAATCGAGGTTGCTGAATATGGAGATGAGTTCGAAGTAAGACTGCATATTTTGACAGCCGGTAAATATGATGAAAATGATAGAAGTACTTATAACATATTTCATGTAAGAGTTAATGATTGTAAAGTATCGAGACAGTGTGACTTTGATATAAATAGGATTGATTATGGATTAGAAAATAAGAGGGATAGCATGGATAGTAATAATAACTTTATATCAGATTATTACTATGCAGCAGTAGAATTAGAAATAACTAAGGATGTGGATGATAACGAAACATCTGGTGTATATGATAATATTTTTCAGACTGTTTGGTATATAGAAAGTTTAAAAGATGATGGAACACATCCGCCTATTAAAAATGCAGGAACGGTTGGCTCTGATGCAGAAGCCAATCAAATGGGAAAAACATATTTCAGTTTTGAAAAAGGTGAAACAAAAAAATTAATATTATATTGTATATTTACAGACGAAGAGGTTGAAAATGACACAATTGCTTTGAGTTTTCATGATAGGACATCACCATATATAGGACCATTAGCAATCATACATGAACCGGGAGGAGAAAATGAATAAATTAATTAAAATAGAAATGGAAAGAGCATTTAAGAATAAGATGCTTATAATATCTGTAGTAATAGGATTAGTTATTGTTGGATTTAATATATGGAACGAGATTATTCCTGCAAGAAAAACATTAGATAAACTGCTTGAGATGGGAAAATACAGCGGTATACAGCTTCCGGGACTATATATGAAGTGGATGGGAGTAAGACCGGGGTCTTATGTATTTCTTTATTACTTTATCATGCCGTTGTTGACAGCATTGCCATATTCTATAAGCATATTGATGGATGTGAAAAAGCACTATGTTAATAATATATTTACAAGAATTGATAAAAAGAAGTATTACAAAGCGAAGCTTTTTGCCCAGTTTATAGTAGGCGGTTTTGTGGCAAGCTTTCCGCTTGTTATATCATTTGTTGTGACAGCTATGATTTTGCCAGCTTTTAAGCCAGAATCGGTCAGCTCACAGTTTAATTTCTCGAAACTGTCAGTTTTTGGAGATTTATTTTTTAAAGCACCGTTTGCAATGGCTGTTATAGTATTTTTATTTGCATTTGTGGGATTTGGACTGATTAACTGTATTGCATACATATTTGCAGACCTTGTAAATAACAGGTTTATGGTCGCGCTTACACCATTCATGATATATTTCTTTTATTATATTGTTTGTTCATCTATTGGAAGAGATGGCCCTATGGAATATCTGACAGCATCCAAACTGCGTTATTCTGAACTGAAATTTATGATAATTGATATGGTGATGTTAATAGTGCTGATAACAGTATCGTATTTTGTACGAAGCAGAAGAAAGGATGCAATCTGATATGAAGAAGAAAATATTAATAATAGCGTTAGTATGTATATTGGCGGGAGTGGCAGCGTTCTATATAGTTAAAGTCAATAAGATGTATCCACAGGGAAGTGTAACTGAATATGAGCTTAATGAACCGGTTGAATTGAATGGATATTCGGCATCTGTCAGCAGTTATAAGGTTATGTCAATTGAAGATTTTTTGAATGAGTATGGAATTGATAAAAGAAAAGACATAAGTGATGAGCAGGATGATTTATATGTGATGGTTGCTGAATGTACTTTAGATATAACGGGAGAGATGAAAGGATTTCCTTATGCAGATATCAGACTGGCATCGGGAGCTTTCTCGCAGGGAATATCTAATGATTATATAAGAGATATTAACAAAGAGGTTAATTTTTCTAAGTTTGAGCAGGGGACAAGCATTACTGTAGATATACCTTTCCTTATCCACAGCATATCATTTCCTCACAGCATAAATGCTGATAAGCTGAACAAAGAAGAATGGCAGTTGTATTTCTCAGTAACTCCGGGTAAGTATGTGAGAATGGGTAAATAATATGTGGAATGAATTAAAAAGAAGATATGTTAATACAGAAATGCTGTTCTGGCTTGTAGGAGCAGTTATCTCGCAGGAAGTTCTGCTTACAATTTTCTTAAGGTCTTTACAAAGAAATGCGTCGGGAACACCGTGTGTATTAGATGTATTGACCTGTATGTCACAGAATTATGTATTTCCTCTTATGATGATTATAGCATCTGTATGTAATCAGAGAATGATGAAATGTGACAGAGATCCAATGATAATTCTGAAATACAGTTCGAGAGCAGGAATATATCTGTGGCAGAGTATCTGTACGATAGTGTATTCGGCAGTGCTGTCGTTAATATATGAACTGGCTGCAATTGCATATGCAGCAACTAAGTTTGATGTGTTTTTTAACTGGAACAGTTATTCAAGTTATAAATTAATGAATATGGATGTATTGCCGGCAGGTCAGGTAACAGGTATGCAGGTAATGTTTGTTTACTGGATATTAATGGCTTTGATGATTGCAATAACATGTTTTATAGGAATTATATTTGAAATAATATTTTCGTCAGATGTTATATCAGGTGTGGCTGTTATTATATTTGCAGGAGTAGATATATTTATACCGCTTACCTACCATAAGCTGATTATATTCGGGGCTGCATGGTATAGTTCTAATGAGTGCGCCAGAAAGCTTGGCATAGCTGCTTTAATTATGGCTGTTCTGATTATTGCAGGTCTTATTCTTCAAAGAAAGCGTGAGTATTATGAATACAAAAAAGAAGATGAGTAACAAAAGTATAAGAGGCATTATATGGCATGATATTGAAAGAGGTTTCTATGCTGACAGATTCAGATACTTAATCGCTGTTCTTATGCTTGCCGGAGTGCTGATAATATTAGGAAATCATGAATTTGGAATGATGGATACGATATTCTTTATTCAGGGAGGCTATGATCCTGTTCTTATTATTAAGGAGGGAAAGATTGTATTTCCTTTTGTATGGATGCTGATTCAGTTTCTTGTGCCATTCATGATATACAGTTATTGCAATGATGACTGTGAAGGCGTAGGGATTGATTTTCTTATGAAATGCAGAAGCAGAAGATTATGGTGGAACAGTAAATGTCTGTGGAACTGCCTGACTGTGCTTTCTGTATATGCAATTCAGTATGCAACAGCATTTGTATATGGATTATACAATGGAAACCTGAGTATGAAGGTTAATTATGAGCTTTTTGAAAAGATTAGTAATAAGTCTGTCCCGGATAATACGGCAAATGTGTGGATTATAGTGTATATGCTTGTAATGCCGGTTGTTGTTTCTTTGGTAACAGCACTGGTTCAGATGACAATCTCCATGTTTACGAATCCGATGATTGGCATGCTCGCAGTTATGGCATGGAATGTTATGTCAGTATTTATAAACAATCCGCTTATGATAGAAAATAATTCTATGGTGGTAAGAAGCAGTGTGTATAATGCACAGAGAATACAAGTATGGCAGTCGGTCGCAGTATGCCTTGTCGTGTATATTGTTGTGTATGTGGTCGGAATGATTGGGTTTAATAAAAAAGATATTCTTGTGAGGGAGGATTAAAAAATGTATATTAAAATAACAGATGTTAATAAGACAATAAAGAAAGCACCAATATTAAGGGATATCAATCTGGAATTCACAGGTGGAAAGGTATATGGATTAAGAGGAAAGAATGGTTCGGGAAAGACTATGCTTATGCGTGCAATATGCGGGCTTATTACTCCGGATTCAGGAATAATTGATATTGATGGAAAGATACTTGGAAAAGATATATCTTTTCCGGAAAGTATAGGCGTGTTAATTGAGAATCCTTCATTTATAGGTAATTATACAGGATTTAAGAATCTTAAGGTGCTGGCATCTATTCAGAACAGAGTAAGCGATGAACAGATTAGAAAGGCACTTAAGGATATAGGACTTGACCCTGATGATAAGAGAACTTACAGAAAGTATTCTCTGGGAATGAAGCAGAAGTTAGGAATTGCGGCAGCAGTTATGGAAAATCCTGATATTATTATTCTTGACGAGCCGATTAATGCACTTGATGATGTCAGTGTTGAGAAGGTTCATGATATATTAGAAGAACAGAAGAAAAGAGGAGCGGTAATAATTATTGCATGTCATGATAAGGAAGAACTTGACCAGTTATCTGATGAGATAATAGAGATATCAGATGGCAGAATTATCAATAAAACCTGTTAATAGTATCATTACATAGTACCGGAGTAATGTTACAAAATTGTAATGTTCCGTAATATTGAACAAACGACACCGGATTAGTTAAGTGGTAAAACATAATTAATCTAAATGAAAGGAAATTATTATTATGGAAACAATACTTAAGATTGATAACATTGAAAAGTATTATGGAAACAAATCAAGCCTTACCAAAGCGATTGACAATATTTCGTTTGAGGTTGGAAAGGGAGAATTCGTTTCTATAATGGGAGCGAGTGGTTCAGGAAAGACGACTCTTCTTAACTGTATATCAACACTTGATAAGGTGACTACAGGTAAGATATATGTCGGAGGCAATGAAATTACCCAGTTAAAGGGAAATAAGCTTAACAAGTTCAGAAGAGAGGAGTTAGGCTTTATCTTTCAGGACTTTAATCTTCTTGATACTTTAACAGCATTTGAAAATATTGCACTGGCACTTTCTATACAGAATGTTCCGGCAAGGGAGATTGAATTAAGAGTAAGACAGACTGCAAGAGAGCTTGGCATTGAAGATGTATTAAACAAATATCCTTATCAGATGTCAGGCGGACAGAAGCAGAGGGTAGCAAGTGCAAGAGCCATTATTACGAACCCAAAGCTTATTCTTGCTGATGAGCCGACAGGGGCGCTTGATTCAAAGTCATCAAGGATGCTGCTTGAGAGCTTTAATTTTCTTAATACTGAGCTTTTGGCAACTATTCTTATGGTAACACATGATGCATTTACAGCAAGCTACGCAGGCAGAGTGATATTTATCAAGGACGGTAAAATCTTCAATGAGATACGCAGAGGTGAATCTACAAGAAAAGAATTTTTTGATAAAATCATTGATGTTGTGACATTGTTAGGAGGCGACCTTAATAATGCTCTTTAAGATATCTTTAAAGAACATCAGGAAGAGTTTAAAGGATTATACCGTCTATTTCTTCACTCTTATTCTTGGTGTTGCAATATTTTATGTGTTTAATGCAATTGACAGTCAGAGCGTTATGCTTGATGTAAGAGAAAATATGATGGATATTATTAAGCTCATGAATGACATGCTTTCAGGAGTGAGCGTATTCGTATCGTGCATACTTGGATTTCTGATTATATATGCAAGCCGTTTTCTTATTAAAAGACGTAATAAGGAGTTTGGCATATATCTTACACTTGGAATGAGCAAGAGAAAGATTTCAGCGATTCTTTTCTTTGAGACACTGCTTATCGGCATTGTTTCACTTGTTGCAGGACTTGTTATTGGTACAATCCTTTCACAGTTTATGAGCGTGATTGTTGCTAATATGTTTGATGCTGATATGACTAAGTTTAAATTCATATTCTCAATGAAGGCATGCGTCAAGACTTTAATATATTTTGCAATTATGTATGTGTTAGTTATGATATTTAACACATTCAGTATCAGCAGATGTAAGCTTATTGATCTTCTCAATGCAGGTAAGAAAACTGAGAAGGTTACCATGAAGAACCCGGTTGTCTGCACAATAGTATTCGTCATAGGTGTTGGCATTCTTTCTTATGCATACTGGATGGTTACAAGGGGTGTTAGAACTTTAAATACTTTTGATAAAATAGGTATTCCTATTGCACTTGGCTGTGTTGCCACATTTTTAATATTCTGGTCAGTCTCAGGTTTTATGATAAGAATATTTACAAGTATTAAGAGTGTGTATTATAAAGGTGTGAACAGCTTTGTGTTAAGGCAGTTCTGCAGCAAGATTAACACTACTGTATTCTCGACAACTGTTATATGTATCATGCTTTTTATTACAATAAGCGTGCTTTCTGCAGCACTTTCAATGAAGGATTCGCTTTCAAAGGATCTGGACAGTATGTGTCCTGTTGATGTACAGCTTGCAAAATATTCATATGATGCGATGAGCGAGGCATATGCCACATCACAGGATATGAATGAAAAAGACAGGGAAATGCTGGAAGATTCCAAATTAAGTATAATAGAAACGCTTAATAACAGTGGATTTGATGCACAGAAGTATTTTAAGGATGTTTCAGAATATAATATATACAACACCGGATTGACAGTTAAAGATACATTAGGGGATATTAATACAGATGATTATAAGTTTATGGCAGATACTATTATGCCGGTAATGACTATTGGCGATTATAATTCTGTTGCAAGACTGTATGGTAATAGTACGTATGAACTTAATGACGATGAATATATTATAGTGGCAGATTATAAGAACATGGTTATGATTAGAAATCAGGCATTAAAGAAAGGAATTACATTATCTGTCAATGGAAAAGAGTATAAACCAAGATATAATGAATGCAAGGATGGTTTTGTACAGATTGGCGTTCAGAATATGAATGATGGGATTCTTGTTGTGCCTGATAATGCGGTAAAACCACAGCAGGTACGCAATATGGGGCTTAGTGCTGACTATAGGGCAGACACTAAGGAAGAAAGATATTCTATTGAAACACAGTTAGACAATTTAATGAAAAATATATCATTTAAAAAGAGCTTCATTAGCTGGAATTCCAGAATTGAGCTGGCTGAAAGCAGTGTAGGGCTTGGAGCGTTAGTTACATTTATTGCCTTATATTTAGGAATTATATTCCTTATAAGCAGTGCAGCAATTCTTGCGTTGAGAGAATTGTCAGACAGTGCAGACAATAAGGAACGATATGGAATGTTAAGGAAGCTTGGAGTTGATGAGAGAATGATTGATATGGCGCTTTTTAAGCAGATTGGAATATTCTTCGCATTTCCGCTGATTCTCGCACTTATACATTCTGTGTTTGGAATTAAATTTATTAACATAATTCTTGCAACTATGGGAATGAGTTCAATGGCAGCATCTATCGGGCTTACGCTCGCATTCGTTGCAGTTATTTATGGTGGATATTTCCTTATAACTTATCTGTGCAGCAGAAGCATTATAAGACCTGTAAGATAAGTTTTTCATTATTTCATTGTTTTTTTAATATGTTTCTGTTATAATCTTCACATAGAAGTTGTTCGTGAACAACATGGAGGAATTTAATATGGAAACTAATATTTTGATAGAGAGTGGAACTAATGAGTTAGAGGTTCTTGAATTCACAATAGGGAATAATCATTATGGTATTAATGTTGCCAAGATTAAAGAGATTGTGCCATATAGTCCGGTTACACCGGTTCCGAATGCACATCCTAGTGTAGAAGGAATATTCATGCCAAGAGATTTAATGATAACAGTTGTAGACCTTGCTAAGGTTATTAAAAGTGCTCCTTCAGGAGATATTTCGAAGGATATGTTTATTATAACTAATTTCAACAAATTGAATGTCGCTTTTCATGTACATACAGTTGTTGGAATCCACAGAGTATCATGGGCTGATATTATTACTCCAGATACAACAATAAGTACTGCTGACAACGGAATTGCCACAGGAATTGTTAAGATTAACGGTCAGCTTATTATTATTCTTGACTTTGAGCGTATTGTATCAGATATAAGTCCGGAGACAGGTCTTAAGACTTCTGATATTCTCAAGCTTGAAGGCAGACCAAGAAGTGAAGCACATATTGTCATAGCAGAGGATTCACCTCTTCTTATTAAGCTGATATCTGATTCACTTGTTAAATCAGGTTATGATAATCTTACATTATGTCATAATGGTCAGGAAGCATGGGATTTTATATCAGATGCCAAGGCAGGAAAAGTACCGCTTGATATAGACTGTGTTATCACTGATCTGGAGATGCCGCTTATGGATGGCCACAGACTTACAAAGCTTATTAAGTCTGATGACAAGTTAAAGAATATACCGGTTGTTATATTCTCATCACTTATTAATGAACAGATGAGAGCAAAGGGAGAATCACTTGGTGCAGATGTCCAGTTGTCAAAGCCGGAAATCGGACTGCTTGTATCAGAAATCGATAAATTACTCAGATAATTTTCTTCATTTTACACTTCCTCTTATGGGACGCCGCCTGACATGGGTGGCGTCCTTTTTTGCGCGAGCAGTGATGAGAGAAGATATGGAAAGTTCACAGTTGTGCTTGCACAAAATGTGAACTTTATATAGATTCTCGAGGAGCGCCGCGACAATGCCAGAACGCAGTTCTGGCATATGGCTGCTCGTGCAAAATACAGCAGCGATGACAACACCCCAAAAAGATGTTATAATCACATAGTTATTGAATGGAGGTACTTATGATTTACAATGATTTAATGGATGATATAAAGAGTGCAGATTATGTCCTTTTCGGACTTGGAAAAGAAATATATGCTTCAGAAGATAAGGAAGTTTATGATAATCTTAAGAAAATATTTGAATCAATGGAACATGTGAATTATTTTATTGTGTCAACTGATAAGGCTGGTGCAATCAGAGATGCAGGCTTTAATGAGAGAAGAATTGTTTGTCCGGTTAATGAAAACAATGCAGAGGAAGAGGAGAAGCAGTGGGATTTCTACAATAAATGGCTGTCATCTTCTCTTGCAAAGAAGCTGGTTATTGTGGAAATTGGAGAGGATTTTTCCAACCCTAATGTTATAAGATGGCCGTTTGAAAGAATTGTCATGATTAACCAGAAATCCAAGTTGTACAGGGTACACAGCACATTCTACCAGATTCCAAAGGAAATCGGAGACAGGGCATGTGCTTTTGAGATGAATGGGGCACAGTTTATAAAAGAATTTGTAAAATATTGTTAATAATGAATGTTTATGTTAATATTTTAGTATATTTTGATTTCAGGAGGTGAGAATTTTGTCTGATAAGGAAGAAGATTATCTGGATAAATTGCTTGATTCAATTAATGAAAAGGAGCAGGCAGATTCTCAGCAGGAAGAACCGAAAAGTGAATGGCAGCAGGAGATTGAGGACAAAGATCCGGAAGAGATAGCCCGTGAAGTAAGGGAAAAGATAGAAGCAGAGAATGCTGATAATGAGGAACAGGAAGCACAGAAAGATGCTAAAGCAGAAGAAGAGGTTAATAAGATGCTTGAAGATACACCTGTCGAGGAAGCAGCAGGCGCAACAATAACTCCTGCGGATGATGATTCGGAACTGTCTGATAATGACATGGAAAGACTTATGAATATGAATCTTGATGATTTGATAGATGATGTCAAAGCTGATACTGACAGCATTTCAATAGATGATTTATTGAATCAGGGAGATGAGCTTAAGCGTGCAGAAGCACAGGCGCAGGCTCAGGCATTAGAAGAGGAACTTGCTGAGAAAGAAAAAAATGATTCACAGGTAAATGAGACAGAGCCTGACGATAACAAGGCAGATTCAGATAATAATACTGAACCAGATGCAGCACAGACAGAAGCCGGCAATGAAGAAGCAGATAACAAAGAGCCTGAAAAGAAAGAAAGCGTTCAGGTAGATGAAAGCAAGATAAAACCTGAAAAGCCGAAGAAGGACAGCTTTTTTAAGAAGATAAAGAAAGTATTTTTCGACAGTCTTGAAGATGAGAGTCCTAAGGAAGAGGCTGCAGATAATGGTAATGGCGAAAATACTTCATTAGAGGATAAGTCTGCAGACAAGCCGGAAGCTGATAATGGAGAACCTAAGGATGAGAATGAACAGATAATAGAAGATGTATTCGGCAATAAGGATACTCTTGATGATTCAGAAGCACCTAAGAAAGGCTTCTTTGCAAGATTTAAGTACAGACTTGCCCAGATGAAGGCAAAAAGAATAGAAGAAGAAAAGGCTGAAGAAGAGGCTGAAAGACTCGATAATGAAGAAAAACAGAAGAATAAAGAGTTAAAAAAGGCAGCCGCTACAGAGAAGAAAGAAAAGAAAAAGCAGGCGGCAGAGCAGAAGAAGGCGGCAAAGCCTAAAAAAGTAAAGCAGCCTAAGCCTAAGAAAGAGAAGAAACCTAAAGAACCTCCAAAACCTGGAGATATTCTTAAAATCAAGCCGCTTTCACTGGTTATGCTTGTTCTTTTTGTTGCCGGAGTTGTAGTACTTATCAGTGTTTTGAATTCAGCATTATATTATAATACTAATTCTTCACAGGCAAAGACATACTATAATAATGGTGAGTATGATAAAGCATATTCCAAGCTTAATGGAATGAAGCTTAATTCCAACGATAAGACTCTGTATGAACAGGCATCTACCATAATGTATGTCAAGAGACAGTATGATTCTTATGAGAATTATATGAGTCTTAATATGAAAACAGAGGCGTTGGATGCACTTATTAAGGGAATAGACAGATATAATACATTCCGTTCTACAGCACAGGAACTTGGAATTGATGATAAGTTTAAAGCAGAGTATCAGAACATAATTGATGCTTTACAGAACACATTTAAGATATCTGAAGCACAGGGAATATCACTGGCAGATATGTCTAACAGTGATTTCACGAATTATTACCTAAAAATAAAGGAATATGGAAAGGCAGTACAATGATAGCAATTATCGATTATGATGCAGGCAATCTTAAGAGTGTGGAAAAGGCACTGGTATCATTAGGAGAGGAAGTTTTAGTATCAAGAGATTCAAGTGAAATCTTACAGGCTGACAAGGTTATTCTTCCGGGAGTTGGTTCATTTGGAGATGCAATGAACAATCTTGATAAGTTCGGACTTGTTGATACTATTAAGAAGGTAACACGTAATGGAACTCCGTTTCTTGGAATATGCTTGGGATTACAGCTTCTGTTTAAAGAAAGTGATGAGACTCCGGGAGCAGAAGGACTTGATATTCTTCCGGGAAAGATATTGAAAATTCCTGCTAAGGAGGGCTTTAAGATTCCACATATGGGATGGAATTCTCTTGATGTAAAGCCGGGGGCAAAGCTTTTTAGGGGACTTGAAGGTAATCCTTATGTGTATTTTGTACATTCTTATTATCTTAAGGCAGCAGATGAAAATATTGTTGCTGCATCTACAGAATATACTACTCATATTCATGCTTCGGTTGAGAGCGGCAATGTGTTTGCGTGTCAGTTCCATCCGGAAAAGAGCAGCGAAGTAGGACTTAAGATATTAAAGAACTTTGCGTCATTATAATTGCTAAAAGGAGTTGCTGATGTTTACTAAAAGAATTATACCATGCCTTGACTGCAAGGATGGAAGAGTTGTCAAAGGAACTAATTTTGTTGATTTAAGAGATGCAGGGGATCCTGTTGAGGTTGCATCAATGTATGACAAATCAGGTGCAGATGAGCTTGTATTTCTTGATATTACAGCTTCAAGTGATGGAAGAAATACAACTGTTGACCTTGTAAGAAGAGTGGCTGAGAAAGTTTTCATTCCGTTTACAGTAGGCGGTGGAATAAGAAGTGTTGATGATTTCAAGGTGCTTTTAAGAGAGGGCGCTGACAAGATATCAATTAATACGGCAGCTATTATGAATCCACAGCTTATATCTGATGCGGCTGACAAGTTTGGCAGCCAGTGCGTTGTTGTTGCAATTGATGCCAAGAGGAATAGCGACGGTCATTGGAGCATATATAAGAATGGCGGAAGAGTTGATATGCACATGGATGCTGTTGAATGGGCAATGAAGGCAGAGAAACTTGGAGCAGGAGAGATTCTTCTTACAAGTATGGACTGCGATGGAACTAAAGCCGGATATGATATTGAACTTACTAATACAATTGCGTCAAATGTCTCAATACCTGTAATTGCTTCAGGCGGTGCGGGAAGTAAAGAACATTTTCTTGATGCATTTACTAAGGGAAAGGCTGATGCGGCACTTGCAGCTTCACTTTTTCATTATAAAGAACTTGATATTATGGAACTTAAGAAATACCTTGCTGATGAGGGAATTCCTATGCGTTTGATGTAAGATTGAGTTTTCATACTGGAAAGGACAATAAATACTATGTCAATGATAGATAATGACTGGCTTCCTGCTATTAAAGGTGAATATTCAAAGCCTTATTACAGGGAACTGTTTACATTTGTTAAGGACGAATACAGCAAATATGTTGTATATCCACCGGCAGATGATATATTCAATGCGTTTCATTTTACACCGCTTAGTAAGGTTAAGGTACTAATACTTGGTCAGGATCCTTATCATAATGTACATCAGGCACACGGGCTGTCTTTCTCGGTACTTCCGGGAGAGGAAGCACCGCCTTCACTTAAGAATATATATAAGGAACTGCATGATGACTGTGGCTGTTATATTCCTAATAATGGATATCTTAAGAAATGGGCTGACCAGGGTGTTCTTCTGCTTAACACAGTACTTACTGTAAGGGCACATCAGGCTAATTCGCATCAGGGACACGGCTGGGAGCAGTTTACAGACGCTGTTATTAATGCCGTAAATATGCAGGACAGACCTATTGTATATATGCTGTGGGGTTCGCCTGCACAGAGGAAGGCGTCAATGCTTAATAACCCTAAGCATCTTATTCTTAAAGCACCGCATCCGAGTCCATTATCTGCGTACAGGGGTTTTTTTGGCTGTAAGCATTTCAGCCAGTGCAATGAATTTTTAAAGGCTAATGGGGTAGAACCGATTGACT
>ERZ773181.2345-NODE-2345-length-12784-cov-8.351952_pt1 | contig 12784 bp, 15 predicted proteins | sample MGYA00581001_ERZ773181 | MGnify/ENA primary metagenome ERZ773181 (study PRJEB29015, sample SAMEA2737780) | human gut metagenome | biome: human gut; feature: human-associated habitat; material: faeces | place: China | collected 2012 ... | reverse complement strand
GCCTGCGTTGACGGATTTTCGGCGGCAGTTGTGGCAAAGCTTTTAAAGGGCGGTTTTTATAGAGCGCTACAAAAGCGGCAAAATTTTAAGAGACTTGCTGGAATAATAATGGACGAATACCCGCTCGTGGCAAGTTATGGCCGCTTTGGAGACGGAGTAAATTTGCAGACTATTAGAAGCAAGGGAGGATTTGTGGTGGCCGCTACCCAGGGGCTGGTATCGCTTGATATGGCAGTTGACAGAGTAAACCGCGAACAGCTTATGCTAAATTTTAACAACCGCTTTATATTCCGCTCGGAGGAAATGGAGGTGAAGGCGCTTGTTGACGAAATGAATCTTTTTTCTTCGGGTAGTAGTGTTGGCTTCTTTCCAAACGGTTTTAAAAAGGTATCACTTAACATAGAGGCGTTCCCACATAATACGCTGTAATAAAACTTGCAAACGGCTTTAAGACCAAAAGCCCGGTTCAACTTGAAAGGCTTTTTATAAAATCTCCTAACTCCCAACAGTCCGAAAATAGCGATCCCCTCCGCAACTGCATGGACAAACTCCGCTCAGTGGCAAATTCCGTATCACTGTACGATTTTACGGAAGAGAGGTAGGCTATTCTTTTACTTTAATTAAAGTTTTTGTTTTTACACAGCGTTAATGTATTACATGTTTTCAATATGGAGCAAACTCGTTATCTCATGGATTTTGATGGCATATAATACCAAAAAGATCCCGTTTCTGAAACTTTCGTTTTAAATTTTTAAAATCTGAACGCTTATAGATAAAACTTCAGATTATGAACACACGAGTAAGAATATACTTGCCGAGGAAATTGATGAAAAACTATTTGAATTATAACTATATCGTAGTGTATTATGATGTAAATGGAAATATTAGTAAGCGCAGCTACTTTTCAGATTTAAAATCCGCAAATGATTTTTATGCTAAATGCAAACAAAAGCTAAAATTCCAAGCGAAAGGAGGTCTTGATGAGAGTGAAACTCACCAATATGGCCTCGCAAAGTACATACTATGTATATAGGGCTGGACTTGAATATGAGGTAAAAATAACACCCGACGGGCAGGAAGCTGTAAGATACTACCACTATGACCAAGTCGGAAGTACTGTTGCAATGACGGATTCCGCGCAGGCCATTACAGACAGATTCCATTACGATCCATGGGGATACGTTCTACACTCCATCGGCGACAGCGATACCCCATTCCAATTTGTGGGAGCATACGGAATACAAACAGACCCCAACGGCTTGATAAATATGCGTGCCAGATATTATAATCCGGTCACAAAGTCATTTATATCGCAAGACCCAAGCGGCTTTGACGGAGGATTAAATTGGTATCTATATGCAAACGGCAATCCGTTTAGTTATATAGATATAGAAGGACTAAAGTCATGGAATGCCGCATTGTATGAAAATCCGAACTTGGCAAATACGTTAACGCAAAACATATCAAATAAAATCCCAACAAATGCACAAATGACAGCTGCAGAACTCGCAGTTGGAGGAATTGCAAGCGGTGGCATTACCTTAGGTAGTTTAGGTGCTGCAGGAGTAACAATAGTAGGAACCGCAAATGCAGTAAAAACAGGTCTAACTACCGCATATCATGCAACGCAATATTATGGAACGATGGCGGCAAATCATGCGATAGTGACGGCTGGACGAATCGCAACTTCAAATGCTTTTGCACAAACCTATGTAACCACTGCTAATTTGGCAAATGGAGTTATTAGTGCCAAAGCACTTGGATATGTTACTGCCGCAAGTGCTGGAATTGGAATAACAACTGGAGTGTACAATGGAGATAATGGCAACTGGACAAATGCGGTAAATGGAATTGATTTGGGGATTTCGTCGTCTTTAATTAATTTTTATTCTGTTGGAAATAGTGTAGGTAATTCTTTAAGAGAATATACGTATTCGAGCTCGTCTAACTATTATAAACCAATATATAAGTAATATGAATCCTATAGAATTTATAATTTCACTAGCAATACTTGCAATTCCAACGTGGATTTTTTATTTTATTTTGGTAAAGATAATTCCATTGAATCTGAGATTTTTTTCAAAAATATTTCTTTGGTTACTTATAAGTGGGGCGTGGTTTTCATTACTTGGAATAATTTTTTACCCATATTTCTACACAGAAGGGACTCCAGTTCCTTCGCGTAAACAAAATATTATAAACGCATATAACGGTACAATAATAATAATAAAATTATTATTACTTACTTATATACTAGAAACAACCATATATTACTTAATAGGGGTTTATTATAAGCGCATTGGGAATGAAGAAAAATCAAAAGAATTTATGAGAATTTATAAATAAGTTATTTTTTACGTAAAAACTAAATATTCAATGTATTCTACCCCAACAGACAACTTTAACTTTCGCAAAGGATATAATTTCAATGCGAAAAGATTCTGCTGTTCTCCAAAGCAAAGAATATTTAAGCGCGATGCTTATACGGCGACATACGATTTGGACAACAAGCTTCAAACCTTCGGCAATAAGACTATAGTCTACGATAACGATGGGAATATGACTTCTGGCCCAATAACCGAGGGTGGCAACAATATAGATCTTAGTTTCAATGCTCGCGGGCAATTAATAGGGACGGGAGATGTTGCATACGATTACGATTTGGAAGGCAATCGTACTTCCCGAATGCACTATGATAAAAATAAGATTCTGACGCAATATAGATATGTCTATAACAGAGTCGGAAACGTTCCGGAAGTTCTAATGAGGGTAAAGCTTAGCAATATGACTTCCCAATCGACATATTATGTTTACGGAGCGGGATTGGCATACGAAGTAAAAATAACACCCGACGGGCAGGAAGCTGTAAGATACTACCACTATGATCAAGTCGGAAGTACTGTTGCAATGACGGATTCTGCGCAAGCCATAACCGACAGATTCCATTATGACCCATGGGGATATGTGCTGCATTCAATCGGCGATAGCGATACCCCATTCCAATTTGTGGGAGCATACGGCATCCAAACCGATCCAAATGGTTTGATAAATATGAGGGCGCGTTACTATAATCCGGTAACAAAGTCGTTTATATCACAAGACCCGAGTGGCTTTGAAGGCGGATTAAACTGGTATCTATATGCTAATGGTAACCCATTTACATATATAGACCAGAATGGCGAATTTGCCGAAATGGTTTGGGATATAATGAGTCTTTCGATAGGGGCAGCTTCTTTTGCTTACAATTTATCCGCAGGGAACTATGGTGAAGCTATATTTGACGCAATTGGAATAGCATATGATACAATTGCGACTTTAATACCATTTTTACCTGGAGGCGCTAGTGCTGCATTAAAGGCGGGAAGAGCTACAAAATCTTTTTCAACTGCGTATAATACAGGAGTAGATTTTACAAAAATTGCAGAACATGTGGATAACTTCGCATCAAAATATACAGCAGATGCATTTTCCTCTAGTGCTGTTTATGGGACTAAACTACACAAATATGTTTCAGAATCGTTATACTCCAGTTACAATAGGTATTCCACTAATTTTTATGATTTTCGCGCTTTAAGTCAGACGAAGAGAGGTGGTCCTGATTTTATAAATAAAAATAATAAGATATGGATGGACATAACAACACCTAGTTCTTGGGGAGCCCATGAATTGAAGTATACTTCTGGTTATGGATTTGGGATAGGTATAACTTATACAAGAGGAGTTGGAGTTAATTCATCTCGTTTAACAACTGGTGCTGGCTATTTATCTGGTGCTCTTTCATTTAAATAAGGATATATATGATGAAGCAAAAAAAGTCTATTTATTATAAGAGTACATGGGATTACAAAAAAATTCGCCCCAAAATAAGGTGTTTTATTGAAGATGAATTCGTTATAGATTTAACAAAAATATTAGAAGACTGCGATAAAACAGAATCAGGATATCTCGATATGAGAGGTTTTGATTTCTCTAATCTATTTTCTTCTCAATCAGCTATTGATACGTTATTGAAAGAATATAAAGATGAAGAAAATTTAAAAACGCACCTTTCGAAAAACGGATGGAGCGAATACGCTATAAATTCTTTTATATCCCAATCTAAAAGCCAGCCTATTACAAAGAGTTATCATGGTGTTTTTATAATAAGGTTAGGGTATAAACAGAAGATAGATTTTTCATATTCTGAATCTAAATTTGCAACAGAAATTAATGAAAATTTAGATGATTGTATTTTTGAAGATTGCAAACACAATATAGAATTTAGAGGAGAATTAACTCATTGTATTTTCCGCAATTACAAAACTGGTTGTCCATATATAGGATCGTCTAAATATAATACAAAATGTACCTTTGACAATATCATAAGGGGAAATACAAGTTACCTGTCTTTTAAGCCCAACGTTACATATCAAAGTTGTAAATTCCTACATACTCATTTTAAGGTGGTAAGTTTACATGGAACGGTATTTGATAATTGTGTTTTTGATTGTACAATGGAAGGCGAAGGAATTCGCCCTATTGAAATTCCAGATTTTCTAGATGAGCTAAAATACAGATTTAGCTTAGGCTTAGGCGCAATTTTTTTTAACGGGAAAATTATTCCAGTGAAATTTATAAACTGTGATCTGTCCAAATTAAAACTTAAAAATTTAAAAATAAGTAAAGGCATAAAATTTATTGGCTGTACATTTAAAGAGAATGAATTCTTGAGATAATAGCAGGTCTTTATAAACAAAATAAAAGGATAACTAATATACATAGCAGAAAACACAAAACAGTCAAAGAATCATCAAAAAATCAATGATATGTGGTGTTGAGAAACTAAAATGACAAAACCAAAAAGAAAGATAGATTTATGAAAACCAAAACGACAAAAACGATCAGCGCGTTACTCCTTTTGGGAAGTACGCTTGCTTTTGGAACGGGCAACGACTCATTGTATATGGGGAATGTCGGACGAATAAATCCGTCAATATCGCAAATCCTAATAGGAGAAGTGCAAGTATCGGGAATTCAGTCTCCGACAAAATTGATGTTGGACTTGGTACTACCGAACGGAAGCTTATATCCAGTAAACAACATACTGCATCAAAACTATCATCTGTTATGACGCGGGGATCGTTTAGGACTTGTGATTTTGAATAAGTCGGATTGGGTTCAACACTGGTATCGTCACTTGCGCAAGAACATATACAGTGAAAATACCACTATAAATAGATAACTTATTTTTCTCATGCATTCAGTTTAGGAATACATGTTTCCTAAACCCACTCTGATACCCTTAGTCCTGCCGTATAGTACCGTCAAACGGTTCGTATATAACCGCAGTTGCAGTAATGCCGATTCTACCAGTGTTTTGACAATGCCATAATCCAAGGCCCCCAAACCGCGCCCAAGCGACGAAATAACAACTGATTTTATTGTCAGCATACAGCCATTTTAAAAATCGGTTATTTTTTCTTTTGGGAAGTTTTTGCGTAATTTATCGTATCTGTTATTCCACTTCGGTATATAGATTTTTGAGATGTTTCTTGCGTCCGTTGTAAAATGCGGCGGAGGCATTATGAGCACACACGGAGCTGCTATATTTTCATTTAGGAAATCCGAACATTTCCCAAAAAGTATAAAGCTTTTCGGGTTTTCCCGCGGGAGCTTTTCCCTGTTTTGCCACGAATTTTTACAGATATAGATTCTTTCGGAAAGTCCCAATTCCCTTAAAATTGCCATAGCCGATTTTAAATTGTAGTCGTCGTCAAATATTACCACCGAATACGGAGGCTCTTTGCAATTTCGTACAAAAACATCGCCATGCGTTTCCCTGACTGCCGGAAGAATAACCGAGCCTCTGCTTAACACGAAAAATGGCAAAAAAACTCCAACGAATAAGGCAAACACGCTAAAAAATTCCTTTAAACGAAAACTTCCCTTAATTAGATAAAACGCAAGCAAAGAGAATAAAGCGAATAAGCAATACAAAGCGGCAAGGTTTACGTTTGTAATATATTCAAACTTTGAAGGATTTAGCAATACCTCCCAATCAAAGGCACTGGAAATGCCTGATGAAACAACTAAACCGCAAAAAGAAACTAATGCCGCAAATTTTAATGGATTTGCCCTTTGGGAATACCCGCATTTTATTGCGTAAAATATTAGGCTAATCCAGAGTGCGCCCACAATAAAACCAAATTCGCATAGCAAAGTAAGGTGGCTGTTTACGAGGCTTCTAATTTCAATATCGCTTGGAAGCAAAAATGCGCTTGCGATTTCACCCGAATTGCCGAGTCCAACTCCTAAGGGATTTCCCAAAAAAAGCTTTAGCCCCGCTAGCCAAATTTCTATGCGGTTTGAAGCGGACGCATCAAAGGTAAACCTTCCCACTGCGCTTGAAATCAAAAGCGACAGTATCAAAACCGCCCCTATTCCGAAAAAGATTTTCCAATATTTTTTGCCAAAATAGAATGCAAATGCCAAAGCTTCTAAAATAAAAACAAGCACCCCCGCGCGGGAATAGGTAAACGCAAGTGCAAATACTAAAATTACGGAAAGCAGACCGCCTAAAATCTTTTGCCAACAAGCCCTTTGGGAAAGCGCAATCCACGCAAAAGGTAAAATTGCGCAGATAAATGCCGCCGCATGGTTTGGATTGTAAAATCCAAATCCATAGCGGACAAAGCCTTCGTATGTAAATTCCACTATCTGGCCTCCCAAAGTTTCTTGAGGTTTTCAGATGTTATATAGTTTCTAAATTCAATATCAATTTCTTTTGCTTTTGATATAGAAAATACCGCGCCCGTTTCATCTTCTCCGACGTATGAAACTTCGCGCTTTTCAAGTATGTCAGAAAAAAACTGCCTGGCAAACTGCAAGGCCTCAATATTTAGTTCGTGTCCGCCTGCGTATTCTTTCCAGATAACCTTCCCTCCGTTTTCGCGGTATTTGTAAATAAACGCTTTGCTTATTCGTACCCTATCGGAATCTTGAAGTCCGCATGTGATAAACGACTGTACACCGTCTTTTAGGGGCATTTCGGGATAGACCCCGCAGGCGTGAAGCCCCCAAGCTTCAACCTCTTTAGGCATATAGTTATAAAACAGATTTGCGCATTGCCCGCCTGCGGAATATCCGTAAAACAAGAGCTTTTGGGGTTTTAGGCCAAATTTCTTCTCTAAAAGCTTCACCGCCGACTTTAATGCTTTGCCCGACCACTTTTCAGGCTGCCAGTATTCGTTGTCTTTGAAGGACGGGGAAAGAAGTATTAGCGAATATTTGTCTGCAAGTTCTTCAAAATTGAATGTTTTTATCGCTTTATCTCCATTCCAATTCCTTCCACCGAAAAGCACTATTATGCGGGAATTGGAACTTGGGCTTTTCGGCGTGCGATAGGCAAATTCAATTCCTGATATATGTATTTTATCAATATCCGCCAAAAGCGCAATTGGAAGAATAGCAAGCAATATGGCAATAATACCCTTCATCGCATTCTAAGGCATTGTGGCGCTCTTTACCCATGCGTGGGCAAGTTCTTTTGAAAAAAAGTAAACCCTGTCTTCTTGGTAGATTTGTTTGCCGATTGGGGAATCTATCGGATATATCGCGCCGTCTATGTCGTCTCCTACAAAAATCGGTTTCCTGCTTTCTTTTGGTCTAGGTATTGTAGAATCCAAGTCGCATGCATACAGCTTATGGTAATATTCAAGAAAAGCTTGGGCAAGATAGGTCGAACCCACCGGCACGTCGTGCGGATGGTTTGGAAAGGATTTCCATAAAATATTTACTCCAAGTTTTCGGTAATCCTCTATAAAGCGATGGTTTATTATTAGCCTCTGCCGGTCGGCGTCGCCGCAGGTAATAAGGCCAAAAACTTTCTTCATGCGCTCGCTTGGCTTATGGAATACCCCGCAAGCATGTGAAACATACGCGCGGGACCTCTCCGGTATCCATGCCGGAAACAGATTTGAACATTGCGCCCCGGCCGAATATCCGTAAAAAAGCAGCTTGTCGTCGCAAATATTGGGATATTTTTTCTGGAGCTGAGTTATTGCTTCAAGTAAAGCCTTGCCAGACCATTTTTGCGGCTCCCAATAGTTGTCGTTTTTGTATGAAGGCACTATTAGGAATACACCGTTTTTATCGCACCAATTCCCCCAAGACTTGCTCTTAACCTCGTTCTCACCGGTAGTATTGCGCCCGCCAAAGTAAATCAGTAGTCGGTATTTTGATTTTAAAGTTATATCGTAATTTGCAGGTTCCCTATAATTAAATTGCACTACAGGGTTTTCCTTTGCAAATGTTTTTATGGTTATGGTATCTGTTGCTTGAGCATAGCTATAGTGAGTAAACACCATAACTAGCCAAATAAATAATAGAATGACTTTCATTATTTTTTATTCTATTAGTTTATTATATACTTGATTTAGTGGTGCTGAAATTAGGTAAGCAGATAGAAGTATGCAGATAATTTCTAATATAAATAAGCTCATTTTCTGTTTAAATAAAATAAGAATATTTATTATATTAAGAATTGTAAGTATACATAGAATAGATATTTTTATTCCAAGACTATATGAAAATCCTTGTTTAATTAAGAACAGATACTCCCATATCATCTTCACAGAAAAGAGAATAATAAGAATAAAATTGATATATGAGATACATTTAAGTAATCGATTTGAGTTCATTCCTGTTCTTCCTCCTCATTCTACTTTGTTAATTGCATGTCCTGCTGCACCCAAAAGATCTACTACATTAGTAATATCATTATTACAATAGGCAAAATTATTCCAGCCGTCTGGGTAGCCGATTATGTCGCTGATTTGCCATTTGCCCATGTCGGCGCGGTAGTTTCTAAAAAGGAACGCATAACCTAGTCCGTCAACATAGGGCTTGCCTGTAAAGAACGATAACTTATCGGAAGTATCCGCTCCAAAGCTTGTTTTGTCAATAGCAGAATACCCATTCCCGCTTACCTTGCCCATGCTAGTTCCGAGTATATCTGTAAATATAGCCTCGATTTTTTGCCCATCTCCGGCTATTGCCAATATCGGATTTCCGCCGCCGGCGTGGGGTTCGTTTATGTATTTTACGCCGTTGCGTTCTATTAGAGCCAAGCCGTCCCATTCCTCTCGAAAATTACATACCATTTTCGCATATAGTTTTCAGAACAACAGGAATTTGAAATTATATGGGCAATGCTTTATTTTTTCCATGTTCCCAGCTTTGTAAACAATTCTTGCTTCCAGAAATTTATAATCAATTCATAAGATGGGGAATTATTGACTTTTATAAGATCTTTATATGACGGTATCTCAAAACAAAATGGAATGCAATCTTTTCTGAATATAGCGATTTTATATTTCTTTTTGTAATTTAAAAAATTTCCCACATTCTGAATTGGCATAGATCGATTATTTATTATAGAGTCTATAAGTTTAGCCCAACATATGAGATTCATATTGTCAGACTTCTTTAATATAATTTCTATAATTCGATTTGTATTTATTGAATTTTTAATTGAAAACGATGACAATAGTCTATTGTATAATAGTATATCATCGAGATATTCGTAATATATATTATATTCTTCGCCTCTATTTTTCAGTAGATTGTATGATTCTGTAAATGCTCTGTATGCTTCTTTGTATCTGTCGTCTTTAACATTTACTACGCCTAAGAAAAATAGAGCTTTATAGTTCCCGCTTGTTTTAAATAATTCCGCAGACTTTGAGTAATTCTTTAAAAAAAATTCAGATAATCCGTATAGAAAATACCATTCGGATTTTATTTCATTATCCTTAAATTCGTTTGAACCTATGTATTTAATAATTCTGTCATTTGCAACTTTATATCTTTTAAGTTTAAAATCTTTATCTATAAGCGATAATGTATTGTCCGAGCAAGATACAAAAGGAATAATTAATCCGATAATCAATATAATGTTTAGTATTTTCATTTTTTTTATTCCTTTATGCAACAGGGTAACGGATTGGGAGATCCCAGCTTTTTTGTGATTATTGCAATTGTATTTAAATACATATTGTAATTCACCTTATTTACTGCATATATTGCTGCTATTGGCATCGTAGGTATATTTACAATCCAATCATTAATTCCCATATTTGTAAGAGTACCGACCCATGAATCGTGGACAACTGCAAAATAGTGTGCATAAGGAAGATTATCTTCTATATATTGAACTATCGGATTTGTTGGAGAAACAATTGTTCCTTCTCTCCCAAAAGCATAAAATGAATCTTCATTGAATAGAGTTGGAGTATTTGAACCGCATATAGGGCATATAAGCCCATATATATCAAATTCTACAGTTACATAATTATTACAGTAAGATAGATTATTCCACCCATTAGGGTAGCCAATAGTTGCTATATGTTCGTCCAGATAGTTTAAAGTTATTTCATGTATTTTATATATGATATTTATGGGATCTTGTATTTGCCATTTGCCCATGTCAGGGCGGTAGTTGCGGAAAAGGAAAGCATAGCCCAATTCTTGGATGTAGGGCTTGCCTGTAAAGAAAGTATTGGCGCTTGAAAGGGATTTCGCTAGTTGGGCGGATTCCGAAAATAAATTTCCGAATGCGGTTTTTTCAATTTCCGAATAGGCATTATTTTTTACAGTTCCCAAACTTGTGCCAAGCATATCGGTAAAGATTGTTTGGGATTGGGATGGCGAAGTTATGGAGTTCGCATTCGGCGCGGGGGTTGTCGCCAGAATGGGGTTTCCGCCGCCGGCGTGGGGTTCGTTTATATATTTTGTGCCGTTTCTTTCAGTAAGCGCCAAGCCGTCCCATTCGAAGGTTTCCACGCTGTTTCCGCGTATGGCTTTCGCAAGCTGGTTATTGTTGTGGTATTCAAAACGCGCAAGATCTTTGCCGTCTTCGGCAACTCTCATTACCTTGTCCAGCCAGCCGTACTCGTAGGTCCTTTCGCCCTCTTTTACAAGCCGTCCTACGGCGTCGTAGGTGTAAACAACCATGATGCGAATTGGAAACTTTTTGTTGCAAAATTTAGTTTTGCAACAATTTTTTGTCTATACCTGTTTTTTCTAATTTTTTTAAATACATTTCAGCTAATCTATCGTTGTTCTTAAAAACATAGTATTTGTAATATATAAATGTATAAAAAATATTTTCATTCGGATCTAATTGTTGCAAAAATGAAATATATTCTTGTTTGAACAAACACTCCACGGGAAGCTCTGAATCTAAACGGAATTTCATTTCTATATAAAATATCCAAATAGCAATATATTTATCAACAAGCGAATCGGAAGAAGCAAAATACTGCCATATTGATTGAGACAATCCATAAATTTTCTTGTTTTCTAAAAAATAACATAATGAATCGTTTATATTATAATGTGTAACAGATTTTTTTCTTAAATTCTCCCTTAAGGATCTTTCGGTTATATTAGACAAATCAGCCTCCACTTCGTCCAATCCCAGTAAAGATAATACAATTTTACGCAGTAACATTAAGCTATCTCCATAAGTATTATGAAGAAAAAGCACCTTAGGAATAGATACTATCGATTTTTCGCCTCCTTTAAATCTAAATATTATTATAGGGTCATTATTGTTAATGGTATATTTATGTTTTGGGCGATTGCAAAAAATGTGCTTCAATTTAGAAATTTTATTTAGAATTTCTTCCATTTCTGATTTTGAAATAGAGTGTATTGTAATCTTATAATCAATTGCGTTAGACTCGTAATTATAAAAAACTCTAATCCCAATAATTTCTTCTTCATTGACAATATAATTAGATATATTTGGACTTTCAATACTCCCGAGTTTCGTAATCACTAATAAAGGAGTAGTTTTACTCTTTTGGGTGGCATATATACTAGAGAATCTTCCCAATACGCCTGTTTTCTGCAGATGTTCAATGCGTTCATGAACATTCTCCTTTGAGACATACCCTTCCGTTTCATTATAAAATGATTCTTCTAACAACGATACCATACTTTGAGATGCAATCAATATATATGGGGAAAAATATATTAAGAGAATATAAAGAAACTTCATAATAAATGTATTATTCTGGATTAATTGCTGAATCTGGCAGTTTTTGCCCACCATAAGTTTTTCTGGGTTCATATGTATCGTATATACCAGGATTTTTTTCTTTGAGTTCTTTTAATACTTTATTTGTTTCTCGACAGGCATCAATTTCCGACTTCTCGATACCATTAGATTTTGTTTTATCTAGATTTCCCCTATCCATATCTGCAGCATGCTTTAATTCATGCATTACCCCTAATTCATACGGTCTGTTCCATCCGGAACCATCGGGACTCGAATTAGTTAAATTAAAATTATCCATACTTATGGTTGATCCGCTTCCTTTTCCATTCATGGCATTTGCATCATTTGTTGCAGAAGTAGTACTTCCCTTCCCAGATGCGGATTCCGTAATAGTATGAATATTGGAAGAATTCCTAAGTTGGTCTATAATGGCTTGTCCTGATGAAGTACTATATAGGATATCTATTGTTCCTTGCATACTGGGTGGATAACTTAATACCGTACCCAGATAATCTATGGCCATGTTTGCAATATTATTACAATAGGCAAAGTTATTCCATCCGTCGGGGTATCCGATGAGGTCTTGTGATAGCCATTTGCCCATGTCGGGGCGGTAGTTGCGGAAAAGGAACGCATAGCCTAGTCCGTCAACATAGGGTTTGCCTGTAAAGAACGATGACTTGTCTGAAGTATCCGCTCCAAAGCTTGTTTTGTCAATAGCAGAATACCCATTCCCGCTTA
>ERZ773181.2336-NODE-2336-length-12825-cov-3.366562_pt1 | contig 12825 bp, 10 predicted proteins | sample MGYA00581001_ERZ773181 | MGnify/ENA primary metagenome ERZ773181 (study PRJEB29015, sample SAMEA2737780) | human gut metagenome | biome: human gut; feature: human-associated habitat; material: faeces | place: China | collected 2012 ... | reverse complement strand
TCTGATAGACACCTGTCAAAGAGAGATGAAGCTCTTTCAGATCCTTATAATCAAATACCTCGCCCGCCGGACTTAACATAACATTCCGGATCTGTTCCGGCGCGCTTGTAACAAGCAACGCGCCTGTTTTCTGACAGATTTTTTCAAATACCGGCATAACTGCTGTATTGCTTCCGTCCACAATGACCGTGCCGCCTGTTTTTATGATGCCGCCTTTTTCTCCCGCGATTTTTTCCAGTGTATCACCCAGCTCCTTTGTATGATCCAGTCCGATGGAGGTAATAACAGCAGCCTCCGGCGTTCGGATCACATTGGTGGAATCCAGCCTGCCGCCCATGCCGACTTCCAACATCACAAGATCACACTGTTTTTCTGCAAAATACAGCATCCCCATTGCCGTCATGATCTCAAACACCGTCGGCGCATCCTTCATGACTTCCGCCTGTGTTCGGATCCGTGACGCCAACCTCGCAAAATCTTCGTCTCCGATCTCTGTTCCGTTAAAATAAATCCTGTCGTTAAAACGTTTTAAATGGGGAGAAACAAACAGTCCAACCTGATAGCCGGCCGCTGTCAGAATTTTCGACAGGCACGCGCAGACCGAACCTTTGCCGTTCGTACCCGCCACATGTACAAATTTCAGCTTGTCCTGCGGATTTCCAAGCCGTTCCAAAAGCTCCTGTGACCGCACGATCCCTTTTCCCGTGCCGCTCCAGTGTCTTGAATCCATCCATTCCATCGCTTCGTTATAGGTCATCTCATTCATCGCTTCTTCCTCATTTTTTGGTTGCTCACTACAGCTGCCGACATACATTTTCACTGTCTGTCGGCCATTCACACTCTGACTATAAATTATAGCGTTCTTTTCTCCTTTTGTCTCCGAAAATCTGCAACAGAATGCGTATACTGCGGATTATTCCATCGTCAGGAACGTATGCCGCCGGACGTACAACAAAAGACGGGAAGAAACCCCTCTGGACTTCTTCCCGTCTGATCCGCACAACCAAACTATATTACTTTATTGACGCCAAACAGCTATCGCGGCTGCTGTTCAGTGATTTCCCCATGCATCGACAGACTCCACTTTATAGAATCCGGGCGCTGCGTCAGGATCCGTAAAGGACGTTGCGATGGTGGAGGCAACCTGATTTTCTTTTGTCGGAACAAAGTCTGCAGAATCGCCCTTATATACACGATAATAGCGATGCTCTGCCTCTGTGGATGCTTCCCAGGTAACTGTCCCGTCTTCTGCACAAATACCAGTAATTGCTGCAGGCTTATGATCGGTGTAATCCGTTGTCAGCAGAACGATGGAGCTTGCCGGAACGGTCACATGCACGCTGTTGCCGGCGCATGCAATCAGTTCATCGTAATCCTGCAGGTCTGCAAATTTGCTGCGGGGCACATTGGCAGAATCATACAGATATCTACGCAGAGCCTTGTCTGATTTCAGATTTTCCAGAGAAATATCGATCTCAACAGGCTCTTTGTGACGATTGACGATGGCAACAGAGAAGGAACCGTCATCGTTTACAACGCCACCGCTGCGCAGCAGATAGTCCTCAGAGGAAATCGTAAGAGGTTTGGAATTTTTCCGGAAATAGCGAACCAGCAGGCCATAGGCATACAGCCAGTCCCGTGCGCCGTAATCCGTATCATCCCAGCGCAGCAATCCCCATTTGTTCAGACGGTACTGCAGGTCACGGGGATTCGGAACATCTACAAAGGTCCAGAGTGCCATCGCATACACGCCGGCATTCACTGCTGCCAGTGCCATCTCACAGATCTGCAGCGCAGAGTAGGATTCCTTTCCGTTATAGAAGGCATCACACACGTCCATCTTTACGCCATTAATATTGTTCTGTCCCTGCTTGAATGCCTGCGCCAGACCAAACTCGCCCAGAATAAAACGACGCTCGTAAGGCTTTAACATATTGACAACATCGAAGCAGTGACGCTTGAAAATCTTATAAAAATCCAGATCCTCCGCTTCGAAGTCATTTACATAATGATGTCCGCCAAATACGTTGGAAATCGGAACCATGCCGTTTGCAATCGCCCATTCCACAGTCTCCCAGCGTTCCATCGGGGAAGCGTCGGTCGCCAGCAGGTAGACCGGCAGATGTCTGTGCGCAAACTCGTTATACAGATAGGTATGATATTTTTTGAACGTAGCCATTTCAAATGCCAGGTCTCCCCAGTCATCCAAGCTCAGTTCATTGGACATACAATAAATCTTAACGTTGCTCAGACCCTTTTCATAGATCAGATACTCCAGACGATCTGCAACATTCGATGCATACGCAGTCAGCTCCTCGTCCGTCTCATACCGCACGCAATGTCCGGTCAGATAGATTGTTGCACCAACCTTACACTGCATTTTTTCACAATATTCTGCGAACGCGTCCATCTCTTCCTTCGTCCATTCCGGAAAGCCTCCCCACATTCTGGAAAAACCGGGCGAAAGCTCCCGATAAACCTTGCCGACGTACTGGTTGAACTGGACGTCATCCATCTCCCGCCAGACGTTTGCTTCGCTGTTATGGAACCCCATTCCCCCAAATCGGGCCATAATCGCTTCCTTTTTGACAGTCATTTTGCTGCTCATAGAAACCCCTCCTTTTTGTTATCGGTGTCTTTTATCATACCATACTTTTTTACCTGTCGATAGCCACCTCACCGGGTTATCACAGATATTCTCAGATTTTTCAGGCCGTTTTTACTTTCCCCGCCGTTTTCCCATACTGCTGATGCACAGCCAGTGCGGAGTTGAGCGCCACGATCGCGAAAAATACTGCCATGGAAATTCCGGTTTCCATCGTAATCGCCTTATACAGCCAGAGGATCGTTCCTCCGATTCCGGAACCAAGGTTTACGATGTACGCGTTTTTGTAGCAGGCTGCCAGGCCGATACAGGCCGTTACGCTGCAGACAAAGAAAAATGTGTCAAACAATACGTTTGCGTTGAGCGCACCGTTTACCGCGGACAGAATTCCCGTCATGATCGCAAACAGCACAATCGCGCCAACGATCATAAAGGTCCGTTCCCTGCGGTTCATTTTCTTCATAATCGCTTCGGTCTCTTTTTTCTTGCCATGCCATTTCCAGAAGCTGTAAAGAGCCATCGGCGCCTGCATAAAGATCATGAATACAAAGGTTGCGTAAACGTTCGTCTGCCATGCCAGAATACCATTACATACCGCATACACGAATCCGCATAAAAATCCGGGCGCGATATTCATCGATACCAGGAAATTGAATGTAATGCCGATCAGCGCCGTAATCAGGGCAAATGTTGTATCTCCCCCGAATACTCCGGATACTGCAATCGCTGCAATCTGCAGAAACAACAGAATATAATTTTTCTTTTCCATTTTACTCCTCATGCTGCGCATTAAAAATCAATCACATTCAACCGCAGATAAAGGTTACAACACCCTTATCGTTATCAGACAGACGCTCCATGCCTTCTTTTACAGAACCGTTGTCTACGATCTCCACGCCGTAACGGAATTCGCTGAAGCCGGACAGATCCATCTTGAAGTTTGTCTCCCAGGTATTGTTCATGATCCAGCTGTAAACCGGACGCTTGTTGTTTTCTTCCCTGTTATCGCACAGAAGAATCGGATGGGATTCCATTGCTCCCATATACAGCAGAGGGGTATCAAATGTATTTACCAGAATCGTCTGATCCTTGGTACGGTAGATCAGGCCTTCATCTGCCAGATAGTACTCCATATTCGTGCCGGGCAGCTGGTCGATACCAGGACGCATGGCTACGCCGCCATTCCGGATGGAAACCTCTGCATCAGGCAGGTTCAGTGCCAGAGGCATAAATACGCTCTCGATATCCTCGCTCAGTGTCTTTGCGATATGATAAGAAAACTCAATCTTGGGCAGCTTGTTGTACATCTTGATGATAACGCTGCTGTAGTACGTTCCTTCCAGATCAAATACCAGTTCCACCTTAGTAAATACCGGACCGTGATCGAGAATCCTTACATCCTTTAAGTCGCCCTGATACTGTTCCGCGTGCAGGCCTCTGATATTTCTGCCGATCAGACGGCGCTCTTCATAAACACCCTTGCGGATTTTGGTACACTCATAGACAGGAGTAAAGAAAGTCTCCAATCCGGGCCTGCACATTTCCACCTCTGCTTTTTTATTATAGAAAGAAGTAATTCCTTCGCCGACCTTCCAGCTGATTTTGAAGGAATCGTTTTCCATACCGTAAGGCAGCTTGTAGCTTTCGGTATCATAAGTATTGATAATATCGCGCACGCGCTCTGCGCCGACCCATGCGGTTCTGGTAAACAGGGTGTGTACCGGCGTAGGCTGTTCTTCATAAGTGAAGGTCTTTTCTTCCATCGGCTCAAATTCAGCCAGGAAGCTTACCAGAACACCGCGGGGATGTGTAGACAGCTGAACCTCCATCACTTCGTTTGTCTTGTCATCGGTTACTTTTACAGCCGGAAGGTTCATGGTTTCCACATAGAATTCAACCGGGAATATTCTCTTTTCATGGCTGGTGGATACTGCTTTTACCTTACCGGACAGATTGTAGTAACGCAGGATATCGCCGAGCAGATGGCACTGCTCGTTTTTGCGCATTGCAGCTGCCTCATGTGCTTTGGATGCATAGCTGTTTTTACGCATATCCAGGTTTGTTACCATGGTATCGTAAGGGTTGGTTACGGTTGCGGAATGTCCCCAGGTGTGTTCCGCATACAGCAGGGAGTTATCGCCGTAAGCTTTTACCAGCTCTGCGTTATGAACACCGGTCTTTTCTTCCAGGCGGTCGCAGATACGGTTTAAACGAACTGCCTCTTTATAATGCTTTACTGCATAAGGCGTGCTGCCAACACCGTTGCCCCACCAGTCGTTGATCGCACCGCGGTAAACGGGGGCATCCGCTACCTTATCGCGGATCAGATCATACAGCTCCTGTAAGGTTACCATGCGCATGGTAACTTCTTCGCCGTATTTTTCGTTGAACAACGCTACCGTGTCTGCAATTGCGGGATTGATGGGAGCGTTATCGGAAAATACACCGGAAACGCTTGTAATATAGAAATCGTAGGGGTAACCGTTTTCTTCATATTCCTCCATGCTTGCCGTCAGGTTGGAGTACAGCTTCTCCAGCGGCCCTGCAACATCGCCCTGTGCTTTGCCAAAGTAATTCTCTGTCATGAAGTTGACGTTTTTGTTGAATACGATGCCCAGCGCGTTGCCCAGGTTGTAATGCTCGCCGCTCCATACCAGCAGACGCTTACCGTCTTCATTTTCCCAGAAATAAGGCTTCTGGTTCTGATACAGCGGATACATGCCGTGATGGGTGTGGATATTTGTATATAAGAACTCAACGCCGTTTGCGAGCATAGCATCTCTCTGTCCCATGGAAATGCCGTTGATATCCGCAAACATCGCCGTCTTTACGGTAACACCTTCCTTAGCACATACTTCTTGCATATCATTGATTTTCTCGGTCAGATATTCGCAGTCCGCCAGGTCATTAAAGTTTAAGTAGTTTGCAGAAAGACCGATGCTGTTTTTCTTTACCAAATCGAAGAATGTCTTTTTCTCTTCTTCCGTTGCAACCTTTAAAAACTGTTCTACGCAGTACCAGGTCTCACAGTTCCATTTCAGACCTTTCTGATTGGTTCCTTTTTCCAGTCCATCCGCAATCAGCTCTACTGCCCGGCGGATGTTATTCGCCTGGTTGTAAATAACCTGTTCCTGCAGGTCTGTGTAACCAACGTCTGTGTGAGAATGATGTACAATGTAAACTTCTCTGATCTTGTGTGCCATTTGCAAAATCTCCTTTTTGTATGATAGAATAATGATTATAATTTCCAGCGGGCTGTAGATACGCAATGCACAAAACAATCTGCGAAATCATGCTTAACCACTGCAACAGGACAGACAACCTATGAACGAAACAAATCTGATTATCCAAAACCGCCTGCGCGAAGCGACCGTCAGTCTGGAGCGCGCCAACCTCATCATCTGTGACGAGACGTGGAAATGTGATTCCTCGGTTCCGCCCTTTTCCAGCATTCAGCTCGTCCTGCAGGGGGAGGGAACCATCTGCATCGATGAGACAACCATCCATCCAACAAGCGGACAGCTGTATTTGCTCCCCGCCTACACGAACCAGGCGTTTTTTACCGATATCCATAATCCATACCGCACCTACTATTGCCATTTCGAGATCACCTGCCAGCAGACCGATCTGTTCGAACTCATTCATCTGCCGCTCTGCATCGACGCGAAAGACCCGAAAAAGGCCGAACAGCTTTTCCTCGATCTCGTCCACAGCGTCCGACAGGATGATATCTTTTCTGCGCTGAAAGCCAAACAGGCTGTTTTAAACCTGCTCTGTTACTATCTGGAATGCTGTCCGCCAGACAGCGTTTCCCTCGTTGCGCAGACCTTTGACTCGCCCCTTTCCGATGCCATCGCTTACGTGGAAACACATTTGAACGAGCAGATCACGGTACAGCAAATGGCAGAGGCTGCCGGATATCATGTCAGCCACTTTACGCGGCTGTTCCAGTCCCGCATGGGCATTTCTCCCGGTCAGTTCATCCTTCAGAAAAAAATGGAAACCGCAACGCAGCTTTTGACCTCCACCGATCTGCCCATCGCTTCCATCGCAGATTCTCTCGGATTCGGCAGCCAGTTTTATTTTTCGAATTTCTTCAAAAAACAGACCGGCATGACACCGTCCTCCTATCGTCGCTTATATCTGCGCGCCTATCTGGAATCCTGAAAATCTCATAGGTTTACATAACTGCAAATCTCCTGTGCACAAGAAGTGTAGCACAGGAGATTTCTCAATTACATATATTATTCTTTCAGAAATATATAAGATCGTGCGGTCAGCACTTTTTACCCTTTTTATGCGGTCACACAATCCGCTTCTTCTCTTTCTGACGAAGCAAACATGCGATTCCTGCAGTCAGGATCTGTGAAAGCACCATGCTCAGCCACACACCGTCCTGTCTCAAAATCCGCGGCACAATCAACAAAAGGATCAATAAAAGTACCGGTTCTGCATACACACAAATGTAGGAAAACAGGCTTTGCTCTGTCGCATAAAATCCTGATGTGGTGATTCTCGAAAACGCATAGAACAAAAGTCCGGCCAGAAATATCGGCATCGCGTTTCCGGTCATCTGCATTACGACATCGGAAGAACCAAAGATCACACCCAGATCATATCTGGTCATATAAAGGATCAGCATACAGGCAAGTGCCAGCACCCACGCTGTTCCATACGCCATGTTGCGCACCCGGTCCACCTCTTTTGTTTTGCCCTCACCGTAATGCAGGCTCATCAGTGGCTGGCTTCCATCCCCCACGCCCTGCATCAGCAGATATACGATCGTCAATCCATAAGCGATGCAGGCATAGCTCGCAACCGCAGTTTCCCCTCCATAGGACAGACAGAAACGGTTCATGAACAGCAGGGAGATCATCGGAGAAAGCGACAGTCCAAAGGGCGCGATGCCGATCTGCACGATTCTGCAGACCTTTCTTCCAAACTCCTTACAGACGCCCAATACCGGCAGCTTTTCTTTCCATACATAAACAAAAGAGCCCACCATTGTCACAGCCTGCCCCAGGATCGACGCCCATGCCGCACCGGCCATACCAAGCTGCAGCACCCAGACAAACAGATAATCCAGTACAATATTCATTCCAAATCCGGCGATCATTGTAACCATCGCAAAGGAAGCGCCTCCGTTATTACGGATCAGCGGCACAATGCCTGTCGCAAATACCTGAAACGTCGTCCCGTAGACCATGATCCGCAGATATTCCTCGCCCAGGGGACGAATCGTCCCCTCTGCTCCCAGAAAGGACAGCACCGGATCCATAAAGATCAGCATCACAGCCGTCAGTACAATACTCGTCAGAAGCAGCAGCCGCAGCGCTGTACGCACATACTCGTCTCCGTCCTCCTTTTGTCCCTCTGCACGCCGTACCGTCCACATGACCGCACCGCCCATTCCGATTCCGGTGCCCGCCGACTGCATCAGCGTCACCACCGGATATACCACATTGATCGCAGAAAGTCCCACATCTCCGACACTGTTTCCTACAAAAAATCCATCTACAATTGCATAAATACCGGAAAGTGCAAACGCCAGAACCGACGGCATAACGTATTTTAAAAAATTTTTCATAACTTCCCCTTTTCCACAGCAGTTTCCGCTTCATCATAACAAAAATCTATCATTTTATAAATATATCATTTTAATTTATTATATTTCTGTGCTAGGATAATAACTGTTTGCAGGCAGTACTGTAAACTGCTGCATCCGTCAGTGTCAAAAACTTCTGATCTGACACATAATTATGAGAGAAAACTGGCGGCGAACGTTCCGTCAGGAAGGGAGAACACATGAGTTTCATTCAGAAAAATGTAAAAGGCATCCTGTTATGCCTCGTCCTTGCCATTCCCTGCTGGTTTCTGGGACAGGCTGTCCCGGTTGTCGGCGGTCCGGTATTCGGTATTCTTGCCGGTATGCTGATTACGCTGCTGCTCAAAGATAAGACACAGTTCCAGAGCGGCATCACATTTGTATCCAAAAAGGTGCTGCAGTACGCAGTCATCCTGCTGGGCTTTGGCTTAAACCTTTCCGTTATTTTGGAAACCGGAAAGCAGTCCTTGCCGATCATCCTCGCAACGATTTCCACCTCGCTGATTATCGCCTATGTGCTGCACCGTATCATGCACGTTCCCGGCAAAATCTCCACGTTGGTCGGTGTCGGTTCCTCGATCTGCGGCGGCTCCGCAATCGCTGCAACAGCCCCCGTTATTGATGCAGATGATGAAGAGGTTGCGCAGGCAATTTCCGTTATTTTCTTCTTCAACATGCTGGCTGCCCTGTTTTTCCCGGCCCTCGGCGCGCTGCTCGGATTTTCCACCACAAGCGGCGAAGCCTTCGGCATTTTCGCCGGAACTGCTGTCAACGATACTTCTTCCGTGACCGCAGCCGCATCCACCTGGGATTCCCTCTATCAGCTCGGCACACAGACGCTGGACAAAGCGGTTACCGTTAAGCTGACCCGTACCCTTGCGATCATTCCCATCACGCTGGTGCTTGCTTTTATCCGCACGAGAAAAGCCGGTTCCGAGGGCAAAAAGGTCGAGTTTAAAAAGATTTTTCCGATGTTTATTCTCTACTTTGTGCTGGCTTCCGTCATCACAACAATTGCAACCTCTCTCGGTGTTTCCGCATCCGTATTTTCTCCTCTCAAAACACTGAGCAAGTTCTTCATCGTCCTCGCCATGTGCGCGGTCGGTTTAAATACAAACATTGTAAAGCTCATCAAAACCGGCGGTAAACCCCTCGCCCTGGGCTTTTGCTGCTGGGTCGGCATCGCTTCCATGAGCCTGCTCATGCAGCATGTGCTGGGAATCTGGTAAGATACGGCACACCCCCGGACCCGCCGGGATATCTCGCTTCGGCAGGTCCGGGGGGATTTTCTTTTTTATTTCACATCCCTTCTCTCCGGAAATAAAAAACGACACCAAATATCGTTGGATAGCCACCAGACAAGAGCCATACCGATATTTCATGTCGTTGTTTTTATTCACTTTCCTTCGAAAAAAAGCGTGTCCGAAATCGTCCGCCGCCCCGTTTCGCCAAAATCGTCCTCTGTCTTTTCGAAATCATAGATCAGAAGCTCCGGCTGATTCCGGGTACATTCTTTTAAAATCTGACCAGATTTTCCAAAAACTGCGGTCGGTGCAGTCTGGTAAGGATGAATCGAATCAACGGAAACAATCGTCGACACATTTTCTACCGCGCGGGTCTGCAGATGCCCTTTAATCAAATCGTATCTGCCTGTGTCATCCACATCCGACACATCGTAAAACAGAACGACATTCAAGTCCGTTTTCCTCGCATACAGCTCCCTGAAATACTCCGGGAATCGCACTTCAAAACAAATCCTGACTCCGACCGAAATACCTGCTATTTCAAAAATGCCATCGCCGCTTTCCTGGGCAAAATGCTCTCTATCCCACCCCCACAAAGCCCGCTTATCATAGAACCAAACAGGCTGATTTGGCTGAAATAAAATCGCCCGGTTGTTGCGATACCTTCTTTATTTCTTTTTCCCGTCTTTTTTCTTTTTCTTACGCTCCTGAATTCGACTGCTGAGAAAATCTGATTTTTCCCCGGAGGCTGTATCTGTTTCCTCTAAAGCGATCGTCGGCAGAGAATCGATTTCATCCTTCTTCATACGGGGCAGCTCGTATTTGTGTTCAAATTCTGCCACCTCTGCGCGGAACTCCGGATTGTCCGTATCACGGACCATTTCCAAATAGCCATGGGTATCGAAGCCGTCTTCATTGACCTGAAGCAGGCATACTGCGATATTGGAGCAGTGGTCTGCAACACGTTCGTAGCAGGTCGTAATATCCGACAGCGTAAGTCCAAGCTCTATGGTACATTTTCCCTTCCGTAATCTGCGGATATGGCGTCTCTTGATCTCCATATTCAGTCCGTCGATCACCTCTTCCAGAGGCTCTACAGACTTTGCAAGCTTCAGATCATCGTTCTTAAATACCGTTACCGCACGGTTCATAATATCCTGAACCGCCGCCGTAAATACCTTCAGCTCTTCTTCTGCTTTGGCAGAAAAATGCAGATCCTTTTCCGCCATTTCCTGTGCATATCCTACGAGGTTGATCGCATGGTCACAGATCCGCTCAAAATCACCGATACAATGCAGCAGCGTGGACAGTGTATGGCTGTCTCTCGTAGAAAGATTCCGGCTGCTTAATTTTACCAGATAAGTACCCAGCTGATCTTCGTAGGAATCCACAAGATTTTCCAGATTTTCCACCCGCTTTGCCTGTTCTGGATGGAACTCTGTCACAAGACCCATTCCAAGCAACAGGGCTTCCCGGGCATACTCTGCCATATCGCCTGCGGCTGTTTTACACTGCTCCAGTGCAAAATGCGGAGATGCCAGGAAACGCTCGTCCAGGATCTGAATGCTCTTTTCTACCGGAACATCCTCGAGCTCGTCCGGAGTAACCGGAATCGTCTTCATCGCAAGCTTTACCAGTACTTCGGATATCGGCAGCATGATAATCACCGCCGACAGGTTAAAGATACTGTGGATCATAGCAATGATGAAGGGGTTTGCAAGCTCTGTCATAAACGGAAAATGCACAATTGCATCGATCAGATAAAACAGCACCATGAAAAAGCTTGTCTTTAAAATACAGAAATATAAATGCATCAGCGCTGCACGCTTCGCATTTTTACTTGCGCCCATAGAGGAAAGGATTGCAGTGATCGCAGTACCGATGTTTTCACCCATCAGAATCGGGATCGCTGAACCGATGGTAAGTGTTCCACTCATGGAAAGTGCCTGCAGGATACCAATGGATGCAGAAGAGCTCTGAATAACCGCAGTCAGCACCAGACCGGCAAGCATACCAAGGATCGGATTGGAGAACATCGTCAGAATGCCGGTAAATTTCTCATTGCCCGCCAGAGGCTCTACCGCAGAGGACATAGTTTCCATACCAAACATCAGAACTGCAAAGCCGATCAAAATCGTACCGATATCTTTTTTCTTATCATTTTTAGCGGTCATCAGCATGATCACGCCAATGATACCGACGATTGGTGAGAAGTTTGCCGGCTTTAACAGCTGTACAAACACATTGCTGCTTTCGATACCAGTCAAGCTCAGCATCCAAGAAGTAACGGTCGTTCCGACGTTCGCCCCCAAAATAACGCCTGCAGCCTGCGTCAGCTTCATAATACCGGAGTTTACGAGTCCGACTACCATTACCGTCGTTGCTGACGATGACTGAATTACTGCCGTGACAATACAGCCCAGCAGCGCGCCCTTCCATTTGTTGGAAGTCAGCGATTCCAGAATTTCTTCCAGACGTCCGCCCGACGTTCTTTTCAGACCATCTCCCAGAACCTGCATACCGTATAAAAACAGAGCAAGCCCTCCGACCATCGCCAATATTCCGAATATATCCATTTCATCCTCCATGCTGCGGTCCTGCCGCTCATTTTTCAAAGATATTACATTAATTTTACATGATTGAGCCTTTTTACGCAACCTTTCGGGTGAAATCCAGCGTATTTCTCCTGCCGGATATTGCCATTTTCTTTTCCAGCCGCAGTGAGATCCTCCCAAAGCATTTTTATTGTATGGAATTGTATAGAATCGAAGCTTCCTATACGACCAAAAAATCCCGGTACGTTTTCACGCACCGGGATTTTTGTCAGGTAAGATTTTGACGAAAAGATCAGCCTTCAATTGCGATCCGGTTGTCTTTCTTTTCTACCTTCTTTGCTTCCTTCTTCAAAATGTGAAGCTGCAGGATACCATTTTCAAACTTCGCGGAAACATCCTCGGGTTCAACGGCTTCGCCGACATAAAATGTTCTGGAGCAGCTGCCTGCGTAACGCTCCTGACGAATGTACTTGCCGGTCTTCTTATCGGTTTCGTCTTTATCAAGGCCTTTGACAGCGCTGATATTCAGATAACCATTTTCAACGGTGATCGTAACCTCGTCTTTCTTGAAGCCAGGCAGATCAATATCTACCTCGTAAGCATCCTCGGTTTCCCGAACATCTGTCTTCATGAGGTTCTTTGCATGTTTGCCATACAGAGGATTCTTCTTACCGAAGAACTCACTCTCATCCGGCCAGCTCATCCAATTATCCATATTCTCAAATAAATCTTCATCCCAAATTCTAGGCAGTAACATAAGTCATTCCTCCATTCCTTCTATCATGCCTTCTGTGAATCCTTTTCAGAAGTGGTTGT
>ERZ773181.2335-NODE-2335-length-12827-cov-6.124334_pt1 | contig 12827 bp, 12 predicted proteins | sample MGYA00581001_ERZ773181 | MGnify/ENA primary metagenome ERZ773181 (study PRJEB29015, sample SAMEA2737780) | human gut metagenome | biome: human gut; feature: human-associated habitat; material: faeces | place: China | collected 2012 ... | reverse complement strand
ATGATTTCGGTCATGCCTGTTCCGCTTTTAGCAGCTCATCCACGGGAATGTAGCCCACAAGGTCGTACTCGATATGTACCTTCTGTCTGCGCTTGCCGCTGGACTTGTCAGGTGCATCTACATAGACCGCCTTGACAAGCTCTCTGAGGGCATAGGGGGTCAGTTCCGTGAGGGTGCTGTTTCTCTTTACCCGCTGGATAAACTGCTCTATATTCTCTGCCTGCTGTTCCTGTTCATGAATTTGCTGTTGCAGATTCTTGACCTCGGCTTTGAGGTCTTTCTGTTCCTCGGTGTAGTTCTTGCTCATCATCGCAAAGCGTTCATCATCCAGCCGACCGGCTACATTGTCCTCGTAAATGCGGATGAAAAGACGGTCAAGCTCGCCGATTCTCTTCTCAGCCTGTGCCAGTCGCTTTTGATACAGCCGCAGCGATTCCTCGCTCTGTATACGGAGTTTTTGCTCCATTTCAGAACGGAAATACGCTTCATAGCGAGTGACTACCGATATGACCTCCTGAATGTGCTTCCAGACGATCTGTTCCAGCACAACGGCACGGATATAATGTCCGCTGCACTTGTCCTTATTGACACGATGGGTGGAGCAGATGAAGAAGTCCTGCCGCTTTTCAAAATAGCTGGTGGTGGAGTAGTAGAGCTTCTGCTTGCAGTCATTGCAGAACACCAGACCGGAGAACATATTGCTCTTGCCCGTTGCCGTTCTGCGATGCCGCTGCTGCCTGATCTCCTGCACCTTATCAAAGACTTCCAGAGAGATGATTGCCGGGTGGGTGTTATAGAAAACCTTGCGATTCTCCATCGGATTTTCCCGCTGCTTCTTATCCCAGATGGAGTTGGTATAGGTCTTGAAATTGACCGTGCAGCCTGTGTACTCCATGTATTCGAGGATGTAGGCAACGGTGCTTTCGTGCCAGCGATACTCGTTCTCCGGCGTCTGATGCGGTGTTTTTCTGCCCTCCCGCTGTTTATAGGCGGTGGGATTCAGCACCTTTTTCTTTTCCAACAAAGCGGCAATCTGGCTCGGCCCTTTTCCCTCCATGCAAAGCGAGAAGATCCGCTTCACGATCTGTGCAGCTTCCTCGTCAATCACCCATTTCTTGGGATCGTCAGAGTCACGCTTGTAGCCGTAGGGGACGTTGGTGGTCAAGCGCTCTCCACGCTCACCCTTCGCTTTGTTGACGGCACGGATTTTGCGGCTGGTGTCTTTGGCAAAAAACTCGTTAAACCAGTTTTTGATGCCCGCAATGTCGTTATCGGTGCTGTTGGGATCAATGGTGTCGAAGTGGTCGTTGATGGCAATATACCGCACGCCGTACTGAGGAAACGTGTAGTTGATATAAAGCCCTGTCAGCGAGGAATTACGACCGAGTCTTGAAAGATCTTTCGTAATCACCACTTCCACATGACCGGCTTCAATTTCCGCAAGCATCTTCTGAAAGCCGGGGCGGTTGGAAAAATCCACACCACTGTACCCGTCATCAATGAAGAACGTCGGGTTCGGAAAGTGCTGAGATTTTGCATACTCCATTAACATGATCTGCTGAGAGCTAATATGTAGAGGGTGGTTTCTACCATCTAATACATATGACTGCGGCTCATTTGTGGTGAATTGAAAAGCAGTTGTAAGAAAGGAGCAGAAAAGCCTTATAATCGCTACAAATTCAACGCAGAAAGGAGCTGTTGCTTATGAAATCTCTATTTGAGGAAATGGGCGGTATATATCGTCAGGTGGGCGATTATTTCATCCCTAACCTTATTTTGCCGGATGACAGCGATTATCGGATCGGCAAATACGGACGTTTGCGCCGTAACTATCTGAAAGAACACCGTAAAATCCTTTACACCAACTATGTGGTGGAGGGTACATTATTCAAGCACCTGTCCGAAATCGACCAAGCCTGCAACGAGCGTATGGAAATCATCGTTCCCGCTATGGCGAAGCAGGAGGGCGTGACCGAAGCACTCAAAGCGGCTGACCAAATGGAATGGGTGCGCCGTAAAACAGCATCCACAGCCGTGCGGAGGAAATCGTCCTAGATAAAGTACAATAAGTTGCGCAAATTGAATAGGGAATAAAAAGAGACACGGTTTGCAGATCTCTGATAGAATGAAGTTACCACACACCATTCTGAAAGGAGTCTGTAAACCATGTCCGAGAAAATTGTACAGCTAAACGAGGAAGTTATCAATGGGCAGATCAAGGAATTGGTCCGAGGCAGTGTAGAAGAAACACTGAATGAGCTGCTAGAACAGGAGTCTTCGATGCTGACCCAGGCTGCCCGCTACGAACGCAACGAAGCTCGCCAGGGTTACCGCAGCGGCCACTATGACCGGAACCTTACCACCACCTCCGGAGACGTGACGCTCCATGTGCCCCGTCTCAAGGGCGTCTCTTTTGAAACAGCCATCATCGAACGGTATCGCCGCCGGGAGAGCAGCGTGGAGGAAGCCCTCATCGAGATGTACCTTGCTGGTGTCTCGGTGCGCCGTGTGGACGATATTACGGAAGCCCTGTGGGGCAGCAAGGTATCTCCGGCTACCATCAGTGAACTGAACAAGAAAGCCTATGTCCATATCGAGGATTGGCGGAACCGCCCTTTGCAGGGCGGCAAATATCCATACGTCTATGTGGACGGTATCTACCTGCGGCGCAACTGGGGTGGAGAGTACGAAAATGTTGTGATTTTGGTGGCAATTGCGGTAAATGAGGACAGATACCGTGAGGTTTTGGGAGCTGCCGAGGGCATGAAAGAAGACAAGGCCAGCTGGGTGAATTTCTTCCAGTGGCTCAAAGGCCGTGGGCTAGACGGCGTGAAACTCATTGTTGGGGACAAGTGTCTAGAAATGCTGGAAGCCGTGGGAGAAGTGTTTCCTGACGCCAAATACCAGCGTTGCACGGTCCATTTTTACCGGAATGTGTTTTCTGTTGTTCCTCGCTCCAAAGTAAAATTGGTGGCTAAGATGCTCAAAGCGATCCATGCTCAGAAAAGCAAGAAGGCCGCCCGTGAAAAGGCTAAAGCTGTGGTGGCTCAGCTGCGAGAAATGAAGCTGAAAGAGGCTGCCAGGAAGGTGGAGGACGGTGTTGAGGAGACGCTGACCTACTGCGATTTTCCCTATGAACATTGGACCCGGATCCGTACCAACAATGTGATTGAACGGCTGAGCCGGGAGACCCGCCGCAGGACCCGTGTGGTGGGGACCTTCCCGGACGGCAACTCTGCCCTCATGCTGGTCTGCGCCCGGCTGCGCCATGTGGCTGGCACTCAGTGGGGCAACAAGAAGTACATGAATATGAAGCACTTAGAGGCGGCTCTGGAAGACGTCTCTATTGCCGGCTGACTTCATTTAGCCAGAGCCTGCAAACGAATTTGCGCATAACTCTTGACGGCACCTGCCTTCGATACCGGCACTGATAAAAACACGCATAGCACAAGCGCTCCTTTCAAAAAATCGGTGACGGCTGCAACAGAACCTATACGCGGAAGAACCCTGTCGACAAAGCGTCGGCAGAGTTCTTCCTTAGGAGAGTATGTCTATTCGAACCTTACAGAGATAAGTAGTCCAGCGCCAGCGCCGCTTCCATCAGGATGCCGTAATACAGCGCATCCTCGTCCACGGTGAACCGGCTGCTGTGAAGGGGCATGACGGGATGGCCGGGAGCGCTTCCAGTACCCAGGTCAAAAAAGACCGCGGGGGCCTTTTGGCCAAAGTAACAGAAGTCTTCGGTGCCCATATCGGGGGTCTCCCGCAAAACGAAGGCGTCCTCCCCCATCAGCTCCCGGCTGAGTTCCATCAGCCGGCGGGTTCGGTCGGCGTCGTTGGCATGACCGTCATAGCCTTCCTCAATGGTGATCTCGGCCCAACCGCCAAAGCCCTTGCAGAGGCTGTGCACCAGGTCACAGATCTCCTGCTTCATGCGCTGACGGGTGTCGGCCCGGAAGGTGCGATACATCGCTTCCAGCTCGGCACATTCGCAAATGATGTTATTTGCGTTGCCGGCATGGAACTTACCTACATTCAGGGCGATGGAATCGGTACCCCGGACACGGCGGGCCATCAGCCCGTAGAGGGCCACCACCAGCTGGCTGGCGATGTAGATGGCGTCCACACCCTCATCGGGAGAAGCGCCGTGGGCGCTTTTGCCGTGCACACGGATCTTGATCTCATCGCTGCTGGCAGAGGTCCAACCGGGCTTGGTGCCGATTTTTCCCGCCGGCAGTCTGGGGGCGGAATGCAGGCCGAACACGGCCTCTACATGGGGATTTTCCATGCATCCTGCGGCGATCATACGCTTCGCGCCGCCAACCCCTTCTTCCGCGGGCTGGAAAAACAGTTTGACATTGCCACGGAAAAGCGCCTTGTTCTCTGCCAGCACCGAGGCGGTTCCCAACAGGACCGCGGTATGAACGTCATGGCCGCAGGCGTGCATCACGCCCTCCTTTTGAGAGGCAAACGCGAGCCCGGTCTGCTCCTGAATGGGCAGCGCGTCCATGTCGGCCCGCAGGGCCACCGTGGGGCCCTCTCTGCCGGAAGAGATCATGCCCACCACACCGTGCATACCGGGCAGCACGGTGTAGGGAATGTTCAGCCGTTCCAGTTCCCGGCAGACCAGAGCGGAGGTTTGCTCCTCCCGGTCGGACAGTTCGGGATGGCTGTGGATCTCACGGCGAAGGGCGACGGCATAAGATGCAGCCTGAGCGGCAGCGGATTTCAAAAAGCACAGATCCATGACTTATTCCTCTAAATGACAGGCGACGAAATGGTTGGGCGACACTTCACGTAGGGGCGGGCTCTCCTGGCTGCACTCGGGGCGGGCCATGGGGCAGCAGGCGGCGAAACGGCAGCCGGGCTTGGGGTTGATGGGGCTGGTAACTTCGCCCTGGATCAGGTGGATCTCCTTGTTGCGCATGGAAATGTCGGGAACGGGGATGGCGGACAGCAGGGCCTTGGTATAGGGATGGCGGGGATTGGCGAACAGCTCGTCAGAGGTGGCCCGCTCCACGCACTTACCCAGATACATAACCATGGCGATTACGAGTGCTAATGTCTTTTTCATGGTCTTACTCTCCTTTTTGTTTGGATTTGATTTATATGGGGTCTATTACTTACGTTTCAATACCTTGCCGGCCCGGACGCCAAGGGCTTTTCCGTCCCGGACGGCCAGCTTGCCGTTGACCAGAACGTAGTGGATGCCCTGACTCTGGCGATAGGGATGGGCAAAGTCGGCGGTGGCATGGAGCCGGTCATAGTCAAAGACGCACACGTTGGCGTCCCAGCCCTCTTTCAAAAGACCGTGCTCGGGAATGCCCATGGCCTGGGCGGTGTCATAGGTGAGGTTTTTCACCGAATCTTCCAGCGTCCGCAGGCGGAAGTCACGAACCAGTTCCAGACGGCGGACGGTGGATGCGGTGCCTCTGGGATGGCCGCCGCCGGCCTGTTCATAGTCCACCTTGCTGTCGGGGTAGTCCGACCAGTCGGAACCCAGGAACACTCTGGGATGGGCCATGATCCGCAGCAGATCGGAGGCGCACTGGTTGAAGTACACGCCCTGCATACTGGCGTCGTTGGCCAGCAGCACGTCGCACAGGGCGTCGATTGGCTCCTTGCCCTCTTCCCTGGCGATCTGGCCGATGGTTTTGTTCACATATTCGGGCGTTTTAGAGGCCCCCACAATGAGGATGCCGTCAAAGCCGGCCGAATAGATGGCGCTTTCAAACTCGTCCACCTCGTGGAAGATGGAATACAGGATCTGCTGCCGGATCTCGGGATTTTTCAGCCGTTCCAGCAGCACCGGGATGCCGCCCACCAGATATTTGGGCGGGATCTGACTGGACAGCGGGGCCGAGCTGGCGGTATAGGGATACTGGTCGGCCCAGACGGTGGTGCCCCGGGCGTTGGCGTCGTCGATCTCCTTCAGAAGCTTCTGGCCGATGCCTTCGTTGTGCTTGCCCATGACCTTCAGGTGAGAGATCAGCACGGGGGCCCCGCCCTCTTCACCGATGCGGATGGCCTCCTGCACCGAGCGGAGGACGTTGTCGCCCTCGCCCCGGATGTGGGAAGCGTAAATGCCGCCGTAAGGCTTCATGACCTTTACCAGTTCAATGAGCTCCTCGGTGGAAGCGTAAACCGAAGGGGCGTACACCAGACCGGAGGACACACCCAGATAGCCTGCCTCCATGGCCTCGATGAGATCCTTCTGCATGATGTCCATCTGCTCTTTGGTGGGAGCGGCGTCGGAATAGCCCAGGGCCTTTTCCCGCAGGGAGCCCTGGCCGATGAAGAAGGCCATGTTGGTGCCGAAGGTCTGCTCTTCCGCCGCCTTCATAAAGGTGGTGGGGGTCTGCGCCTTGGCGGCCCAGCAGGCGAACTCTTCGGGATCCAGCTTTGCCTTGGCGTCGGCCAGTTCGGTTTCGGAATAGGGTGCCGGCGAGCTGCCGCACTGTCCGGCGACCTGGGTAGTGACGCCCTGCTCCAGATAGTTATAGCTGTCACTGCCGGTGAACACCGAGCTGTCGCTGTGGCTGTGGTTGTCGATAAAACCGGGAGCCACCTGCAGGCCGGAAGCGTCGATGACCTCGTCCGCCGACTCCTGGATGGACGGAGCAATTTTGGCGATTTTTCCGTCCTTTACAGCCAGATCACCGTAAAAGGCAGGCTTTCCGCTGCCGTCCACGATCAGGCCGTTTTTGATGAGAATGTCATACATGGGCGTTCCCTTCCTTTGTCAGAAAATATACTGCCGCATGGGCTTTCCAATGGCGTTTTCACAGGGGACAAACAGTTCGGGCAGCTTCATGCCCCGTCCAAGAATCAGCTTTTCCCGGGGGACACAGACCACTGCCACATCCATGCCGGGCTTCAGCTGGGCCGAGCACACCGGCAGGCGCTTTTGGGTATCAATCACGGCGATCAGATCGGGGAAGGTCGCCAGTCGGGCGCCCTCCCGCTGGGCCGTCATGTATTCGTTCATAACGGTGACTTCCAGCGGCGCTCCCGCCGTTTCCAGCGTGAAGGTGCCCACATCAAAGCCGCCGGACATCTGCAGATCAATGGCCCGAATCCGGCCTTCGCCCAGCAGGGTGCAGTTCAAAAGCGCCTTCAGTGTCTGCAGCAGGGTGGGCAGATCTCCCATGCTTTGCTGCCAGTGCTGACCGATCATCCGTGCCTGGGAAACCACGCCCACCGAGGCGTTTTCCCGGAAATAAGCAGCCGTTACCGGGTTGCGCAGGACGGTCACATAACCGCCGGCCTGTACCGCTGCCATCCGCACCATCTGAGAGGTGCCGTCCACCGTTCCGGTGGCGGTGATGCCGATCTCCCGGGGGCCATCGCCGCCGGCTGCCGTCTGCAGGCTCCGGTAATCGGGAATGGCATTGAGGCCCATGGCGCCCATGACGCCTGTGGGGTGGGCACGGCCGTTGCAGGCGGCGTCCAGCATGGGCAGGCCGGTGATGGCCGAAAGCATCCAGCCGTTGGTGACGCTGTGGCCGCCCGGCTCGTTGGTGACCACGGCGGAAAGGGGCTTTTGATTGTTCAGACAAAACCAGTCATAGACCTGGCGGTAATGTACGTCCTTGATGCAGGAAGTGGTGCTGGCAGGCGAACCCACCAGAGAAGCCGTCACGATGACCTCGTCATCGGCTAGCTCCGCCACGTCCCGGAAGACTACCTCGCCGGTCTGCAGCACCTGCTCCAGAACCGCTTCGCCCCCTTCGGGAAGGCCACCGCCTCCGCCACCCAGGAACCAGCTGCCCAGCAGGATCTCTTTACCTATGGTTTTTGTCAGTTTCATCCTTGTCGACACCTCTTTTTTCCGCAGATTTCTCTGCAATGATTGAATAAACGACCGTGAAATGTTATAATAAGAATCTGTCAGTTTTGACTTACTCTGCGTTTTGGGAGCTCTTTCCATGATCGTTGACGATTTGACAAAACTCCACGCCAACATGACCTATCTCTGCGCGCCGTCCGGTGGAAGCCGGACCGTTCGCTACATTGATATTGTGGAAATCCCGGAGGGTTCCGCCTGGACCTCGCCCGGTGATTTGATCATCACCACCGGTTATTTTCTCCAGTCCCCCGCCGACTTTGAACGGTTGGTCACCCGCCTGATCGACAACCAGGTGGTGGGACTGGGCATCAAGATCGGAAAATATGTCCACCAGATCCCCGATTCCGTCCGGGAGCTGGCCGAGGAAAACCGCTTCCCCATTTTGTCCATTCCCATGGAGCTGAGCTACCGGGATATTCAGCGGATCTCGCTGCATTCCCGGGAGGATGGCCCTTCCGGCGCCGCCCAGACCACAGGGCGAAGCGACATCGTGGCCTTTTATTCTCAGGTGCTGCTGGGAGACGACCACAGTCTCCCCAGTCTGAAGACCCTTTCGGAGCGGGCCGGCCTCAGCTTTCGTTCTGACCGGCTGATCTTTGCGGCGGCCATGGATCCCGGCACTGCCAAGGATGCCATCGACCGGCTTTTGCTGCGGCCCTCACCTGATTTCTTTTTATTGTATGATGAGCTGCGTCAGCAAATCATCGGTATTTTCACGCTACGCCCCGGCGCTTCCGCAGAGCAGGGGCTTCAATATGGTCAGCAGCTGTTTTACAGCTACTGTAATCCCGGCTGTACCGTGGGTATCAGCGAGCTTTCCACCACGGCAGCCACCCTTCGTTCGGCTTATGAACACGCGGGCGTCGCCCTGGAGATCGGCCGCTGCTGCGCGCCCCGAAAGCCGGTTTACCGCTACACCGATTACATCGAATACGCCTTTATCCGGGAAAACATGGACAGCGACACCCTTTTGCAGATGGTGGAGGAATATCTCCGTCCGGTAATGGATTATGACCAGCGGAAGTCGGCAGAGCTGGTAAAGACCCTGTGTGTTGCCGACGAGTGCAGTTACAATATGCAGAAGGCCTGCGCCTTGCTGGGGATTCATCGAAATACCCTGTATGACCGTATCCGCAAGATCGGAAAGCTGCTGCGCCACGATCTCAATGCCAAGTCGGTGCGGGATGCCATCCATCTGGCCCTTATCTGGCGTCAGCTGAGTCTTTTGGAGTAATGTTCCGGAGGGCCGTCAGTTTTTCTATCAGAACGGTTCTGGGAAGAACGGTCTCCAATCCGGTGGCCTTTTGGACGTCGGCCTGCTGCCGGGTGGTATAACCAAAGCAGTCCAGACAAAGGACCCGGGCGCCGGCGGCTTTCAGTTCCAGCGCCGCCTCCACGATTTTTTTTGGATCTTCATAAGGATCGGCGATACCGAACAGAATGTGCCGCGCGCCGCTTTCGCGCCACCAGCCGGCGATCTGTTCCCGCTGATGCTCCTTTGGGATCACCACGCCCATCAGCTGTTCTCCGGCCAGGTTCATGGTGGCTTTGCGCTGGGCCTCCCCCGGCAGAAGCAGGGGGATCTGATGTTCATAATCCGGAAATACACCGGTGCAGGCGATGAGGGCAGCGTCGGCGCCGTCTTCCTGGGCCCGGCAGATGCAGGTCTGCAGCTGCCCCATGATGCTGTCGCCGTCCACCTTGAGGGAGGATCCGCTGCCGCCCATCCGGGTGATCAGCAGCTCTCCCCTGCCCCGATAACCGAATTGTTCTTCGGCCTGCTGACGGGTCAGACCGTCCAGCGCGCCGTATTCGGTCATGCAGACCCCTTCCGGCAACAGTTTCCGCAGATCGGAGGTGATGTCCGGCCGGGGAGATTGCCCAATGGTTATAACCGCAATTGTGAACATTACTATCACCTATACAAGATATTTTCGTGTCTATATAATACAAAAATCTCCCTTTGCTTGCAATTAGGCACAATGTTCGACATTCCGCCTGTCCACTGTGCACTGTGCACAGCGTTTTTGCGGGAAACTGTGCAATTTCCATGACTTTCCAGTGCTTTTTGGGCGATTTGCCCACTTTTTTCCCTTTCTCATGGCCAAATCAGAAAGCCCGGTTCCTTTCTGATAGTGTTCATAGGTACAATTTGTGACCTATCCATTATTAGAAGCAGAGGCGGGCGGCGGAAGCCGTCCGCCTCTGTGCGTTCGGGCCGTTAGGCCAACATTTTTACAATTTCATCGATGCTTTGAGGGAGAGTGACCATGTGAACTGGCTGCTCTCCCTTCTCCATGTTACTGTCAACTACGCCGATGTCACGGTAGACGATACGGATATCCTGTGCCGCAGAGTGCGAATACTTTTTGGCACGCTCACCGATCTCCATCCGCTGAATGAACAACCGCAGGAGTTCAGGTGTCAGCTCATCAATGCTTCTGAACCGCTTTGCCTTTTCAATGAAGGCCTCCACATTTGTTGCCGATGCTTTCAGCTTTGCCAACCGTTCCTGTTTTACAGGAATAGCTTCCTCCAGCGTTTTCTGTTCGGCGTTGTAGCCAGCAGATAGCCTGCGGAACTGCTCATTGGTAATGCGGCCAAGGACATTGTCCTCGTAGAGCCGCTTGAACAGAGCGGTGAGTTCATCGCTTCTTCTCTGCATGGTATCCAATTCTCTTTGCAGGGCATTGATCTCCTGTCGGAGCTCGGCGCTGTTCTTCGCGTTAATGTAGGACGCAAACTGTCGCTCCTTCATTCTGGCAAAGTGGGTAACTCTGCGCAGGTCATCCAAGACAACCTGTTTCAAATCAGATTCTCGGATCTGATGCGGCGTGCAGTATTTCTTTCCCTTCTTGCCGTAGGTGTAGCATTTGAGATGGAACTGGGAGCGCTTGATGGCCTCGGTTCGATACAGCACCATGGGCTTACCGCAGTCAGCACAGAAGACAAGGCCGGCGAACATATTGGGTTCGTCCATGTGCTTGGGCGGCCTGCGCTTGTGAGAACGCACATCCCGAACGATATTCCAGAGTTCCTGCGTGATGAGAGGCTCATGGGTGTTCTTGACAATGATCTGTTCACTTTCGGGAATGTCAACTCTGGTTTTATTCTTGTAGGAGATGGTGGAACTCTTTTGCAGATGGGTATGGCCGAGGTAGGTCTGATTCTCCAGTATGTGAGCAACAGAAGTACTGCTCCAACCATAGGGACGCTGCATGTCCATTCCAGCCTGTCCTTTGCCATACTTTAGGTAGTAGTAATGGGCGGGAGTGAGTATCTGCTCATTCTGCAGAATACGTGCGATCTGATTCGGACCTTTGCCGCCAGCACACAGTTTGAAGATATATTCTACAATGGGAGCAGTTTCTTCATCGGGAACAATCTCCTTGCTGTCTGCGGCACGCTTCTTATAGCCATACGGTGCCTTGCCGCCGTAGCGCTCACCACGCTCGGCCTGCATCCGCTTGATGGCACGCACCTTTTTACTGGTGTCCTTGGCATGGAGTTCGTTTGCCCAGTTGCGGATGGGATTGAAATCGGTGCTGCTTGCCACCAGAGAATCTACACCATCATTGACCGCAATGAAACGGACTCCCTTTTGCGGGAAGTAGATTTCTGTATAGTAACCCACTTGCAGGTACTCACGACCGAGTCGGCTGAGGTCCTTGACGATGAGAGTTTCCACTTCGTCTCTTTCAATCATGTCAATAACCTGTTTCCAGGAAGGGCGCTCGAAGTTTGTGCCGGAGTAGTCATTGTCAGCAAGGAATATGACATTCTCAAATCCGTTATCTTTTGCGTACTTCTCAAGCAGAATGCGCTGATGCTGGATGGAGTTCGACGGGTCATCTTTGCCGCCTTTTTCTTTGGTGTCCTCCACGGACAGTCTGCAATAAAGCGCTGTGATTTTGTCGGTTGCCCTTAACATATTGTTGTCCTCCTTTGGTGGGGCAACTGCCTAAACAGGATTGGATTCCTGGTTTATATCAAGAGAAACGTCGTTACTCATCGGCGTCCTCCGTGATACCGTTTTTATCATCGGCAGCGTTCTGCTCCATAATGCGTCTGAGCTTCCTGTCGAGGGTTTCCGTTCCCTCATAGCTGCCGGTTACGGTGTATTCCGTGCCGCCGTGTTCCTCCACGATTTTGACGTCGGGCAGCCAAAATGCGGACGGATTTTTCACCACGATGTTGCCTTTTTCATCGAAAGAAAACTCCCTCTTGGGGGCATCGTCGGGGCGCGGCTTGACCTTGGCATACGGGTCAGGATTGGAGAAATAAAACGAGCGGATTTCAGCGTCCTCCTCACCGTTATCAAAATCATCATCGGCAAAAATCTCGTCCAGTTCTTCGTCAGTCAGTTCGATGATCTCATTGTCATTTTCTTTTGGATTCACTTTGTCAAGCCTCCTTCGCTTCAGTTCATTTTATGTAAAAATTCAGTCGGAGTAGCAAAACGGACGAACGCCGTCAATGGTCAAGATGAACGGCTGCGCCGCCATTGACAGCGCCCCTCCGTTTCGCTTTTTGGCAGACAAGGCGGCGGTTGCCGCCGACTTCCATTTGAGAAATGGCGCTTACTAACATGGGAAACGGAGAATAGCAAGCACAGCAAGTGTATGTACACTTGCGAAAACCGGCGTGGCACGACCGGGATTTCCTTGCAGAATAGCAAGCAAATCCGGTGAGTACCCACACCGGAGCTTGCCATTCCGGCAAGCAATGCACGGCGGTACCCACTTCTCATTACCTGCCAACTGTGAAACGCACTTGGCAAGCAATGCTCGTGTTTATACACCCGTGCAATCTTGTTGGGGAATTGCCCCAAACCCCTGAACGATTTCAGAGAAATCGGCTGCGCTCCTGCGGAGCTGAACATCACTCCATCTTGAAAAGTGAGTCAAGGATTTTTCGGCTCACGGCGTTCAGGCAAATCCGGTTTTGCTGCATATCCGTCGATCGCCACTTGGCGAAG
>ERZ773181.2331-NODE-2331-length-12850-cov-2.685502_pt1 | contig 12850 bp, 15 predicted proteins | sample MGYA00581001_ERZ773181 | MGnify/ENA primary metagenome ERZ773181 (study PRJEB29015, sample SAMEA2737780) | human gut metagenome | biome: human gut; feature: human-associated habitat; material: faeces | place: China | collected 2012 ... | reverse complement strand
ATGTATATACAGCATGTCCAATACCATAAATAAGTCCTGTATGATCATTAAAGTCCCCATCTAAGATGTCCTGGACTATTTGTCTAATACGAAGTTCTGAAGCCTGTATACCAATTTCGTTAATAACAAGTTCCATCTGCTTCTTAACAGCCAAATTTGCACCACCATGCTTTGGACCTTTCAATGACCCAATAGCCCCTGAAATAGCAGAATAGATATCTGTACCAGTAGAAGATATAACAACATTTGTGAATGTAGAGTTGTTACCTCCACCATGATCAGCATGAAGAATAAGTGCAGTATTAAGTACTTCTGCTTCCTTATTAGAGAAAGTACCATCTCTTCTTAATAAATATAAAATCTGTTCAGCAATAGAATAATCATAATTCTGATGATGAATAATCATAGATCCCTTATCAAAATGATGTACTTTTGATTGATATGTATAGCTGACAATAACAGGAATCTTCGCAATCAAATCAATTCCCTTATCTAATGTTTCTAATACACCTACATTATCTGGATCATCATCATAGCTATAAAGCATCAATACTTCTCTTTGTAGCTTGTTCATTAGATTCTTCTCTGGATAACCCAAAATATTTAATTCTAAGTATCTTTCAGGCAAGGTGTAACGATCGCTAATCGTCTTCTTAAAGTGCTCCAATTCCTCTCTATTTGGTAAATAACCAAATAGAATCAAGAAGCAGACTTCTTCATATAAGAAACGACGACCTTTTCCATTCTCGACAATATCCTTTACATTGATACCACGATAATACAATGTACCATAGTCATCAACTTTTTCACCATCAACCTTCTTATACCCCACTACATCTGATATATTTGTCAGACCAACTAATACACCAGTACCATCTTCATTACGTAAGCCTTTCTTTACAGAATACTTCTTATAAAGTTCACCAGGAATAGCTGTTTCATCCAATGATTTCTTAAAACAATCCTTTATATTCTGATCCATATCACCAACTCCTTTTTTGAAGGTTGAATCTATTCTATCACATTATCTTTAGATTGTATACAAGTATTCTTATTAATATTTGAACTTTATTTAGTTGTTTTATAATTATCTACACTACTATTTGTCTTATATATAAAAAAAGAAGGATTACTCCTTCTCTTAATCAATCCATCCAAAATGACGACATGCATACTCTATACCATCGTCTGTAGAATCTTTAGTAACAAAATCTGCTTTTTTCTTTAAGTCTTCTACACCATTGCCCATCGCAATAGATGTCCATTCCTTCTTGAACATAACAAGATCGTTCTCACCATCTCCAAAAACTACAACATCTTTAATATCAGCCTTTAAGTATTCCATCATCTTGATAATGCCTTTTTCTTTTGCATCATGCTGATAAGTAAGATAAGGTGATACAAAGCGGATATGCCCCACTGTATCTCTTAAAGTAAGTTCTTCTTCTTTGTCTTCTGGAATCGCAATATAAATCTTATAGATATCCTTCAAATCATCATAGTTTAATGACTTATCAAGAATATAACGAGTTGGTTCCTGTCTTTCTCCTACCTGTTCAATAAAGCGTTCATCCTTCATCACTACATCAATACTATCATTAACAGCAATTAATATTCCAAAGCCTTTTTCATCTGCTTCATGAATTAGAGCTAAAGCCTTTTCTCTGTCTAATGGACTATTAGTAACAAGTTCATCATTATAAATAAGTGCTGCCCCACCATTAGAAACAAGATTATGAATACCAAGCATCTTAGCAGTTTCTTTTGTTTTATAATAGGCACGTCCTGTTGCAATTGCGACAAAATGTCCTTTATCCTGTAATTTTTTAATTGTTTCTAATGCACTCGGTACCGGAATACCTGTTTGTATATCTGTCAAAGTGCCATCAATATCAAAGAAAAAATATTTTTTATCCATGCTTCTCCCTCTTCCAACGTCTATATTCAGTTATGTTATCTAATGCTTTTGTAATGAGTTTCACTAAATAATAAGCAACAACACATTCAAAAACCACTACTATAATAACACGTAAGTCCGTGATAGGATACATATAAAAATAAGTTGGTATTGCGTAAAGACAGCCAATAGTAAGCAGGATGTTTAAACCAATATTAAACTTTCTTAAAAAATTGAGTGGTTTAGAAACCTTAAATAATACAATAAAGCTAATAAATATAGTCACTAAGAAACTATATGTAGAAAAGTATTTCGCATTTAAGAAGAACATCCATTTTAATAAGAAATTAAATAATACAAGCACTACAACACTTAAAGCACATGGAAGTGCTGTATGAATCACATGTGTTAAGAAGCCCTTAGAACTCATTGTTGTATCGTGTTCAAGAGTAATAATGAATGATGGTAATCCAATTGCCATACCACTTACTAAAGAGAGCTGGAAAGGCGTAAATGGATAAGTTAAGCAGAAGAATCCAAAGATCAGACTAAGAATTGTAGAATAAATAGTCTTAGTTAGATATAGTGAGCTGACCTTTTCAATATTCGCAATGATGACACGACCTTCGTTTACAATTTCCTTCATTGAACTGAAGTTAGAATCTAATAATACAATATGTGCTGCCTGCTTAGCCGCATCTGCTCCATTGGCCATCGCGATACCACAATCTGCATCTTTAATTGCAAGGACATCATTGACACCATCACCCACCATACCAACAACATGACCATTTTCTTGGAAAGCTTTGATAATCAATTGTTTCTGTTCTGGTTTAACACGTCCAAAGACACATGTTTCTCCTAATACTTGTTTCATTTCTTCTACAGTATCAGGGAGAGTCGAAGCATCCATATAATTATTTGCGTTATCAAGCCCCGCAAGGGTGCACACACGAGAAACTGTAAGAGGGTTATCTCCTGAAAGGACTTTAATAGAAACACCCTGAGATTTGAAATAATCAAATGTATTATGTGCATCTTCTTTAATGATATCACTAATAGTAATAAGACAAACTGGAGTAAGAGAATGATAATGTCCCTCTTCTAAATAATCTGCTTCTCCTAACAGTAATACACGTAATCCAAATTCAGAGTAACCACTGACCTGATCTAAGATTTCTTTATTATCAGTCAAGAATTCAGGAGCACCTAATACAAAAGAACGATTATCATCAAAAGTTATTGCTCGATATTTACGTTCTGAAGAAAATGGTACTTCTGATTTCTTATGATATTTATCATTTTTAGTGAAGTAATTCATTAAAGCTTTCTGAGTTGGGTTGATATCATCTACTAAGAAAGCAAATGAACCCATAATATCGCAAATCATCTCACGCGTATATTGATTACTAATAGGAACAATATGTTTAACTTTAAGTTCACCTGTTGTGATAGTTCCTGTCTTATCAAGACATAGTACATCTACTCTGCTTAATGCTTCAATAGATTCCATCTGTTGAACAAGAGCTTTCTTTTTTGCAAGACGACCAACACCTAATACAAAAGATAAAGAAGTAAGAAGGACAAGTCCTTCAGGGATCATACCTATAACACCACCTACTGTTTTAACTAATGCGGTATTAAAGTCATTTGGCATGGCCTTATATTGTGCTCTAAAGAGTAATAGACCGACTGGCACAATAATAATACTCATAACCTTAATAATCTTCTCAATAGAATCTCTCATCTCACTAGACGCAAGATTCTTATGTTTTGCTTGGTTCACTAGCTTTGTAGAATAGTTCGCATTCCCTACACGGATTACTTTTGCATAACCACTTCCTGCCACAACGAAGGTTCCTGCATAGATTTCATCGTTCTCCTTCTTTTTAACAGGTACTGATTCCCCAGTCAAAAGAGATTCATTGATTTCTAATGCATGATTTTCTACAACCTTACAGTCTGTGCCAATCTGATTGCCAGCTGTCAAGAAAATAATATCATCCATAACAAGTTCTTCTACAGGTACATCAATCAGCTGACCATTACGAAGTGTTTTAACTTTTTCTACTGTAACAACACTTAGCTTATCAATAGTTTTCTTAACCTTGAACTCCTGAATGATACCTAATATTGTATTAGCTACCATAACTCCAATAAAAGTTAAGTTCTGCAGCTGTCCTGAAATCACAATCAAAACAGCTAAAAATATATTTAGAAAGTTGAAATATGTAAGAGTATGTTGTCTCACAATTTCCTTTTTAGTTTTAGAAATAGACTGACCTGTATAGTTCACCTGTCCTTGTTCTATTCTTTCTTGTACCTCTTGTTGTGAGAGGCCTTTTAATTCATTCATATCCACCACTCCTTAATCTATTGCACTATCTTAACAAAGAAAAGTGTATTATTTGTGTACTTTCACCTTAATTTTTTCTTAAATAATAGATATAATTAACTTATCTTCCAATGAAAGGGGTTATATTTATTATGAAACATTTGTATATGATGTTAAAATTGGCTTGTTTCCTAGACTTTTTGCCCCTTGTTACTGATTCGTTACTAGTTAAGTACCTACATAGTGGCGCATCATATATTTTATAACGCTCATTCTAACACTTTTAACGCTCACTTATGATTCTAATTTCATGGCTTAATAAGCCATTTTTTTATTTTTCGATAAGTTCTAACGCTCATTTTGAGTGTTAGAAAAGAATATCATCAATTATTATATAAAATTTATGTATATTATCAATATAGTGCTTTACATATACGTCCGTATATGGTATAATATATATGTAAGGAGGTGATAGAAATGAGCAAAAAGAAAAAAGCTAGAAATCAAAAAATCTGTTTAGCCGACAAGATAATGATTTTCCTAGCTTTAATTCAAATAGTGCTAACTATCATTAGTATAGTACTATAATTAAGGAGTGGGCTTCGGCCCTTCCTTAATTCCATTATATATCTAAATGTAAAGGAGTCAATGTTTATGACAGAAAAAGGAAAAATGATTGTTATCGTATTACTTTCAATTAACATCATTCTCACATTAATATCAATACTAATCAAATAAAGGAGTTGTTATCATGGGTGATAAATATAAGGCACAAAAAAAATATGCAAAAGCCAATATTAAAAAACTCAGTTGTTCATATCCTAGCGAATTTGTAGAAGAATTTAGAGATGCTTGCAATAAATTAGGAATCAAACAATCTGAAGTTATAAGAAAAACAATGGAAGCAGTTATTGAAAACGCAAAAAAGGACCAGAGCAATTAAGCCCTGGTCTTTTCTTATGCTTTAAATTGTTGTGTAGTCGAGATTTAGTCGAAATTAAGTCGAGTTTAGTCAACATCTTTATGAATAAACTCATAATAAAACTTAAATTAGACTTTTTTCAAGTATCTTTTAGCAACCCAACCACTAGGAATCTTTGCCCAATCCCCATCGAATCTAGAAACTGTAACACGAGTACCATAATTTAGACATCCGTCCTTATCGTAATCGTGAGCCTTGGCGTTCTTAGTCAATTCTTCATATGTCTTTCTTCTATAGTTGGCTCCTGGTCCGGTTCTGACACTTAAATCACTAGCAGTAATCATATAAGTACCTAAAGCACTAGATGCATTATTCTGTGGTTTAGGTGTAGGAGTTTCAACGTGTTCATTAACACTCTTATTTAAGATACCCTCTACAATTGCCTTTGCGCACTGATCAGCATTCCATTTCACTTTATCTGTTGCATTATCAACAAAGCAGCACTCAATTAGAAGTGCTGGAGAATTAGTCTTTCTCAACACATATAACTTTGTAGATGTTTTAACGCCTCTGTTTCTAATGCCTAAAGTTTTAGAAATGTTCTTGGCAATTCTTTCAGCTTCATCTTTTGCTTTTGAGTTATCATTATAAACATATACTTCTGTACCTGTTCCGCCTCCGGCGTTTAGGTGGATTGATACATCTAAGTCAACCTTATGATCATTACACTTGTTTACGATTGCTTTTAAGTTAGAATTCTGATCTTTTCCATTGTCATCTGTACAGTCATAGACTGTATGTCCGTTTGCACGTAATAACTCAATTACCTTATTCTTGACCTTACGGTCTTCATTGACTTCATCAAGCAAACCACTTGCTCCACGACATTTTAAACTATGTCCACCGTGAATGTTAAAATTCATAATTAATCCTCCTCAAAATATGCGCCAATACCATAATTGTCGGCACACATATATTCGATTCTGCATCCTCGTGCAGTATTCCAGCCTTTTAAAAAGTAAGCCACATCTGCAGTTGATAATAATTCAATAGATTTACCAAGACACCACAAAGGCGCGCCTCCACCATCAATATAACTATCAATAATTTCAGCATCATCACCATATAGACTTTTAATTTTTTTGATAGCCTTTTCTCTATTGTGTCTGATTTCTTCTTCAGACAGGCCTTTCATGGGCTGTGAAATAAATATTTTCATCACTAATCCTCCTCATATCTTATAATAGGCGCCTTTGCCTTGATTACATTAATGTCACCTAGTGAGATGTGAAATACATCTCCAGCACTTGAAAAAGCACGGCATTCATAAGAAAGCTCGTTTCTACTTCTGCCTAGTGTATCTGTAGGATCTATTCGTGCAGTGATAACATTATCCTTTATGGTTGTTTCTTTTCTTCTTATCTCATCACCATCGATAATAACAAGAAGCGCCTTATATTCATTGAAATTAAAAAGGCTCGCCATCAGACGAGCACGCAAATCTGATAAGATGTGTAGTTCCTTCAATCACATCTATATCACGCTTATTGCAATTCATTTATTCATCTCCTTCAAAAGGCGAAACCTTTCCGATATCTATATGCATTATGTTGCTTACTTCAATTTCAGCATCTAATGCAGTTTGTGCAGCTATATTGATATTCACATGATCAGCATCTATTGAAGCATTAGCATGTGTGTACTTGCTAATATCCACATCAACGGTATGAGAGACTTCTATATCTACTTCAGTGGATTGTGCTTCATCTGGCCCTGAATAAAGATAAAGGGTGAACCATCCTCTACTCATCCTGACCACACTCCATCACTAGACTTTGCATAGATCCTTATGAGATAGTCACCGTCACCATTAGATAGCTCAGTATCTAATACACTTACTACTCCTGTGCTGCCCGTTTTTAAATCAGTGCCACTTTCTACAAGTAATCCTATTCCTCTCCCTGATGCTTCGCCTTCACGAGTCGCACGAGCTTCCCACTCAGATACATCAATGTCACAATGAAATCTGCAGATACACTCATTTATTCCTAGTATCCTAGATATTCGATATTTATCTATAGTATCAATTGTCACAATAGGCGCCTCAGCAAGTCTGTAAGTGATAGTAACAAGCCCATCAGTAAGCCATACATTACCAACGGAAGCCCACGATGAACCCCAAGCTTCACACTCTATAGACCCATTTAAGTCTGTGCCAAGATCAATAGTTTTACTTGCTGTTTTTTTATAAACATCTCCACCATTGATCGTAAATCTAACTGCATTGGCATATGTATATGAACAGTTAAATATCCCTGTGAATTTTACATTGATGACTATTGCATTAGAGGGAAGAGAAGGAACAGCCCATGTAACCTTCTCTACGTTGTGCCCACTTCCTGAAATATGGATATTAGGCATTGTGGCTTCAGCATTTACTGTATATTCCTGTGCCATAATCTTATGCTACTGACCAAGTACCGTGTGCGTTCTTAACGAATACCTTGATTATCTTCTCACCATCACCACTTGAAGCCATTTCAAGGTCTTTGCCGTAAATCTTGCAAGAGATAGCTGTACTAGCCTTAAATGTACCTGTTGCATTCATGTTAGTAGACCCATTTACTGTTCCTATTAATGTACCAGCGTCATGTAATGATGATTTAGATGGCACAACCTTAATCTTATATTCTGTGAAAGCGACGTCAGAAGTGAAACTGAATGTAGCAACGTTTTTAGGTGCTGTCTTAGAGATTCTTGAAACATCTGGTCCAATGATAGTAACGGCTGGTACTGAAGTATCTAATGTAATGTTAACAGATGCAGCAGCAGTCTCATTGCAGACATCATCACGTACTTTTACGTATACAGTCTTGAGTCCGTCGCCTGTTGGAAGTGCAATACTTTTTGTTGATGCAAAAGTCTCCCATGAAGCACTATCTTCAGATGATGCTCCATCAATCCCCCAAATTTTCATCTGATATCCTGATGTGGATGTATCAGATACTGAGATGCTTAAAGTAACATTCTTAGATGTAGTATACTGAGAGCCATTATTTAACTTGATAGTAAGCCCCTGGGGAGCAAGAGTATCAAGTGTTAGATTAAAGTAACTTGCCATGATTATTTCTCCTTGTTAATAGCCTGTTCTGCCACTTCTAGCCCTTTTGTTAAAACAGATGGTACGTTATCGCCTGCTTCAACAAAGTTTTCTAGAATGCTTCTTAATTCGTTGATGATTAAAGATGCTAAAGTAAACCATCCAACATAAGTTGTGATAGTTAAGTCAACATTGATTGTCTGACCGACTTCGATAAAAATCGCTGATGCCAAGAAAGCAACTAAAACCATTAACCAGTAGCCTAGTTTTTTCCAGACACCCTTAACTCCCTTTGCACTGTTGTCTTTTCCTGTCAGCCTTGATTTTCTAACTCCTGTTATATAATCAATGATGTTTAATGTTAAAAAGCCTACGAATAAAAACCAATGTGTGCCTAATGCGGCAGTTAGCACTGCTACAATAGTGCCCCCTACTGCATTAAGAGTGTCCATATATTTCAATGATGTGTCGTATAATTTCATTTTATTACCTCTTTATTACATATTTTCTGCAATGATCCATGCATCTAGCTGAATCTGAGTGATGTTCGAATAACTTTGATAGTTATTGTGAGCAGAGTTACACTGCTTGATCTGCATATATAGTTCGTTTTTATTTGTTACATTAAATTTAACAGGAACGTCATAGAAGCCACCGTTTGCATAAATAATTGCATTTGCATCCGTATATCCCATGTTTGGAGCTCTCCAGGGAAATGCGTTCGTACGAGTAGGAGTATATAGTTTGAAGCCGTTAGGCCCATTTGAATTAAGATTTTTGACTGTTGTATTAAACATAATTCTATAGATATTAATATCACCTAAGCACTGTCCGTAAATCGTCCCTGTAAATGTTCCACCATTTAAGCCAACACCTAATTGTCTTTTTTCCATTGCACTGCTTCCAGTTCCTAGCATGTAGCCTTTTAAAAATTCAGACAGGTATTCTAATCCCCATCCATTTGGATGGATTCCATCGCTCGACATCATATTTTCAATTGAAAGAACATTTTCAGCATCAGGCACTACTACGAATGGCAAATCGGCATAACATGCTACAGTTCTATACATCGGCATCAATTTGTATTTTAATGCAAACTGATTATCCCTATTTTTAAACGCAACACCAAAAGGTGCAAAATGAATGATTGCATTTGGATAAGTGCTCTGCACATAATTAATCAATATCTTAATGCAATTCTGCACTGTTTCTTTTTGATCTCCATAAGCCAATTCATTGTATCCTCCACCAATCAGTACGTCAGTCACCATTTTCTTGTTGTTGACTTGTGACTCTAAACCTTTAAGAAGAGTCAGATAATTATTGGATGGATTAGAAAAGGATGCACCACCTTTATGATTGATATAGATATTGTTTGCAGTAAAGTGACAATTAACTAACTTGCTTTTAAGTCTGTCACACCATCCAATTTCACTTCTATCGGGTGTATAGCCATCACCATAACTATCTCCAATGAAAATCAGTTTTCTTTTACTTCTGTCTTCTAGATTCATCTTAGTTCCTACCACCCTTTTTCCGTCGCCTGAATAGGCAATCAACCCTTCTTCAATGTTATCATCAGTTACTGTACTGTCTGATATATCAATCAATGTCTTGCCGTTATATATGACCTTATTAATGCTCATATAAACACTCCTATGCGATTGTTACTGTAGTTCCGCCGGCAGAATTTTCACTCTCTGCATAGGGAATAGGATTAACAGTAACCTGTGATAAATAGTTATATCCCGTATCGGGCATGATTGTTTGCGCAGTTGTACTAGGTGTCACTGTCTTCTGCTGAGGTTTAGCACCTTCAGTCCCTGACATAGTACCTTTGATTCCTAAAATAGTCACACCGTCACGGATATTGGTAGGAATGATTTTAGCCTGTTCTGCTGTGGCAATCTGAACATTTCCAGAGCCATCGTGGAAACCCTGTGGAATTGTGTATACCTGTGCCTTTGTTGAAATGCTTCCTTTAACAGACCCATTGTTCTTCATCGTACCTGTTATTTTAGTGCCTCTTGCATACGCAGTCTTTCCAGCTAGCATTTCAGCAACCGCCACAGTTGCATCGCTAGAATCTACATCAAATGTACAAGTACCAGTGACTGTGGCACCTGTCTTATCATGAAATGTTAGATCCTTCAATACTTTGTCTGCTGTCGCAGTGTCACTTGTCAAGTCGATTAATGTCTTGCCACCATAAACTACCTTATTAATATGTTTAGTTTCTGCCATGTTATAATTCCTTTCCTATGTATACTGTATTGCCCCCTTCATCGTTTGATGTCTCGAAGAAGGGGATTGCGCTAATAACCACATCTTTTTTCATTAGCTTATCTTTAGTATCTAGTTGTTGTTTTTTGATTGCTGGAACAACCTCATACTCTCCTAAATAAGCATCATAACTTTTGTCTACTTCAAAAAAATCATCATAATGGAATTTAAAGCCGTTTTCCATATCATGAACTTTAAATTTAAAAGATGCGTCATTAGTATGAAATTTTAACCTGAATCGAATATCATTAGACCTAAATTGCACATCAGATCACTCCATCTTTTAAGATCTTATCAACATATATTTTAATGATATCTGATGCGATAGCTTCACCATCTCTTGTAATTCCTCTCACCTGTGCTTCTGCCTGTAGATTCTCTTTTAATTTAAGAGTTTCTTCCTGTGTAAGGTGTATTTTTATCTGTCTTCCTTCAAGCCCTTCACATTCAATTTTTTTATTGAGCATAATTCGTTCATTTTGAGCAATCGTGAAATAAGCGTAAGAAAGTGTAGACACATCAAAAGGAAACTCACATGTTATTGTTGGTGATGTACCTCTAATCATATGCATCACCTCCTACCTGAGCATCATGTGACTGCCCGAAAGCCATGTTCCTTTAGGAACGGTGCAAGTTTTCATTGTGAATACACAGAAACCGTTCTTTGCTCTGGAATATTTAAACCAGATTGGATAATCTGGACTAACAGAAATATCGAACATAAAAGCTGTATGTGTGTTAAGAACATTCTTCATTGTAGAATCATTTCCAAATTTTTCTCCATCAACAGTAGCCGTCATGTGCCAGTCATTTGATAGATTTCCATACCAGTAGAATTCCACAATAGTATCATTCCATTTAGCCTCTAACGTAATACCATTCTTGACATCAAGGATATCATGCCCATAGAATTTTGTTCCGCTTTCTTGTGTATTTACCTTATTAATAAGCTCTCTCATATTCATGTATTCCTGACATTTACGCTCAACAGATGTGATATTTAAACCATTTAGATGCACCGCATATAATACTAAGTCTCTTGTACCTGTACCGCTGTATATGTCGGTCTGATTATATGATGGCTCTGCTCCACCTGCGGAGCCTTTAATCACTTCCAATGTATGTGTCTCTTTGGTGCCGTTAGTATTGAATCTAGCTACAATCAAGTCGGTTCTCTTCACACCACTTGTGCCATTTTCAATTCTAACGATTCTCATAAAACGGCCATAGTTGCACAAGATGCCGTCATTAATCTTTATTTCATTGTTGGATATAATCTCTGCCGTCATTCTACTTCCTGCGTGTAGAATCCCTTGATAATCATATAACGCTAGATACATATACCCATGAAGTTCAGCGCTGACTTCAGCATCTGTAATATTAATGTTCTTTATCACTTCGCATCACCTACCTTATAAGAAATTGAAAGATCATCATCACTAATCTTGATTATTTTTTGAGTTATAGGCTCTTTAAAAGATATGCCTGTTATATTTTCTTTTGCTCCGACAATGTCAAAGAGTTCTGCATCATCGGCGTCAAAAGAGATTTCCAGCGTATCGCTCTCGTTTGCTTCTGCTGCCTTCTCGGTCGCATTCTTGATTAATTCATCACGTTTTTCAACATTTACATCCTCATGTTTGTATGTCTTCCTGTTGAGCCCTGTATAAGTCTCATTGGATTCTGACCATGAGCCGTCTGACTGCAAGTATAGATTGATTCTTAATCTATCCAACAATTCACCTTTACCAAGACATAAGATGTGATTATACGGATTAGATTTCGTTTTGACGGTCATATCTATCTGATAGTCATTGTCATACTGTAAGGTGTCGCTCAAATCATTTATTTTTTCAGCATATAGATGGATTTTCCCATCAACACGATGCCTAATGCACAATCTCGCATTACTAGCGCCTAACGCTTTCTCTAAGGCTTGTAAAAGATTTATATCTCTTACATCATATTTAACGTTGATATTGCTAGCGCCTATGTTATCGACAGTAAATAGACTGTCGAACCTGTCACCAATGAGAGTATTGATGCATGTGTTAGCTTCACCATTTAAAGTTAAATATGCACTTCCTGCTGGTGGTACATATTCCTTTTCTAGCAGTCCTCGAAATGTAGGACCTATCAAAGTGATAGTGTTATCTGACGTATTAATCTTCAATCTCTGGATTACTCCACCAATTTCAGTGTTCTCCTTATAGAAAAGAGACCCCACAGTAAACAAAGGGTCTCTATCTTCCAAGGATAATGTCAATTCAAAATCGTTCTTACTTACATCATACTTTCCTATCTCAATGTCAG
>ERZ773181.2328-NODE-2328-length-12854-cov-2.828268_pt1 | contig 12854 bp, 6 predicted proteins | sample MGYA00581001_ERZ773181 | MGnify/ENA primary metagenome ERZ773181 (study PRJEB29015, sample SAMEA2737780) | human gut metagenome | biome: human gut; feature: human-associated habitat; material: faeces | place: China | collected 2012 ... | reverse complement strand
AGTTACGAGGCGACAAAGAATGATACTTCGGGCGAAAAGGTATCCACATGGCAAATGACTGTCGGATGGAATCGTTTGGAAAATGATTTCTACATATATCCTTTTACGGTCAAACAATATACAGGGCTCTTCCACGGAGAGATCGCGTTTCTTCGACAAATCCGCCTACCTAAAGAAAACAAGCTAAGTATCCGCCCGTCCGTGTATATCGTGTCGGGCTATGGCACCGAGATCAAATGGGAGAAGGAAACGCAGAAGGATGAGAATGGCTCTGCAGAAATCAAGCTAGAGCAGAACATGCAAAAAGTGAACGAGGATTTTATTGCTCGCACGGCAACCCGTCTGGGTATCGGTGCGGAAATGGAATATCGGCATCCCATTCATTCCGCCTTATCAGCGGGATTTCGTTTAATAGGTAGTCTCGAACAAACGACAAGTCCTCAATCGCCCCTCGGAGGGGGCGGAAATCTCAGTATTGTCATCTGGCTATAATAGGTCTTAATACTATGCGTTACTCAACTTTGTACAAAACACCAATAAAGATCGTGACGATATGGTAGGCGATTTATGTAGTGATTTGATGAGAGATAAAAAATTCAAGAGTTTGCATACAGAGGATGAACAACAAGAGTTTATCATGATCGTTGGAAATATCCATGAACACATACAAGATACTATCATACAATTATTTAAAGAATATTCTGGAGAAGAAGTAGTATTTGAGGAAGAGGAAGAAGAGGAGGAAGAATGGATATAATTGCTTCAAATCAGGTAAGCACCCGATACGGAACAGGCAAATCGTCCACAGTTTGTGGACAAATTCGATTTTATCCTTTTCTCATCGAACTTAAAGCTACTTTTTCCTATATGGGAAGATAATACAAATTAAGGGTGAATGGTAGTAAGTTCTATCCCGACTATAAACAAAGAAGGCGGCTCCTGTACCCGGAACCGCCTTCATCTCCTAAAAAAAGATCTCTAACCAAACATCTACCTATTTCAACTCAAATGGTACAATACCTTTAATATCTCTGGATGAACTACCGATGATTGCCTCAAATTTGCCCGGTTCGGCCACCCATTCGTATTTGGCATCATCAAAGAAGCTCAATGCTTTCTTATCAATCGTCAGCGTTACCGCTTTCTCTTCTCCCGGAGCCAATTTCACTTTTTGGAAACCTTTCAACTCTTTTACCGGACGAGGGAGAGAGGATTTCTTATCACTGATATAAAGCTGAACAACCTCCTGACCTTCACGAGTGCCTGTATTCTTCACATTGACTGTGAAAGAAATGGTATCATCTGCAGTCATTGTTTTCTTGTCGGCCGAGGGTTTTCCATAGGCGAAAGTAGTGTAGCTCAATCCGTGTCCGAACGGGAACAACGGTTTGATTTTCTCTTTATCCGCCCAGCGATAACCTACGAAAATATCCTCCCGATAGATTTCATTAATGGTGTCCCCTCTATGTTTAGACTGTGCCAGTTCTTCTTTATTACCCGGATATTCGCCCAGTTTATGAGCACCTACATCTTCCAGTTTTGCAGGGAAAGTGAAAGGAAGTTTTCCTGAAGGATTAGCGTCTCCCACCAATACGGAAGCAAGAGCTGTTCCGGCTTCCGAACCCAAGAACCACCCCTGAACAATAGCAGGCACTTCATTCACCCAAGGCATAGCCACTGCATTGCCGGAGATATTGACAACAATCAGGTTTTTATTCACCTTTGCCAGTTCGCTTATCACTCTATCCTGTGCGTATGGCAAACCTAAAGAAGCACGGTCCGAATCTTCACAATCCTGATGATTGCTCTTGTTCAAGCCACCGAAGAAGATAACATAGTCGGCATCTTTAGCCACTTGCAAAGCCTCAGCGAGCAGTTCATCTTCCGAACGGTTGTCCTTTAAATCCTGACCGGTTTTCACACCGTTATACTCTCCTGTCGGATCGCCTACATACCCACGGGCATATACCACTTCCGCTTTTGAGCCCACACGGCTTTTCAGTCCATCCAACGGAGAAATCTCATATTTCACTTTCAAAGAAGAACTACCACCGCCCACAGTCATCATCTTTATCGCATTTTCACCGACCACTGCGATTTTCTTCGCTTTATTCAAATCGATAGGCAATACGTTACCGTTGTTCTGCAACAATACAATTCCTTCTTCAGCTATCTCACGTCCGGCTTGTCCATGTTCGGGGGAGCCTAAAGAGCCGAACGGTTTGTGCGGATCCATTGAAGTACGGAATATCAGACGAAGGACATTGCTAACCTTTTCGTCCAGTTCCTTTGTTCCTACTTTACCCTCTTTTATCAGTTTCAGGTAAGGGAAAGCAAGGTAATAATTATCATACGCATTTCTCGTTCCGGCAGACAGTCCGTTCGTCCATGAACCAAACTCCAAGTCCATGCCATTGTGAATAGCCTGTTCGGTGTTGTGCACACCTCCCCAGTCGGACACTACGACGCCATCAAAGCCCCATTCATCGCGAAGAATATCTCGAAGCAGGCGCTTGTTGTGACAGGCGTGCTCTCCCTGATAGAGATTATAAGAGCCCATAATCGACCATGTTCCACCTTCCTGAACAGCCGCTTTAAAAGCAGGCAGGTATATTTCATAAAGAGCACGATCACTCAATTGCACATTGGTGGTATGACGGTTGAACTCCTGATTGTTCAATGCATAATGCTTCACACAGGCAGCTACCCCGTTCTCTTGTACACCTTTGATGTAAGGAACCACCATAGTGGCGGACAGATACGGGTCTTCTCCCATATACTCGAAGTTACGTCCGTTCAAGGGAGTACGGTAGATATTCACACCGGGACCCAACAAGATGTCTTTCTTGCGGTAACGCGCCTCTTCACCGATACTTTTCCCATAAAGATGCGACATTTCGGGATTCCATGTAGCAGAAAGACACGTCAGTGCCGGATAGGCAATACAGGAATCGTTTGTCCATCCAGCCTGATCCCATTCATCCCACAACACTTCCGGACGGATACCGTGAGGACCGTCGGTAGCCCATACTTCGGGAATTCCGAGGCGGGGAACGCCTGCCGAACTAAATTTAGACTGTGCATGAATCATCTTCACCTTTTCTTCAAGGGTCATCCGGTTCAATGCATCTTTCACTCTCTCTTCAATAGGCTTACCAGTATCCAGATACACGGGCTTCTGCGCAAAGGCAGGCAACGCAGTTATCACAGACAAGCCAAGTAACATTGCTTTGAATTTCATGTTCATTTATGATATAAGAAATAAGTTCATACTTTATTTATATAGACTCCCAAACAGGGGATATTTCCTAGTTGCGGACGAGTTTATTAATGTTTTTTACGTTATTCAGTCTAAGATGAATCCTGAAAGGGTACAATTCATCATACCCTTTCAGGATAGTTTCAATAAAAATCCGGCATTAATCTTCAGATCAATTTATTTTCTCAACCTTCAGATCAGCATTTGCATTGCCATTCGTTACATCAATGGTAAATCGATAGACAGCTCCTTCTTCAAATGCTTTATTATCCTGCATTTCCAAATTTCCGGAATCTGCAAGTTTAAGCTGTTCCACTAAAATAGAGCTTGCATAATTGCCGAATTCTCCTCCCCAATCATTTTGATGGAAGAACTTAAAACTAATCACTTCCGGGTCACCACTAGTCTTCAACGTTTCCCCGGCTTTCAAGGTTAGCTGATACTTTTTAGAAGCAACTTGCGCCAGACAGAGCGCTTTACTTGGCTCCCAACCTACTTCGGAAGACGTAACAGAAGGCTTACCGATTCCTTTTCCGATAGCCCAGATTGCACCCGTTCCGTCATCTTGCAATTTGGCCGGTTTACCATCTTTCAAAGCTATTACAGAGAAATATTTCAAGATACCATTAGCTGTCACCCGATAATCTCCATTAATAGGAAGAAACTTCAATGTCCCATCACTTTGTTTCTCAAAGAAGTCAGGATCGATCCACCATTCATTCAAATTATCAATGCCTGTAACAGTTATCATTTGTCCTTGTGTAAACGCCTGATCCGACTTATATATATCAGTATCTGTCACCTCCATCTTACTATTACCAAAGAAGATATCCGGTGCGGGTAAATCTACCTTCCCTACTTTCTCCACTGTCAACACAGCCTTGGTATTGCCTTTTGTTACATCAACTGTAAATCTGTAAATGCCTCCTCTTTCGAACTTCTGTCCTTCTTGCAGTCCCAGGTTACCGTCTGAAGAGATTTTAACCAATTCGCTCGTTGTAGAAATAGCATCTCCTTTAAACTCGCCATTGTCCCATTTATTGATATAGAAGAATTTAAAGTTGATATCATCCACTTTCATTGTTACTCCGGCTATGAATGTCAGTTGATACTTTTTCGCAGTAAGCTGCGGCATGCACAGACCGTTTTCCGGAGTCCATCCTACTTCAGAAAGTGCAACCGATGGCTTGCCGATTCCTGTTCCAATAGCCCAGATAGCACCTGTTCCATCATCCTGCAACTTGGCAGCCTCACCATTCTTCAAAGCAATGACAGAGAAATACTTCATTTTACCATTGGCTGTTATTTGGTAACTTCCGTCAATCGGCAGGAATTTCAATGTTCCATCTTCCTGCTTTTCAAAATAATCCTGGTCTATCCACCAATTATCATAATCAGGCACCCCTTCAAACGCTAGAATGTCATTCTTCTTCAAAGTCAACTTGATTGCATAGATATCATTCTCTACCAATTCCATATCTTCACCGTTCACCTTTAACTTGGCAAATGGTTCTGCCTCGTAAGTCAACGTATTAAACTTGATAGCATAATTTCCCGGTTCCGTATTAGAAAATGAGATAGCATTAGTAGAACCGGCTTCAATCGTTCCATTCTCCCAGCCGAAGGTCAATTCGTTCCCATTCTCTCCCACTTTCGGAGTCTTGATATACGCTTTCATCTTTTGCGAGAAGCCTCCTGTCACACTATACTTGTACATGGATTGACGTTCCATCCGGTACTCTTTTCCTTCCTCATCCACTAATGTCAGATAGGGGAAGTCCGGTCGTGCCAGAGCGAGTTCTTTCGTCATTTCTGTGGTAGTAAAATGAATGTTCTGAAGAATATATTTCAAAGTTGCCTTTCCATTAGGAATATTAGCATAATAAGGAACAAAGATTTTACCAGTATAGTCATTTCCGCTTGTCTTTGTACGGATGACCGTTTCAGACACTTGTTCTTCTCCATAAAAAAGCTGTGCTTTCAACGTAGAAAGAGGCACATCCACATCCGAGGCTTTAATCGTGAACGGAAGACTGTCACCAAAAAGAGCATCTGCATTCTCTGCTTTGATTTCCATACTCGGATTACCGGGCAAGAATTCGTCATCATTACAGGAATTCATGGATAACATTCCTGCCAAAGCCAATATAATATAACTGTTTTTTTTCATTGTCTTGATCGTTTTAAAGTTCTTATTCCGACTTTGCCCAACGATAGGAAGTCACAGATTTGCCCGGAACATCATAAGCAAAATGACGCTTACCATCACTTAAGGTTATCTTTTTAGTCTTTTCATTATTATTCATCAGTACAAAAGCGTATGTTCCATCCGGATTCTCGAAAGCAGAATACATGATATTGCTATCAGCATAGCCGGATGCACCGATACGTACCGCTCCCGGTTTCACCACACTTGAGAGATGGGCGATGATATAATAATGTGAGTTGCGGATAATTGTCTTATAGTCGCTATTACTGATATCCACCGCTCCGTAGCAAGTCTGGCAACCGCCTTCACGGTTAGGAGCACGGTCATTATCAAGCATCAGGTTCCACACTATAACTCCCCTACACCAGTTGTTGATCGTACCCAATGCTACTTCTTTCATATCTTCCAGCAATCGTTTCGACAAATCACGTCCGCTATTCCATGTTCCGATAGAAGTCTCCGTGAAAAGAAGTTCCTTTTCAGGATAGGCTTTATGTATATTTAAAAGCTCTTCGCGATTCCCGCCATAGTTGTGATAAGCAGCTCCGGCCAGATATTGGGAAGCAGCCGGGTCTTCATACATCTTACCGGGGTAGTTCTTTTCTGTTGCAATATCACTATAATCATAGTTATGATCGTATGCATAAATTTTCGTAGCCAGTCCGGCTGCCTTGAATTTAGGTCCGAGTGCTGTTTTCACAAAGTCCCTCTGTTCTTCCCAACTCATATAAAGCGAAGCGGAATTACCACGGTTCAACGGTTCGTTCTGGGGAGTTACAGCATAAATATCAATGCCTTCGGCGTTGAATGCTTGTACCCATTTCACAAAATAAGTGGCATAGTCCTGATAATAGGCTGGATTCAGCTGACCGTTTGTCCATGAATCCAGCGGAGTAAGGTCTGTGAGACTCTTTACTTTCATCCATTTTGGACAAGTCCAAGGGGCGGCAATGACTTTAATAGAAGGATTGATGCTCAAAATCTCTTTCAGAATCGGAAGGATATAGTCTTTCTCTTCACTTTGCAAAGCAAAATGCTCAATACCTTTCGTATCACAGCAGGTATATTCGCTCAATGAAAAGTCCGAGCAGCCGATAGAGATACGGATATAGCTAAATCCGAAGCCTTTGTCGTCAGAGAATGTTTCCGTAAGGAAGGCGTGACGATCTTCCGGTTTCATTTGCAGAAGATTAAAACAAGTGGCGCCTGTGATAGCAGCTCCGAAGCCATCCATTGTCTGATATTGTTCAGTCGGGTTCAATGTGATTGAAGTAGGTGCCAAATTATCTTTCGAGCTGAAATTAACGGCATCACGGGTCAAATCGCGAGTCAGGCTGCTAGTGGTTGCATAAATAGTCACATCTCCGGTCGGAACAGGTGTAACCGGTTTCTCCGCATCGTCACTGTTGCTGCATGCAGCTAATATGGTGAAGCATCCTAAAAAGGTCAATGCTATATTTCTCATGTCTATCATAATCTTAAGTTTTCTATGTTTTTAGTTGAATTAATAACCCGGATTCTGGTGAATCTTATCATTCGCGTCGATTACCGACTGCGGAATTGGCAAACGATAGGAATTCTTATCAAAAGTGTAAATCTGCGCTTTGCGACCTGAATCCTTAGCATACACTGCATTCATCACCTCTTCTACCTTGTCCAGACGGACCAGATCAAACCATCGTTGTCCCTCAAAAGCCAGTTCTAACCGACGTTCTTTAAGTAAGGCATTCAGCAGGACGTTTTTGTTTGAACGGACAGAGGTGGGAAGTGCTCCCAATTTGGCACGGTCGCGCACTTCATCTATTATATCGGCGGCTCCTTCCAAATCCGGCGTATCCTGCATAATCAGTGCTTCTGCTTTCAGCAACAGGACATCGGCATAACGGTACTTGATGATACTGCTGTTGGCAGAGCGGCATTTATACATGAACGGATAATTATCAGACGGATAATAGTTGCTCCAATTACAATCGTAATAGACTATTGATTCTTTGAAACGGACTTCATCCCCTTCCTGTTTGAAAGCACTAATCAGGTCACGTGACGGAGTCACCCATTTCGCCCATGTGAAATTGTTATTCCAATTTACCAAATCACGACCGAACATCCATGTGCACCAGTTACCTGCTCCGGGAGTAAATTGTGCTTCAAGAATCGATTCTTTTGTATTACGCATCTTTGCATCTGTTCCCGCAGCATTCATTCCAAACAAATCACTGAAATCATCTACCAGATCAAAACCGTCTGCTTTCACCTCATCACAATATTGGATAACTTTCGTATAATCACGCAAAGGTTTCTCGGCATATATTTTAGCCAATAAGGTACGAGCTACAGATTTGGAAAACAACGTCTTATTCCCCGGCGTATTGTCCGGAGCATACAATACTGCATCCAACAAATCCTTTTCAATCTGCTGATAAGCTTCAAGTTCCGTATTTTGTTTAGGGAAATATTGTGGATATACCTCATCAATGTTTTCAGAAGTAATATCATCAGCCACCGTTGTAATCACAGGGAAATCACCCCACAGACGTACCATGTCAAACATTACCATGGCACGGAATATCTTCGCTTCTGCTTTGTATTGCGCCCGTTCGGCAGTAGTCAACGAATTATCTGTCACCAGGTCAATGTTACAAATGAGTTTATTAGCACGGGCCACATCCTCCAGATAACGGTTCCAGTCACGTTCCAACACAGAATTGGAACCTTCAATAGAGTTATTCTCAAACGGAACAACTTCCGCTCCGGTAGTACCGGCATAAGCATTATCCGAATGGGAGTCTGCAATCAAAAGTAAATCCACATACCAATGTTCCTGACGGTCACGCATTTGATTATAAAGCGTTGTCAGATGACTTTCAACTGCAGCTTTATCCTTGAATACGATTTTTGTACCATCACTTGTCACTCCTTCCGTCACATCCGAATAGGTGTCTAATGGCTCATAATTCAGCGAGCAGGAAGAAAGTCCCAATAGCAAGCCGGAGGTTAATCCGTAAAATATAGTTCTTAGTTTCATAATCTTTCCTTTCATTAGAATTCAACATTAATACCAAACACGTATGATCTGCAATGCGGGTAAGTACCCCAATCGATACCTTGTACCGTACCGCTGTTACCCCATTGGTTTACTTCCGGGTCCATTCCCGAATAGCTGGTCCATGTCAGCAGGTTAGTAGCCGTGAAGTAAGGTTGTAGGCGGGTAATTCCCCATTTCTTCAACAGTTTACCTTTAAAGTTGTATGACAAGGAAACATCCTTCAATCTTAAATAACTGCCATCTTCTACAAAATAGGTAGAATTGAGTAATTTGAAATTAGCCTTAGGCATGTCTGTAATTTGACCCGGAATCTTCCATCGGTTCAAGACACGGGTTGACTGATTTTTGCCATCATACATTCCTTCCGTTTCAATACGCGAAGCGTTATAAATATCGTTACCATAAGAACCTTGGATAAAGATACTTAAATTAAAGCCTTTCCATGAAAACGTATTAGTCATACCATAAGTGAAGTCTGGATTCGGATCACCGATATAAGTACGGTCAGAAGATGATATTTTGCCATCATTATTCAAATCACGATACATCAATTCACCGGTTTCAGGATCTACCCCATCACTTATATAACCGTAGAAACCTCCCAAAGCACGGCCCGGCTCATTACGTACCACATAGTCATTCACCACATCCGCAGTTTTAGCATCGTAATAAACTTTCTGTAATTCCAGTTTTGTCAATTTATTCCGGTTAAAAGAGATATTGAAGTCTGTATCCCATGTAAATGCTCCTCCACGAAGATTTTTCGAACTAATAGAAAGCTCAAAACCCTTATTTACCATTTCACCCTCGTTACGGGCAATAGACGTAGCGGCTGCGGCACCGGCAGGTAATGACACATTCATCAACATGTTTTTGGTCTTCTTATAATAATAGTCGGCATTAAACGTCAACCGTCCATTCAATATGGTCAGATCCAAACCTATATTGGTCTGTGTCGTGGTTTCCCATGTTAAATCAGATGTACGCAAGTTGGCCTGGCTAATGGTAGGAACAGCATTTGCATAATCAGTAGAATCACCTTCGCCGCCTTTCTTAAACCATTCGATACGACCGATATTGTAACGCTGCAAATATGCATAGTCACCAATACCCGACTGGTTACCTGTTTGTCCCCAGCCACCGCGCAATTTTAAATCGTCAATCCATGTCAGGTTCTCCATGAACTTCTCCGAAGAAATACGCCAGGCTGCAGAGAATGAAGGAAATACGCCCCAACGATGATCGGGATGCAATTTAGAAGAACCATCGGCACGAAGATTAGCTGTTACCAGGTATTTACTGTCGAAGTTATAAGCTACACGTCCGAAGAATGACATAATTCCCCATTGGGACGCACCCGTACCTGTATTATCCCAAGATATTTTATTGGCAGCATTCAATGTTTGAATCTGATCGCTACGATAGTGTGAACCGTTGATCCAGCTATTTGAATAGTCTGAATCCGTCCATGACGAACCGGCCATTACTTCCAAGCCATGTTTCTTGAAGTTTTTATTATAAGTCAATACATTATCAAATGTCAGCACTGTGTTCATATTCCGATTGTCCGAAGCCTCACCGTACTGATTGCGGCCCCAAGCAGTAGAAATCGGATCAAGAAAAGTGGTATTAACAGCGTTGCGACGGTCAAGAGTAAGAGTAGACTTAAACTTCAGTTCCGGAAATGGAGTCAGCAATATATTACCCGATGCCAACAAGCGGTTTTCTTTGTCTTTGTTATTTTTCGCGCGGGCCATATTTTCTAATGGATTGGTGATATTACCCACTCCATAGAAGTTATTGTAATACTGATTAGGGTTCAAAGCATCCCACACCGGCGCATAAGTCGGTGTATTGATAACAGCCAGAATAACACCACCCCGATTCGAGCCTGTTCCCATTGCTCCGCCTCCATTGCTTGTATAATCTGAATAAGAGATATTAGCACTTACTGTCAGCCATTTACGAACCTGATTTTCCAGATTTACCCGGAAATTGTAACGCTTGTAATAAGAGATGTCCAACACTCCCTGTTCTTTGAGGTAACCCGCAGAAAGGTAATATTTCATTTTCTCATTACCATTGGATACAGCTACCTGATAATTTTGAGTCTTTCCGGTCGTATACGTTTCATCAAACCAGTCGGTGCGATCGGGTAATCCGTCCGGCAAAGACACTAGTCCGATTTCATCCTGCAATTCTTTATATTGTGCTGCATTCAGGGATTCTACTTTATCGGCCACTTTGTTCAAACCGAACTGGGCTGTCAAAGAAACTTTGGCATTACCGGCTGCACCGGCCTTCGTAGTAATTAGAATGACTCCGTTAGCGGCACGCGAACCGTAGATAGATGCCGATGAAGCATCTTTCAATATCTGCATACTCTCAATATCATTCGGAGAAAGGAACTTGATATTGTCTACAGGCACTCCATCTACTACATACAACGGATCATTACTACCATTCATTGAAGTAGTACCACGAACACGGATAGACATTTCACCGCCCGGCGTACCGTTAGGCTGAATCACCGAGACACCGGCTGCCTTACCTTGAATGGCCTGTCCTGCCGAAACAATAGGCCGCATATCCAAATCCTTGGTAGATACGGAAGAGATAGCGGTAGTCACATCTTTCCGTTTCACCGAACCATAACCGATGACCACCACTTCATCAAGCACTTCATTATCTTCCTGAAGTGTGATCTTCATCTGTTGGGCTGCCTTTACCTCCTGCGACTTATAACCCACATAAGAGAATATCAAAATGGCGTTTTGCTTAACGTTTAATGTGAAGTTGCCATCTAAATCGGTAATTGCTCCGTTAGACGTACCTTTCTCTTGTACACTAACACCGATTAGCGGTTCTTTTTGAGCATCCAGGACTTGACCGGATGCAGTAATTTGCTGTGCGGATGCACTCAAAGATAAAAACATTGCCAAGATAGCAAAGAAAATCTTGCGACTCCCCGAAAGGATTTTTCGCCTGTTTTTTTTCATGCGTACTAAGTTTTAAAGTTAATAATAAGACGCTCGTCAGCAATGGGCTATTCTCATTACTTTCGAAGCACAGGTCAAAAGTATAAAGAAATTAAAGTGAGCTAACAAGGAGGGGGCAATAAGTGGATTACACAAAACGATAATCCACTTATTTTCATCTATTTACATTCAGAACGTATACCTAAAAAAGTGGTTGATTTACAGTCCGAATTAGCGAATTTTTCGCACTAAATCGTCAAAATCCTCTCTCGATCCACGGGCTTTATTCCTTACTTTCGCCCGATAATTATAAATTGTATTCACCGAATAACGAAGAAACTCCGCAATTTGTGAACTGTCTTCAATACCCAGACGTATCAAAGCAAAGATGCGCAGTTCAGTATTCAATAACTCGCCTTTCTTCGGTAAAATCTGTTCATTTTCCTGTAATAAGTCATTGAATTTTCCCACAAAGTTAGGGAAGAGATGCAAAAAGGCTGTATCAAAGTTAGCATACAATTCTTCCAGTTCTTCGTCAAGAGCATCTTGGGAACGCGTTATCTTTAATAACTCCGCAATTTGTCCGGCAGACACTTTCTTATTCACCATCCGCCGGTAAGCGTCTAAACGGTTGATATAAGTAGAACACAACTTGATGAAACGGGCAATATACTCTTCCTTGATCTGATTGGACTCCGAAAGTTCAATATTGGTGGAAGACAGGCAACTATTCATTTGCCTCAACTCCTCATTCAATCCGTTTAACTGCTTATTAGCTACCTGAAGATGATTTCTTGCATCCGCCAGCTTCCGGTAGCACAGATGCAAAAACAAAAAGACGACCACACCGTCCGCCACGGCAGATACCATGATCCGGACGCTGATCTCCCGGTAGGTCAGATAGTAGAACAGAACCGGAAGAAGCATGCCGGCCATGCCGGCAAACCATTCATACCAGAACTGCTTTTTGCTGTTTTCCACTGCGTCCGCTGCCACCGCTCCGATCAGAACCAGCAGGATATACATGGAGAATTCCTGGATGGTTCCACCGCACAAAAGACCGAGCAGGCTGCAGAAAAAGAGTCCGCTGCACAGGGAAAGCTCGATATTCCCCACACCGAGCATCAAAATGGCAGATAGCATCACAGGTCTTGAAAATTCCGGAAGTACAAGACAGACCGCCGTCACGCCAAGCGACGCCAGATACCCTGCAAAAATACGCCGGTAGCTTGTCTCACGATTTTCCGCAATGCTCCGCTTCATCCGGCAGTGCTCCAATAAAAAGAACCACAACGCCAGAAATACCAGATTGATGATAACAAGGACGATCCACTCGTCGAGATACTGTCCCCTGATAAATGC
>ERZ773181.2319-NODE-2319-length-12907-cov-2.881497_pt1 | contig 12907 bp, 8 predicted proteins | sample MGYA00581001_ERZ773181 | MGnify/ENA primary metagenome ERZ773181 (study PRJEB29015, sample SAMEA2737780) | human gut metagenome | biome: human gut; feature: human-associated habitat; material: faeces | place: China | collected 2012 ... | reverse complement strand
TTGCCCGCGAGAGCGGGGTACAGGTATTTGCGCCTGGCGCGCGGAGGCCGGTGGCCTTTATTTACCCCAATACTTATCATCTGGGGATGTCAAATCTGGGACTGCATATCCTGTATCAGCTCATCAACAGCCGCGGCGATTCAGCCTGCGAACGTTTCTTTCTGCCTGACAGCAAGCTCTTAGCAGAGCATAAACGCACGAAAACGCCGCTTTTATCACTGGAAACACAGAGGCCGCTTGCAGATTTTGAAGTTATCTGCGTGATGATGTCATTTGAAATGGATTATACCAATTTACTGACTATGCTGGCGCAGAGCAATGTGAAGCCTGAAGCGGCAGCACGCGGCGCCAAAGAACCGCTGGTGATCATCGGCGGTCCCTGCGCGACCTTCAATCCTGAGCCTTTAGCAGGGGTTGCCGATGCTTTCGTGATCGGTGAAGGTGAAGAAACTGTCAATAAACTGCTGGACGCTGTTTATGAAGCCAGGGACAAAGGCCTGTCTAAGGAAGATACACTGTTGGAGCTGGCGCAGCTGAGCGGCATCTATGTGCCGCGGTTTTATGAGCCGCAGTACGATGCTGGCGGTATGTTCTGCGGTATGCAGGTGTCAACGCAGGTGCCTGCCAGCGTAAAACGTCAGTGGGTACGTGAACTGGATAATTATCCGCAGACATCGGCAATTATGACAGATGCGACTGAATTTGAAAATATGTATATCGTCGAAGTAGCACGAGGCTGCGGGCGGCATTGCCGTTTCTGCATGGCAGGTTATTGCTTCCGCAAACCGCGGGCGCGCGATCTTGAGCTGCTGCTTGCTAAAATACGCAACCGTCCGCCACAGACTAAAAAAGTCGGGCTGATGGGGGCCGCGGTATCTGATTATCCGCATATCAAAGAACTGACACAGACACTGGTAGATGAGCAGGTACCTTTTACGGTAGCCTCTCTGCGGGCCGACACTTTAGATGTAGAGCTGACGCAGGCTTTGGCTGCCAGCGGTCAGAGGACGATGACTGTGGCTCCGGAAGCAGGCAGCGTGAAAATGCGTAATATCATCAATAAAGGCATTACCGAAGAACATGTTTTTAATGCCATAGAACTGGCAGCGGCAGCAGGTATGAAAAATATCAAGCTGTATTATATGCTGGGCCTGCCGGGGGAAGCTGACAGTGATATCGAAGAAATGATAGCGATGATCGGTCGGGTACGAGAAAAGATGGATGCCGCCCTTAATAAAGGCGATCTGATAATTTCCGTGAATGGTTTCATCCCCAAGCCGTTTACACCGTTTCAGTGGTCGCCGCTGTGCGATGTCAAAACCTTAAAACGCCGTTTTAAAATGCTGGAAACCGCTTTTAAAAAAGCGAAACATATTCAGGTGCAGACAGAATCCTTGAAGGAAACTGTTCTGCAGGCAGTTTTGGCAAGGGGTGATCGCAGGATCGGCGCCGCTTTATTAGAAGCCTTCCGCAGAGAAATGCCGCTGAAGCAGGTGCTGAAAGAGCAGGGACTGGAGCAGTACAAGGACGAAATCGCCACCAGCCTGCCCTACGGCCTGCAGCGCCGTCTGGAAATCGCCCGCGCTCTGGCGACGGACCCCAAGCTGCTGCTGCTGGACGAACCGGCGGCGGGCATGAACCCGCAGGAGACCCAGGAACTGGCGGAGTACATCAAAGAGATTCGGGACAGTCACCATCTGACGGTCTTTCTCATTGAGCATCACATGGATCTGGTCATGAAGATTTCGGATTACATTTATGTCATTGACTTCGGCAGTGAGATCGCCCGGGGCGTGCCGAAGGAAGTGCAGCAGAACAAGCGCGTGATCGAGGCGTATTTGGGGGTGACGGAGGATGCGTAACATTCTGGAAATTCGGGACTTGCAGGTGCATTACGGCGGAATCGAAGCGGTGAGGGGCATCAGTCTGGACGTGCCGGAAGGGGAGATTGTGACCCTGATCGGCGCCAACGGCGCTGGCAAAAGCTCCACCCTCCGCGCCATCGCGGGGCTGGTGAAGCCCTCCGCGGGAAAAATCTCCTTTCTGGACGAGGACATCACCGGCATGGATTCCAGCATGATCGTGTCCAAGGGCATCACGCTGGTACCCGAGGGACGGCGTATTTTCCCGGACATGACGGTGCTGGAAAACCTGAAAATCGGCGCGTACCTGCGCAAGGACGATCTGACGGAGGATTTAAACTGGGTATTTGACCTGTTTCCCCGGCTGAAAGAGCGTTCATGGCAGGCGGGCGGCACACTGTCCGGCGGCGAGCAGCAGATGCTGGCGGTCGGCCGTGCGCTCATGAGCCGCCCCAAGGTCATCATGATGGACGAGCCGTCTCTGGGACTTGCGCCCATCATCGTCAAGGGCATCTTTGAGATCATCAAGGAGATCAACAAGCAGGGCGTGACGATCCTGCTCATTGAGCAGAACGCAAACATGGCCCTCAAGATCGCCGATATCGGCTACGTGCTCGAGACCGGCCGCATCACGCTCACCGGCAGCGGTGAGGAACTGCTGACGAACGACGCGGTGCGCGCGGCGTACCTCGGCGCATAACGGTATGGATGACCCAGACGGAAGGACGCCCGCAGGCGCCCTTCCGTTTTTTTCGGAACATTTCTTGACCGCGCGCGTCCAATCCTGTACAATGCAGTTGAAAACCATCGAACCATAGAGGTGTGCTATGAAAAAGTTTTTTTCAGGATTTCTGGTGCTGTGCCTGTCGCTCGCACTGCTGACCGCCTGCGGAAAGGATGGGCAGACTGGCAAGACGGTGGCGGCCGGCGGCCTGACCTTTGCCAAGAGCTATAGCGAGGTCTACTCCGCGCTGACCGATGCGCAGAAAGCGATTGCGGACCGCGACAAGTCCCTCAATATGACCGACGGCGCTTCCGACGACCCGGAGTCCGGCGGCAAAGGCGACGGTGAAGGCGAGGGCACATTCTACTCCGGCACGAACGTGCAGGTCGCGGGCGTCGACAAGGGCGATATCGTCAAGACCGACGGCACGTATATCTACATCCTGCGCGGCAGCGAACTGATCGTCATGCAGGCGGACGGCGCGGACGTCACGGACGTGTCCAATGTCTTTGTCGGTCAGGACTGGGAGCAGACGACGACCGAGGACGGTCAGACCCACACGCAGGAAAAGCTGCCGCTGGAGCTGTATCTGGCCGACGGCCGCGCGGTCGTCCTCTCGTCGTATACCGACTGGACGGGCAGCGACACGTCCTCGGATGAGCTTTCCGGCAGCGGCAATAATTATGTCACAGTCGATATTTATGACGTCTCCGACCCGGCAGACCCGACGCTGGTCCAGTCGTTCGGGCAGGACGGCTACGAGATTGCCTCGCGCATGGTCGGCGGCGTGCTCTACCTGTGCACGTCGTATTATCCCGGCGCGCCGGAAAAGGGCGACGAGACTACGTTTGCTCCCCGGCTGTATGACGGGGACACGGCGTCGGTCGTGCCGTGCGACAGCATCGGCCTCATGCCGTACAACAACTCCATGACCTACGCGGTCGCGGCGTCGTATGACATTGCGGCCGGCACGCGGCTCTCCAGCCAGTCTGTGCTCGGCGGCGGGGAGACGGTGTACATGACGGCGGAGAATCTCTACCTGTGCGCAAGCGTCTACGACGACGGCGCGGGCAAGACCCATAAGGACGGCAGCTACACGGTCACGGACTATACCTCCAGCGTCAATACGGCGGTCAACCGCTTTGCGATCGCCGACGGCAAGCTCACCTTTGCCGCCAATGGCACTGTGCCCGGCGCGCTCAACAACCAGTTCTCGCTCGACGAGCGCGACGGCTATCTGCGCATGGCCACGACCGAGCAGACGTATTCCTACAGCGTCTACCGCGATGAAAAGCATGACTTTGAAAACACGAAAACCAATGACGACGCCACGCAGACGAGCAATGATGTGTACGTGCTCGACTGTGACCTGAACACCGTCGGCAGCGTGGCCGGGATCGCCGAAGGGGAGACGGTGTTCTCCGCGCGCTTCGACGGGGATTACGGCTATCTGTGCACCTACCGCCAGACGGATCCGGTCTTTGCCGTCGATCTGACCGCCCCGACCGATCCGAAGGTCGTCGGTGAGCTCAAGCTCAGCGGCTATTCCGACTATCTGCACGTCTGGTCAGACGGGATGCTCTTCGGCCTCGGCATGGAGACGACGGCCGTGGATGGCGGCGCGACCGTGGACGGCATGAAGCTCGTCATGATCGACACGTCCGATCCTGCCAAGCTGCACGATCTGCACACGCAGACGCTCGATGCCGACTATAGCGAGGCGCTGAATAATCACAAGGCAATTCTGGTGGACAGCGACAAGGACCTGATCGCTTTCCCGGCCGAGAACAGCTATCTCGTCTACGGCTATTCGGCGGACGACGGCTTCACGCTGCGTAAGGAGATCCCCGTCTCGCAGTGGGACGAGAACAACCGCGGCCTGTATATCGGCGACTACTTCTATGTCGTCGGTTCCGATCAGGTGAACGTGCTCGACCTGGGCACGCTTGAGAACGTAGCGCAGGCGATCATCCCGCGCGGGTAAACAACCGAAGATCTTCTGACAGGCGGTGCGCGCAGACGCACCGCCTGTTTACATTTTTGCGCCGCTGTGGTAAACTGATACATTGAGCGAATATCACAACAAGGGAGGCGGCGCCGTGCTCGAAAAGCTGCGACAAATTGAAAACCGGTACAGCGAACTGGAGAGCAAGCTGGCCGACCCCGCGTATTATTCCGACCCCGCGGTGTTCACAAAGCTCTGCCGCGAGCAGCGCGAGCTGCAGCCGGTCGTGGAGACCTACCGGGCGTATACCGCCTGTCAGGCGCAGATCGCGCAGGCGGAGGCGCTGCTGAGCGACCCCGAGCTGCACGAGATCGCGCGCGAGGAGATCGATCTCGGCCGTGCCCGCTGCGCGGAGCTCGAGCAGCAGCTGCGTGTGCTGCTGCTGCCGCGCGACCCGAACGATGACCGCAACGTCATTCTGGAGATCCGCACCGGCGTCGGCGGGGAAGAATCGGCGCTCTTTGCGCATAGTCTTTATCGAATGTACAATATGTACGCCGACGCGCACGGGTGGAAGACCGAGATCGCCAACCTCAACGAGACGGAGCTCGGCGGCGTGCGCGAGGCGAGTCTGCTCATCAGCGGACAGGGGGCGTACTCCCGCCTGAAGTTTGAAAGCGGGGTGCACCGCGTCCAGCGCGTGCCGGAGACGGAGACCGGCGGCCGCATCCACACCAGCACCGCCACCGTGGCCGTGCTGCCGGAGATGGACGCCGTGGAGGTGCACATCGACCCGAAGGATCTGCAGATCGACACCTACCGCAGCTCCGGCGCCGGCGGCCAGCACGTCAACAAGACCGAGAGCGCCATCCGCATCACGCACCTGCCGACCGGCACGGTCGTCGAGTGTCAGGATGAGCGCAGCCAGTATAAAAACAAGGATCGCGCGATGAAGATCCTGGCCTCACGCCTGTATGCTGCGGAAAGTGCCCGGCAGAATGCCGCGCGCTCGGCCGAGCGGCGCAGCCAGGTCGGCACCGGCATGCGCAATGAGCGCATCCGCACCTACAACTTCCCGCAGGGGCGGGTGACGGATCACCGCATCGGGCTGACGCTCTATAAGCTCGATCAGGTGCTCGACGGCGATCTGGATGAGATCATTGATGCGCTCACGCTGGCCGGTCAGGCCGAGAAGCTGCGCGCATCCGCGGAGGAAGCATGAACACGAAACGAATCACAACCGAGATCGCGCAGGCAGCGGATGCCATCCGTGCCGGGCAGCTCGTCGCCGTCCCGACGGAGACGGTCTACGGCCTTGCCGGCAACGGACTGGATCCCGCCGCCGTTGCGCAGATCTATGAGATCAAGGGCCGGCCGGCCGTCAAGCCGCTGTCGCTGATGGTGCACGACGCATCCGCCATGGCGCGCTACTGCGCCGATGTGCCGCCGGCGGCATACACGCTGGCCGAGGCGTTCTGGCCCGGCCCGCTCACGATCGTGCTGCGGGCACAGGACTGCGTGCCCGAGATCGTGCGCGCGGGTGGGCAGACCGTCGGCCTGCGCTGCCCGGATCACCCGGCCACGCTGGCGCTCATCGAGGCCGCGCAGCTGCCGCTGGCCGCGCCGTCGGCCAATCCCTCCGGCGCGCCGAGCCCGAAAACGGCAGACGATGTGCTGGCGTATTTCAATGGGCAGATCGCGGCCGTCATCGACGGCGGGCCCTGCGGTATCGGCCGGGAGTCCACGCTCGTCGATCTCTCGCACACGCCGTACCGCATTCTGCGCTCCGCCGCCGTGCCGGACGATGCCGTCTGGGACGCGCTCGTGCGGAAAATGCACATTGTCGGCATCACGGGCGGCACGGGCTGCGGGAAAACGACCGCGCTCATGGAGCTGGAGCGTCAGGGCGCGCTCGTCATCGACTGCGACGCGGTGTATCACGAGCTGCTGGCGTCCAATACCGCCATGCTCGCGGAGATCAATGCCCGTTTTCCGGGTACAATAGAAAATGGGACGCTGCAGCGAAAGCGGCTCGGCGCGGTCGTGTTCGCGGACGCGGCGGCGCTCGACGACCTCAACGCCATCACGCACCGGTATGTCCGTGCCGAGGTGTGCGCTCGCCTGCGCGCGTGGGCGCGGCAGGGCGGCACGGTCGCGGCGATCGACGCCATCGCGCTCATCGAGAGCGGGCTGGCGGAGCTGTGCACTGTCACCATCGGCGTGACGGCGCCGCGCGAGGTGCGCATCGAGCGGCTCATCGCGCGCGAGGGCGTGACGCGCGATTATGCCGAGGCGCGCATCGACGCGCAGAAGCCCAACGAATGGTTTGCCCAACATTGCAGCTACGTGCTGGATAACGGCGGCACGCTCGCCGATTTTCAGCGCCGCTGCCATCAACTGATACAGGAGGTGCTCTCATGAGCGAAGATAAGGAACTCAAGCAGTGGAAGGAAAAGCTGTTTTATCAGCCGAAAAACGGCTACGATCGGATCGACGCCGAGCAGGCCGGGGAGATCTTTGCCTACGCCGAGGGATATAAGCAGTTTCTCAACGCCGCGCGCACCGAGCGCGAGGCCGTCAAGGAGGCCATCCGCATGGCGGAGGCCGAGGGCTTTGTGCCGTATACGTTCGGCATGGAGCTGCAGCCGGGCTCGAAGGTGTATGTCAACAACCGCGGCAAGGCGCTCATGCTGGCCGTGCTCGGGCAGCAGCCGCTTGACCACGGCTGCGTGATCGCGGGCGCGCACATCGACTCCCCGCGTCTCGATCTCAAGCAGACGCCGATGTATGAGGACTCGGAGCTGGCGTATTTCAAGACGCACTATTACGGCGGCATCAAGAAGTACCAGTGGGTCACGATCCCGCTGGAGCTGCACGGCACGGTCGCGCTCAAAGACGGCAGCACGGTCGATATTGCCATCGGCCGCGAGCCGGATGAGCCGCAGTTTGTCATCACCGATCTGCTGCCGCATCTCGGCAAGGATCAGATGCGCAAGACCATGGAAGAGGGCATCACGGGCGAGGCGCTCAACATCGTCATCGGCAGCATGCCGTATGCCGGCGAGGGGCGCGACCGCGTGAAGCTCGCCGTGCTGTCGCTGCTCCATGATGAATACGGCATCACGGAAGAGGACTTCCTGTCGGCGGAGCTTGCCGCCGTGCCGGCGTTCCCGGCGCGCGACATCGGCTTTGACCGCAGCATGATCGGCGCCTACGGTCAGGATGACCGCGTGTGCGCCTATGCCGAGCTGCGCGCCATCCTTGACCTCGACGGCGCGCCGGAGCGCACGGCCGTGTGCATCCTCGCCGACAAGGAGGAGATCGGCTCCGACGGCGTGTCCGGCATGCAGTCGCAGGCGTTCGAGGCCTTCATGGCCGACCTCTGCGAGCAGCAGGACGTCGCGCTGCGCCACTGCTTTGCCAGGAGCTTTTGCCTCTCGGCGGATGTCTGCGCGGCCTTTGACCCCAGCTTCCCCGAGGTGAGCGCCAAGCGCACGGAGGCCAAGCTCAATTACGGCATGGGCATCTGCAAGTTCACGGGTGCACGCGGCAAGTCCGGCACGAGCGACGCCTCGGCCGAGCTCGTGGCCTATCTGCGCCGTCTGTTTGCCGACAACGGCGTCGTCTGGCAGCTGTCCGAGATGGGCAAGGTCGATCAGGGCGGCGGCGGCACGATCGCCAAGTTCATGGCCGACCGGAATATTGACACCATTGACGCCGGCGTGCCGGTGCTGAGCATGCACGCACCGTTTGAGCTCGTGGCAAAGTTCGACTGCTGGATGACGTACCGCGGCGTGCTGGCTGCCTACTGCGACACGCAGGCGTGACCGGATGCGGCAGGGGAAAACGGGGACAGTGACCGTTTTCCCTTGTGACGCAAAGAAAACCGTGGTATAATCAACATTCCTATCTGCGTATTGGGAGGTGCATCCGTGACCATCTGGAACGCGATCCTGCTCGGTCTGGTGCAGGGCATCGCAGAGTTTCTGCCGATCTCCAGCTCCGGCCATCTGTCGATCCTGCAAAACCTGTTTCATATGTCGACGGCGGAAAACGGCCATCTGTTTTTCGATGTTCTGCTGCATTTGGGCACGCTCATTTCCATCTGCATCGTCTACTGGCGGGACATCGTGGCCATGGTGCGCGAGACGATCGCGTTTTTCCGCAGCGCACGGCTGCCGGCCGAGCAGCGCCGGCAGCAGCTTCCCGCCGCGCGCATGGTGCTCATGATCATCCTGGCGACGCTGCCGCTGTTTTTGATCCTGCCGGTCAACGATCTGGTCGAGCAGCTGTACTACCACACCTTCTTCATCGGCCTCATGCTCATCCTCACGGGCTTTCTGCTGTTCGTGGCCGATAAAATGCCAAAGGGCACGCGCACGGAGAAAACCATGCGCGTGCGCGACGCGCTGGTCATCGGCGTGTGTCAGGCCGTGGCGACGATCCCGGGCCTGTCCCGGTCGGGCACGACGATCGCGGCCGGCATGGCCACGGGACTGGACCGCAGCTTTGCGGTGCGCTTCTCGTTCCTGATGTCGCTGCCTGCGGTGCTGGGGGCAAACATCCTGTCGCTGGCCAAGGCGGCCAAGGCGGGTATCGATGTGTCGCTCCTGCCGGCGTATCTGGCCGGTATGCTTGTGGCGATGGTCTCGGGCGTCGCGGCCATCGGCCTTGTCAAGCGCCTGACGTCGAAGGGCCGTTTCGGCGCATTTTCCTACTACTGTTGGGGCGCGGGCGCACTGACGATGATTCTGTCTCTGATTTTCTGAGAGGACGTTATATAACATGGCAACTTCATCATCCAAAAAGAAAACCGGCACGGCGAAAAAATCCGCCCCGGCAGCAAAAAAGCCGGCCTCCGCGCCGAAAAAGCAGACTGCTGTGCCGAAAAAGCAGCCGGCCGCCGCGCCGACGGCGCCGACATGGCCGTATGCGCTGGCGTGCATCGTGCTGTCGCTGCTGGCGTTCCTGGGCCTGTTTCATGCCGAGGGCGTCGTGATCGACGGCTTTGCGGGCTTCCTGTGCGGCATCATGGGCTGGGGCTTTTGGGCGTTCCCGTTTGCGATGCTGCTGCTGGCGTGGGTCTTTGTGCGCAATCCGGAGCGACACTTCTGTCTGCGCGTGACGGCGTCGCTGCTGATCGCGCCGCTGTTCGGCACGATCGTGCACCTGATGGTCTGCCGCGTGGCGTTCACGGCGCAGACGTTCGGCGCGATCGTCGGCCAGCTCTATGACGGGGGCAAGGCGCTCACGTCCGGCGGCGTGATCTCCGGCGGCATTGGCTATCTGCTCAAGGCCGGCATCAGCGTCTATGCGGCGCTGCCGCTGACGATGGCGGCGTTCGTGTTCTGCGTGCTGGGCAGCATGGACCTGACGGTGGGCAAGATCGCGGCCTGGGTGCGCACACGGCGCGAGGCACAGTACATCCCGGACGAAGACGTGCCGCTTGCGGAGGATGAGGAGGACGAACCGGAACCGCAGCCGCTGCCCGAGCCGCGGCGCAGTGCGCGCCGTGCCGTGCCGGACAAGCCGGTCGCCAAGAAAAAATTCATCGACATTCCGGTCGAGGAGACCATGACGGAGCCGGACGACGATCCGATCGACCCGATCCCGGTCAAAAAGCCTGCCCGCCGCGCGAAAAAGGCCGCGCCGGCCGATGCCACGCAGAATGTCCAGCCGCTGTCTGTGGAGGAGGCGGCCGATATCTGCGGCGTCACCCCGGTCACGCAGGAGATCCAGGACCCGCCGAAGCCGTCCAAAAAGGCGGCCAGCGCCGCCGTCGCGGCGGAGACGGCCGCGATCACCTCCGCCATCGAGAGCGAGAATGCCGACCACTCGTCCTATCAGCTCCCGCCGGTGTCGTTCCTGCGCGCGGGGAAGAAGGATCAGACGGACGCGACGGAGGAGATCCGCTTCAACCGCGACCGGCTCAACACTGCCCTGAGCAGCTTCGGTGTCAATGCGACCATCCGCGACGTGACGCGCGGCCCCACGGTCACGCGCTACGATCTCGAGCTCGAGGCGGGCGTGAAGCTCAACAAGATCACGAACCTCTCCGGCGACCTTGCGCTCGCGCTCGGTGTGGAGAATGTGCGCATCGCGCCGATCCCGGACAAGATCTCGACCGTCGGCATCGAGGTGCCGAACAAGGTCGTCAGCGCCGTTTGCCTGCGCGATATCATCGACTCGCCCGCGTTCCGCAATGCGAAGTCCAAGCTCTCGTTTGCCGTCGGCAAGGACATCGGCGGCAACTGCATCATCGGCAACATCGCCAAGCTGCCGCATATGCTCATCGCCGGCACGACCGGCTCGGGCAAGTCCGTGTGCATGAACTCGCTCATTCTGAGCCTGCTCTATAAGGCGACGCCGGACGAGGTGCGCCTGATCATGATCGACCCGAAAATGGTCGAGCTCGGCATCTATAACGGCATCCCGCACCTGTTCATCCCCGTCGTGACCGACCCGAAGAAGGCGGCCGGCGCGCTGCAGTGGGCGGTCGTGGAGATGCTCAAGCGCTACCGCCTCTTCTCCGAGGCGCAGGTGCGCGACCTCGCCAGCTACAATGCCCTCCAGAAAAACGAGCCCGACGGGCAGACGCTGCCGCAGGTCGTCATCGTTATCGACGAGCTGGCCGACCTCATGCTCTGCGCCGCCAAAGAGGTGGAGGAGAGCATCTGCCGCGTGGCGCAGATGGGCCGCGCCGCGGGCATGCACCTCATCATCGCAACGCAGCGCCCGTCCGCGGACGTCATCACCGGCCTCATGAAGGCGAACATCCCGAGCCGCATTGCCTTTGCGGTCTCGTCCTCGCTCGAGAGCCGCATCATCCTCGATACCTCCGGCGCGGAAAAGCTCATCGGCATGGGCGATATGCTCTATGCGCCCATCGGCACCGGCAAGCCCCTGCGTGTGCAGGGCTCGTTTGTGTCGGACGAGGAGCGCGAGGAGGTCGTGCGCTTCATCAAGCAGAACTCCGAGGCGCAGTACAGCGACGATATCATCGCGCAGATCGAAAAATCCGCCGCCGAGGCCGACAAGAAGTCCGGCCCCGCGCCCGAGGCGGACAAGCCCGCCAAGAGCGACTATGACGAGCTGCTGCCGCAGGCCGTGGATGTCATTCTCGAGACGAAGCAGGCATCGGTGTCCATGCTGCAGCGCCGGCTGAAACTCGGCTATTCGCGCGCCGCGCGCATGGTCGATCAGATGGAGGAGATGGGCATCGTCGGCCCGTTTGAGGGCTCGAAGCCGCGCAAGATCCTCATCACGAAGGAGCAGTGGCAGGAGATGCAGTATGTGCAGGGCACCGCGCCGAGCGAGGTGCTGCAGGCGCAGACGGACTTTGCCGATGACAACGAAGAGGAACCTGAAGACGATGAATCATGATCTCCACACGGGGCGGCCGGAGCGCCGCCCCGTCGGCACGATTGCCTTTCCGGATGGGGCGGACTTTGCCCCGGAAATGACGCCGGCGCAGGTCGGCGCTTACAGCACGCTCGCCCTCGCGCACATTGGCGACGGGGTATATGAGCTCATGATGCGCACGGCCCTGTGTGCCGCCGGGCTCACGGCCGTGACCGACCTGCACCGCGAGACGGTGCGCCGCGTCAACGCGCCCGCGCAGGCGCGCGCGGCGGAGACCATTCAGCCCGCGCTCACGGACGAGGAGCGCGCGGTCTACAAGCGCGGCCGCAACGCGAAGGTGAACTCGGTGCCGCAGCACGCGGACGTCGCACAGTATCACGCGGCCACGGGGCTCGAGACGCTCTTTGGCTGGCTGTATCTGCTCGGCCGCACGCAGCGGCTGCGCGAGCTCTTCAGCAAGATCACGGAGGTGCTGTAACATGCCAATGGACGCAGTTTTTCTGCACGGCCTGACGCAGGAACTGACGCAGAGCCTGACCGGCGCGCGCATCGACAAGGTGCAGCAGCCGGAGCGCGACCTGCTGCTGCTGTCCGTGCGCACGCAGAGCGGCAACGCGAAGCTGCTCGTGCACGGCGGCGTGGGCAGCGCGCGGGTGCATTTCACGGCCGGCACGTTTGAAAATCCGGCCGAGCCGCCGATGTTCTGCATGCTTCTGCGCAAGCATCTGGTCGGCGCGCGCATCACGGGTATTTCCCAGCCGGACTTCGAGCGCATGCTCTTGCTCGATCTCGACGGGCGCGATGAGCTCGGCACGCCGGTCAAAAAGCAGCTCATTGTTGAAATGCTTGGCCGCCAGTCGAACGTCATCCTCGTCAGCGCCGACGGGCACATCATCGACTGCATGCGCCGCGTGGATTCCTCCATGAGCGAGACGCGCCAGGTGCAGCCGGGCCTGTTTTACCGCCTGCCGCTGCGGCAGGTGGATGCCATCATCCACCGCCAGAGCATCGTTC
>ERZ773181.2311-NODE-2311-length-12935-cov-4.527717_pt1 | contig 12935 bp, 10 predicted proteins | sample MGYA00581001_ERZ773181 | MGnify/ENA primary metagenome ERZ773181 (study PRJEB29015, sample SAMEA2737780) | human gut metagenome | biome: human gut; feature: human-associated habitat; material: faeces | place: China | collected 2012 ... | reverse complement strand
ACATTATAAAATTTTCTGGGAAGAAAAATGAAATTTTGTAATAATGAGGAGGACAATATGAGATCAAAATTAATGGGGACTATGGCAGCACTATCTCTTGCCGTGCTATTGACTGCATGCGGAAACAACGGTCAGGATGCAGGATCGTCCCAAAAGGAGCCGGTACAAACAACAGAATCTGCAGATAAGACAGCAGAGCAGTCCGGAGATGAAATTGCAGACCTGCTTGGAAAGACATTGATTCCGGACGGGGAGAGAGATTATTATCAGAATTATTTCACAAAGAAATATGACAAGGTACGAAGGGGTGATATTTCGGATTGGAAGGATTCTGACGGAAATTGGTGTTATCCGAAGGGATATGAGATTCAGTGGATGCCATCCGATGACGAATTGATGGCGTCACAGCAGTTTCCACAGGAATTGTTGGAGGACATGAGTACCGGGGAGTTGTATCAGTTTATCCGGAAAGCTCATGGTTTTTGGGCACAGTCTGCATTTGACAATTATGCTCAGATGTTAAGCTACTATTATTGTCGTTATAATTTTGAAAATTACCTTTAACATAATAAGTGTTGTCACTAGAATAATTTGAAAGATTATAGAAAAACCACATGTCATATTCTTCATTAGGTTCAAGATAAATATTATCAAGTTTATGGATAGAAAAAGATTTATCAATAAACATTAAAAAACCTAAAAAAAGTATTTCGTTATTAGTGTCTTTGCTGAATATTGTAGAGTATATATCCATAGTCATGGCTTCTTTACCGGTATACTTCATATGTACTTTTACACAGAAAAAGCGAGAAGTATCGTCAATGAGTTTTCCAGTTTCTTTAGAAATATCGCGTTGTTTTGAAATTTCATCTGATAAAATATTGTGATAATTTTCATTAACTAATGTGTAAAAATAATTAGAATCCGAGGTGACATAGGCTTGTGTAATAGCACATTCACAACTTCCAAATGAATATTTTTCATTCATTTTTATGTATGTAACAGCATTTTTTTTGAAATTGACAGTTGCTCTTACAACATCTCTGGGTTCATTCAAATCAACAGATGGTTTTTCCTCATGATATGCTGTGCTTAATTCTCCATTAGGTTCTGTTTCATAATCATAACTATATAGATATGTTTTAGTTTCTAACATATTATTGGTATCATTAGAAGGCTGTGTTGTGCAGCCACACAACGCAGTTAATAATAGTGAAAAGACAGTTATTTTTTTCAGTTTCAATTATTAAGCCTCCTAGATATCTGGATACCAGTAACCACCAAACCATGCACCATGATAATCGTCTACAGAATACGCCTCACATCTTACAGCAGCGCGTGTATAGCCTTCCTCGTTTACCCAGTTAAGCATATTATGAGTTTCGTTAACATCGAAATAATATTCATAGCCATGTGAGACATCATAATATTGTCCACTTTTATAAGCATATACTTTGCCATAATAATATGAACCATCAATATCTTTATCAGTGCATAACATCTGAACAGATGAAGAAGTACATTTTTCTTGTTTATCTGTAAATTTAGTTTCACCATCTACACTGAAGGCTACACCAAAGCTGTTGCTTGCTTTGGATATTAATGGTGTTGAATTAATACCAACAATTAGTAGCATTGCTGTGAATATGACAGCATTTTTAATGGCTTTTTTACATGTCATATTTTGTCCTCCTGTTAAATTATTTTTAATAAGTACTTATCTCTAAGAAAAGAATAACAGCCCTGTACTTAAAGTACAAGACTGTTATTCTGCGGTTTGTCGTAAGATGCATGTTTAACGACGTAAGTTACATATTTTATTAGTATAGTTGCGAAAATGTGTTTAAATATGCATTCTACCATCGTATTTCACAGTGAAATTCATTCTCTGTTTCGTAATAATCACATGTTCCATAATTCCTTTTAGCAAGTGATTTTACAATGTTAGTTCCGAGACCATGGGAGTTCTTATCCTCCTTGGTTGTGGCAAGACCAGAGTTCCTGTCAAGAACTGTTTCATTAATGTAATTGCTTACATGGAATACCATTTCTTCATCGTCCCAGTATGCCTGAATATGAAGCTGGCGCAGAGACTCTTCCTCGTGAAGTTCTGCTTCTATTGCGTTATCTATCACATTTCCAATAATAGAACACAGGTCATTGCCGGTCATAGGTTTGATGTCTTTAGTAATATCAATTGCTGTTATTATATTTTCGCTTTTGGCATATGCAATTTTGCTGTTAATTAATGTATTGATGACCGGATTATTGGTGTTAATATAATCAATTGTTTTTTCAAGACCGATACCGTACTGTTTTAAAAAATCTGATGCTTCATTAAATTGTCCGTTATTAATAAGCCCGCTTAACACCTGAAGCTGATTGTTCATGTCATGTTTTATTGAGCGTATCTGACGGTCAAGCATGCTTACATTTTTGATGTAATCTTCTCCCGATGTTAATTGCTCCTGAAGTTTATCCGCATATTTTTTATTGCTGTTTGCCATATATAGTGACAAAGCCAGTTCGTATATAAGAAATATCAGTATGCACAATAAAAGAAGAATCAGCAGGCTGCCTGATGTAAGCTGCATTTTCATAGTCACTGTAAATACGGCACATACGGTAATCAAAGTCAATGCAAGAATTATGATATCACGAATATTAAACATGCCGTTTCTTATTGACGCGAATGATTTAAGGACAATAATTAACAGAACATATATTATAAGTGAGAATATGACATATGGCATTACCGGATATGAATATATTGAAAGCATTTTCTGTGCCTGATATGTAAGCAGCGGTACTGCAATCGTTACAATAAGCTGGATTATATATGGATATACTCTCTTCTTTTTGCCGATTATATTAAGCGAATTATTGTAAAATATTATTGCAACAGCCAGTAAAAGAATGTATTGCGAATAATTAAATGAAATGTATGGAAACATAGTATGTTATCTTACATTGTACGGCGGTATTGTACAAAGCCTTTCTTAAATGTATCTTTATAGGAGCGTCCGACTTTTATCCTGAAGCCGTCTTTCATAATAACTTCTGAACTGACAGCATCGAATCTTCTTACATGCATGTAGTTAATCAGGCAGCTTTTATGTACTCTTATGAAATTATATCCGGCGAGTTCATTTTCAAGGTCCGAAAGCTTTTTCCTAAGTTGATAATTTCCAGAGGTTGTATATATATTGAGCATATGATCCTGACTGACCGCGTACTTGATACTTACAGAGTCAATGCTTGTAATTGAACCGTTCTTTTCAAGATGAACCGAAGTGGTGAGCAGGTCTGTATGTGTAAGTTTGTTTACAAGCTTTTTCACACCGGTTTCATAATATTTCTTTCTGATAAAGTAGAATGGTGTATATTCAAATGTATCAAATACAAGTTCCTCATGTGAAGTTACGAAAACTATTCTTGTATCTGATGAAATGGAACATATAGATTGTGCTGTGTCAAATCCGTTAAGCGGAGTCATGTCTATATCAAGCAAGGCGAGATTATAATGCTTTTCTTTTACAGCCTCAATTAATACATTCCCTGATGAATAGTAATCAATTGTGGCTTCAAGATTATGTGCATGAAGTTCATTATTAAATGCCTCCATTATCTTGCTGGCAATTTTTTCGTCATCGTCACATAATGCTACTTTGTACTCCATATATACCCCCTGATGTATGTGCTAAATGTACTAATAGAATACATTTTCAAAATGTGTTTTTCAAGTAAATATACATATATAAGTTAATATATTTTTCACTAGATAATTCGTTATATTCGTGTTACAATTATAATAATATATCAGGATGGAGACGTGAACTATGATTATATCAGAGAATCATTTTGGAAAAGAGAATTGTGTTGCATATTGTGATGTTTTAATCAGAAGAAATTATGAAGTTATTAATGCGGATGAACATTTCTATCATTTTGTAGAAAAACTTGTTGGTATTAATTTTCTTGATATTGTTCATCAGGATAATCTCAAGGATTTTAAGATGGCTTTTGAGACGCTTAAGCCAGGTGAGAATTGCAGAATGCTGATTCTGTTAAGAAATGGAATTGGTGAATATTACTGGACAGATATGGTGATTTATAATAATGGGAAGATTCTGTCAGGTGAGAATGTAATTGAAGTCAGATGTTATTTTCTTTCAGCAGTTGAGAGCAGGTACCTTATGGCTTTGGACAATGTCAATAAGTACAGAACAATACTTTCTACATACAGAAATTATTTGTTTGATTACAATTCTTATACGGATATGTTTACAATATATCTGTACCGTGGTAATCAGTGCAATGCACCTATTAAGGGAACTCTGGAACAGTTTAGGGAAAGAATGTTAAGAATATTAAGGTCTGATTCAGAGCGTAAGGAGTTTGCTACATTTTATAATTATTTAAAGAATGGTTCTAATATGTTCAGCTGTATGGTTTATCTGCCGCTTGATGAGCATAACGATGAACTGTACAAGTTCAAAGTGAATGGTGACAGCCTGTTTTCAACGAATAAAACGTCTGTTGTTGCAGGTTATCTTGAGACTGTTGATGGATGTGTTTCGGATGTTATTCCTTATTATGCAACAAGTGAAGCTGTTGATTCTGCCACTGGACTTCTTAATAAACGTGCATGCATGGAATATACGAAATCAGTAATTGCATCCAAAGATGATAAGATTCATTATATGATTATGTTTGATGTTGATAATTTCAAGAGCATTAATGATACATATGGTCATCTTTTTGGCGATGAAGTATTAAGTAAGATAGCAGGCATTATTAATGCTAACCTTAACGGACGAGGAATTGCTGGAAGATTTGGTGGAGATGAATTCTATATATTCACTAATAATATTAAAGATGAAGAGGATTTGAGGATTCTTCTTACAACTATGCGTAAGGAATTACAATATGCATTTGACAGCAGAATTGAAGATTTTGGAGTTACTCTTTCTGTTGGTGTAAGTCTGTTTCCTAAAGATGGAACGGATTACGAGGAACTTTTCAGAAAAGCTGATAAATGCCTGTACCTTGCAAAAGAAAAAGGACGAAACAGATTTATTATATATAATGAAAGCAAGCATGGTTCACTTGAGAATAATAGCAGGCATATTCATAAAATTCTTGATTTGTCTGATCATTCAGAATATATGTCAGGCGTGGTATCTGACATAATTCTTGAACTTGTATCCAGAGGAAAAGATGCAATTGATGATGTTGCCAATAATATTTTAGAGCAGTTTGAGATTGATGGACTGAGAATATATAATGATAATTCCGAGCTTATATATTCTTGTGGTGAATATAAGAGAATGCCGGATATGACGAATATTCTTAATGATAAGGCATTTTTATCTAGATATAATAAGAACAATTCTATGTCAATCGGTATTGTTTCATCTGTGGAGGCATGGCATAAGGAATTATATAATGAGTTATCAGACAGTAATATAATGGCTTTCATCAGTGCATGGTTTGAATTTAAATATAGAAGATACTATTTCTTCTACGATGTGTTTAATCATAAAAGCCGCTGGAATGATTATGACAGGAACTTTGTTCTTATTATAAGTAAAATCATTGCCAGCGTGCTGTAATATCAGATATAATTATACTGTTATTATGTTTGGCAGCTTTGCGAAGCTGCCAATTTTTTTGTCTGTAAGTATTGTTGCTTCTCCTATATTACCAAATGTTACGGCGCTTGTCTCCCCGAACTTTGAGCTGTCAGCAAGAATATACTTGAAGTGACAGTGGTTGAATGCAGTTTCCTTAACGAGTGCTTCATTAATATCAGGTGTAGTAAAACCTGATTTTTCGGTAATACCATTAGTTCCAAAAAATCCTTTGTTAAAATTCATTCTGTCGATTGTAATAATTGCCTGATTTCCTACAACAGCTTCTGTTAATCCTTTAAGTTCACCTCCAATTAGTATTACCTTAAAGCCTGCAATTGCAAGTTTTCTTGCATGTGTTACTGCGTTGGTAACATATGTTGCATTCTTTTCTTCAAGATAATCAATCAGATATTCAGTAGTAGTTCCAGCATCAATATATATGAAATCATTAGGTACTACAAGTCTTGCAGCGTACATTGCAATTTTTTTCTTTTCTTCTGTGTTTACATCAGCTTTTTGTGAAACAGATAATTCGGTAGTAGATACACCATTGATCTTTTCAACAGCTCCTCCAAATACCTTGGTAAGCCGGCCCTGTTCATCAAGTGTATTAAGATCACGTCTTATTGTTGATTCAGAAGTATTGAGAATGTCTTTAAGTTCAGTTACGGTAATGCTTCCCTTTTCAGATAGCAGATTAAGAATTATTTCATGTCTTTGTTCTGTAAGCATATTGTTATAACTCCTTTTCCATAAAATTTTTTACATCAGTAATGTTTTTATAATGTGCCAGCGACCACATGAGTTTCATTGTAAGGTTTTCAATTGTCATGGATTTTCCATTTATGACATTTTCCTTTGCAAGATTACGCCCGACTTCATATATCTCCCAATTAACACCTTCATAGAGACATTGTGTTGTAATAACAACACATATGCCATTAGTTGTAAGTCTGTGAATGTGTTCTATAATATTATCTGGCATTCCTCCAATACCAAAACCCTCAATAATTACGCCTCGGCACGATAAATTAAGATAATCAAAAATATTATAATTCATTCCAGGAAAAAGTGTGATAACTGCTATATCAGTACACATATCAGTTTTGATATGAAATCCATTGCCTGATGTCATTATATTTTCAAATGTATTAATGTTATATTCAACGATGTTGTTTCTGATTGTTGCAATATATGGAAAATTAATACTTTCAAATGCATCAAAACTTTTCGTCTTGATCTTCTTAGCACATGTTCCTTTTATAAGTTTTTCAGAAAATGCAAGAAATACTCCAGAAATATCTTCACATGAATAAATAAATGCATTTGTTAAATTCATGACGGCATCAGTTTTTTCTACATCAATGGGTAACTGTGAGCCGGTAAGAATGACAGGCTTTGAAAGATTTACAAGCTGATATGATAATGCAGCTGCAGTGTAAGCACAAGTATCTGTTCCATGTGTTATAACAAATCCATCATAGTCATTATAATTGTTCATGATGCATTCTGAAATGGAACTAATGTGAGCTGTATCCATATTACTACTATCGATATTCATTAATGATATTCCGGTAACATGGCATTTTTGTCTGATTACCGGAATATAGTCAAGTAAAATATTAACATCAATTGATGGCGTAAGACCATTGCCATTATCTTTTGAAGCAATTGTGCCGCCAGTAGCTATCAGTAAAATATTCTTCATTTTATTTTACCTTCTCCATTAAAATAATCTTTTAAAAGCTGTACAACGGTGTTTGAAAGCAGGAATACTGCTATTAGATTAGGAATCACCATAAGCCCGTTAAAAGTTTCAGCAATGCTCCACATTAGACCTAAATTCATTGTTGCACCAACTACAGCAACAAGTGAGTAAGCAGCCATGAATGGTTTAGTTGCTTTAGGACCAAAAAGGAATTCTATGCATCTTTGTCCATAGAGTCCCCATCCTATAACTGTTGAAAAGGCAAAACAGCACATTGCAACAGCTGTAAATATTGATACCCAGCCTCCATATGTAGATGTAAAGCCTGATATTGTAAGTTCTGCACCAGCAGCCTGACCATATCCTACCGGAACACCACTACATAATATAACAAGAGCAGTCAGTGTACATATTACAATTGTATCTACAAATACTTCAAATATTCCGAAAAAGCCCTGCTTTACTGGTTTACTTGTGTCAGCACATGCATGTGCAATAGACCCTGTACCAAGACCGGCTTCATTAGAAAAGATGCCCCTTGATACTCCTTTTTTCATACTCATAAAGAAGCTTCCAACTGCACCACCAGTAACTGATGCAGGAGAAAATGCACCTTGAAATATTGATTTAAATACAGCAGGAACATTATTAATATTAACAAGTACAACTCCGATGGCAAGAATTATATATAACACAGCCATAAATGGTATGAGTTTTTCTGTAACTCTGCCAATTCTTTTTATTCCTCCAATCATTATAAGTGCAATAAGAATCATAATTATTATTCCGATTATAAGATTAATCATATGAGTTGAATCAGCAGATATTATGTTATAATTAATTAATGCTGAATCTAAAGCAGCTGTTATGGTATTTACCTGTGTTGCATTACCTGTTCCAAATACAGTGAGAACACCGAGTGCTGAGAATAAATAAGCAAGCCAGTGCCAGTGCTTATTAAGACCATTTTTAATATAGTACATTGGACCGCCAACAAGCTCACCATTATTATTAGTTTCTCTGAAATGCACAGCAAGAACTACTTCGGAGAATTTAGTACACATTCCAAGTATTGCGGATATCCACATCCAGAATACAGCCCCAGGACCACCAATTGCAATTGCTCCAGCAACACCGGCTATATTACCGGTACCTACAGTTGCTGCTAAAGCTGTACAGACAGCCTGAAATGGCGTAAGGGCGCCGTCAGAAGCTTTACGCTTCTTAAGCATGCGCCCGATAGTTATTTTCATTGCATAAGGAAATTTCCTTATCTGGATAAATCTGGTTTTTACACTTAAGACAATTCCTACGCCGATAATACATATCATTGCCGGAAGTCCCCAGATAAAGTTATTGATTACGCTGTTTATTGATTCAATTGTTGAAAGCATTAATTAGTCCATCCTGTTATATAGTTGTCATTATATGTTATTTTTTTCTTGACCCAAAGAATTTAGATAGCAGCCCTTTTTCCTTTGTATCAGAAGATTTATCAGATACCTCATCTATAGTAGTATCTGTTTCATCAGTATAATTAAATGTTAAACCTGTTAATTTACTGAATTCATTAAGTGCAGAGTCATATGCTGATTTTGCAGAATCATAATCAGCTTTATTATAATCACTTCTTGTTGCTTCATAATTTAATTTGTAGAATACTTTAGAAAGCTGGTTACATATGCTGCTGCTTTGGGTATATGTATAATTGGTTTTTTCGTATTCAGTTTTAGCATTGTCATATGCAAGTTTTAATGATTCAGAAGTACGTCCTTTTTCATCAGAATTAGCCTGGGCTTTACCAAGTTTTTCTTCAGCTTCATGTAGTTTAAAGCGTATCTGATTGATGTTTTCTTTTGTCTGGTTGATTTTCTTGTGGATATTCATCTCATCTGCAAGAGCATCTTCCATTGCTTTTTTCTTAGCTTCTTCATCAGCAATACATTTGTTAAGTTCATCCTTAACCTGAGGCATATTTGCTGCAGCATTCTGTTGTGCAGCAATGACTTCATCATATTGTGCTTTAGCGTTCTCATATTCAAGCTTTGCATTATTAAGAACAGAAGCTGAATCCTCATCAAATGCTTCAAGTTTTTTTATATGATCTTTGGCATTGTCAATATCATTAAGTATTTTATCTACACTTTTTCTGGCATTTTCATATTCTATATTAATTGAAGAGGTTGTAGAAGTTACTCTGTTATATTCTTCTAATAATGCATCAGCTTTCTGTTTATACTGTTCATAGATTTTATATGCAGCAGCAGCAGCTTTGGCCGTTTCATCATATTCAGTTTTAGAACGATTTACCATAGCACGCTGTGTATTAAAATTCATTTTTATTGATTCAGCATTTTTTACAGCTTTTTCGTATTCTGTCTTAAGACCAGGAACTGCGGCTTTTCGCGTTTCTAAAGTTGCAGCTGCATTATCTGTGGTTGTTTTTGCTTTGTTATAGGCAATTTCTGCATTATTAATATCATCCTGAATAGATTTCAGGCTTAACTGGTAAAGATCTGTTCCATTCAAAAAATCCTTTTCAGTAAAGAATGGTTTCTTAATAATATGCGACATGTCTGATATGTCACATTCACATATATCAATTCTGTTATCAGAAGTTTTTTTGCATTCACATGAATAATTAGTTTTATCAGAGATACCATTTTTTGTGAAACTTACCGGTATATATGCAAGTCCGGATAATCCCTTAAGATTAACAATCCATTCTCCAAATGATATGTCTTTGTAATCATGTACTGTCAGATTATAAAGAATCAGGTGCTTGCAATAATCCTGAATATCGGGATTATTAATTGTAAAATCAGTTATTAATGAAATGCTCTTTTCTTCAGCTCTAAGATTATCAAGCACAGCATCATAGTCATAATTGTGAGAATCTCTGCCAATATCTACCTGCGAGTTATATTTTTTTTCTTTAGCAGCTTCATCATTGACAGCATTGTCATATGCAGTATGTGCTTCTTCTAATAATTTTGCAGCATCTTCATATTCTTCTTTTGCATATTTCTCTGCGTTAACAGCTTCATCATACGCCGGCTTAAGGCGGTTTTGTGCCTCTATTGTACGGTCATATGCAACTTTTTTAATTGTTTCAATTGAATGAATCTGTTCATAGTCTTTTTTCTTATCAGCTTCTTCAGCCTCTGCTTTTTCAAGCATCGTCTTTCTGCCTGATATTAATGAAGAATTACGATTGTATTCTTCCTGTAAATCCTGAATAGAAGCTACAGCCTTATTATATTTATCTTCCAATTCTTTAAGCAGGGCTTTTGCTTCGTCTATCTTATCCTGTGATTTATCAGCCGCATCAATATACTCATCATATACGGCTTTTTTTGCATTGAGATTCTCTTCTACTTTGCTGATACTGTCTTTAAAAGTATCAGCTTTCTTTTTTATATTATAGAATCTGTCTCCCATTTCAATTGTCTTCTGTTTAGCCGCAGAATGAACTTCTGATGCTTTTTTAGAAGCTTCTTTAGCATTATTAATCTCATCTTTAAGTGACAAAAGGGATGCCTCTGCTTTATTCAATTCAACTTTTATAAGATCAACCGAAAGTATATATTCATGAATACCAGAATTATCTGATGATACTGCGTTGATATTATCATCATAATCTTTCTTTGCTTCTTCAAGCTTAGCTTTACTATCGTTAATCTTCTGTTTAAGGACAGATAAATGTGCTTTTGCTTTAGCAACGTCCTGTTCAGCTTTTGTTATAACAGCGAAATTGTTCATAAAAACACCCTCTTTAACTATATTGTTATTTCATTATCATAATGAAGAAATACTTATTTAAGTGCATCAGCAAGCTGGTCTAATGCAGGAATATCAGTTTCTTTAAGAACTGATTTAATTGTGACAACAGGTTCAACAATTGTTATATTTTTCATTGTTTCAAGTATGTTTCGCATTGTTTTTGCAGCTGTAGGTGCCCATGAGCCATTCTCAATAAGTCCTACTGTTCTGTTCTGGAATGCTTTTGCCTGAAGGTGATGAAGAAAATCCTGCATAATTGGGAATACACCTGCATCATAACTTGCGGCAGCCAGAACCATTCTGTCATATCTGAATGCATCTTTTACTGCCTCAGCAATATCACATCTTGAAAGGTCAGTAATAACAACATTATCAACGCCTTTGTTGCGAAGCATTTCTGCAAATTGTTCGGCAGCATATGCAGTATTGCCATGAATTGAAGCATAGGCTATAAATACACCTTTGCTTTCTGGCTGATAACTGCTCCATGTGTTATATAAGTCAAGGTAATATCCGAGGTTATCTGATAATACAGGACCATGTAATGGACATATAGTCTTAATATCAAGTGCCGAAGCTTTTTTAAGTAAGGTCTGGACAGGAGCACCATATTTACCAACTATGTTAAAATAATATCTTCTTGCTTCACATGCCCAGTCCGCATTCTCAGTAAGCGACAGAGCCCCAAATTTTCCAAACCCATCAGCTGAGAACAGAACCTTCTCACTGCTTTCATAAGTTACCATAACCTCAGGCCAGTGAACCATTGGCGCCATGACAAAAGTAAGAGTGTGGGAACCAAGATTAAGAGTATCTCCTTCTTTAACAGTAAGAGAATTCTTAATGTTAATATTCTCAAAGAACTGGTTAATCATTACAAATGTCTTGGCATTACCTACTACAGTGATTTCAGGGAAAAGTTCAATAAGTCTGGCAAGGCTTCCAGCATGGTCAGGTTCCATATGCTGTATAATTACATAATCAGCATTCCTTCCATCCAGAGCATTAAGAAGATTGTTTTCCCAGTCTTTCATTCCACGCTTGTCGACAGTATCCATAATGGCTGTTTTGTCATCAAGAATTACATATGAGTTATATGAAACACCATCTGGAACAGCATACTGGCTTTCAAAAAGATCTATTGTTGTATCATCAACTCCGATGTATTTTATTTTATCTGATATATTCATAATTTGTACCTCTCTTTCTTGTTCTGAAATTAATAAATTGCATAAAATCAATTGTTATAAGTATAACATTTATCTGACAGAAGTTAAATGGTAATTGTTTATAAGAAATCATGATTTTATTATGCTTTTTTTATAAAATCAACTTGTTATTATTTTGTCATAGTAGTAAAATATAGTCAACTTTTAAAAGTGAACAATTTTATATTTATGGAGGCGTTTTTATGGCACAGAGATTTATTTTGAATGGAACTTCTTATCATGGAGCAGGTGCAATCCAGGAGATTGCAACAGAAGTTAAGTCAAGAGGGTTTAAGAAAGCATTTGTATGCTCTGATCCTGATCTTGTTAAGTTTGGTGTGACAGCAAAGGTTCTTAAGGTTCTTGATGATAATGGTTTTTCTTATGAATTATATTCTAACATCAAGCCTAATCCAACAATTGAGAATGTACAGACAGGTGTAGAAGCATTCAAGAATGCGGGAACAGATTATCTGATAGCTATTGGTGGTGGTTCTTCTATGGATACAGCCAAGGCAATCGGTATTATAATCAACAATCCTGAGTTTGCTGATGTAAGAAGTCTTGAGGGTGTTGCTGATACAAAGAATCCGGCAGTTC
>ERZ773181.2309-NODE-2309-length-12952-cov-2.948127_pt1 | contig 12952 bp, 18 predicted proteins | sample MGYA00581001_ERZ773181 | MGnify/ENA primary metagenome ERZ773181 (study PRJEB29015, sample SAMEA2737780) | human gut metagenome | biome: human gut; feature: human-associated habitat; material: faeces | place: China | collected 2012 ... | reverse complement strand
AACATGATCGAAGGCGTTAAAGATGGTTTCTCTAAGAAACTTGAAATCGTTGGTATCGGTTATAGAGCTCAGATGCAGGGTAATAAATTAGTAATGAATATTGGTTATTCACACCCAGTAGAAGTTGAAATCGAAGAAGGTGTGAAAGTTGAATGTCCATCAGCTACTGAAATCACAGTATCTGGTATCTCTAAAGAAAGAGTTGGACATGTCGCTTCAGTAATCAGAGCTTGGAAGAAGCCTGAACCTTATAAGGGTAAAGGTATTAAATATTCTGATGAACATATCATCAGAAAAGAAGGTAAAACTGCTGGTAAGAAGTAGTTATAAACTAAGGAGGAAAATCGAATCATGGCAAAGAATGAATCACGTAACGTTATCCGTTTAAGACGTCATGCTAGAGTTCGTAATAAGATTTCTGGAACTCCAGAAAGACCACGTCTTAATGTGTTCCGTTCAAACTCTCATATTCATGCACAGATCATCGATGACACTAAGGGTGTAACTCTTGTATCAGCATCTTCTGTAGACATGAAGTTAGAAAATGGTTCAAACATTGAAGCAGCTGCTGCTGTTGGTGCAGAAATCGCTAAGAGAGCACTTGCTAAAAATATTGATGTAGTAGTATTCGACCGTGGTGGATATATCTATCATGGTAGAGTAAAGGCACTTGCAGAAGCTGCAAGAGAAGCTGGATTAAAATTCTAAGAGGGAGGTCAAATAATGGAAGAACGTAAACCTAGAGAAAATTCTAGAGAAAACTCTAGAAGAGGCAATAACCCTAGAAGAAATAGAAAAAACAACAGAAGACAGAGAGCTCCTAAGGAATTCGAAACTAGAGTTGTTACTATCAACCGTGTTACTAAAGTTGTTAAGGGTGGACGTAAAATGCGTTTCGCTGCTTTAGTAGTAATTGGTGATAGAAAGGGTCGTGTTGGTTTCGGTACAGGTAAAGCTAACGAAGTACCTGATGCAATTAGAAAAGCTGAAGAAGCTGCTAAGAGAAACCTTATCACTGTTCCATCAATTAATGGTACAATCCCTCATGAAATTACAGGTAACTTCAAATCTGGTTCAGTATTCTTAAGACCAGCTGCAAAAGGTACTGGTATCATCGCTGGTGGACCTGTCCGTGCAGTAGTTGAATTAGCAGGTTACTCTGATATCTTATCTAAGTCACTTGGATCAAGAACTCCAATTAACATGGTAAGAGCAACAATCGAAGGTTTAGCATCATTAAAGACTGCTGAACAGGTAGCAGAATTAAGAGACATCACAGTCGAAAAGATTTATGGATAGGAGGAGCGTAAAAATGGCAGAAAATAAAAAAGTTGTGATTACGCTTGTAAAAAGCCCTATTGGTGGTAAAGAAAACCAGAAGGCTACTCTTAAAGCGTTAGGATTAAACAAAATGCATGCTTCTGTTGAAAAGTATGAAACAGAAACAATCAAAGGCATGATCAACGCAGTAAGACACCTAGTAAAAGTTGAAGACAAGTAGGAGGTGTAAACAATGAAATTACATGAACTCAAATACAATGACGGCGCACGTCGTAACAGAAATCGTGTAGGTCGTGGTACAAGCTCTGGTAATGGTAAGACATCTGGAAGAGGTCAGAAAGGTCAGGGCGCTAGATCTGGTGGAGGTAAGAAACCAGGATTTGAAGGTGGACAGACTCCATTATTCATGCGCTTACCAAAGCGTGGCTTCACTAATCATAATGCTAAGGAATATGCAATCATCAACGTTGAAGACTTAAATAAGTTCGAAAATGGTGCTGTTGTAGATTTAGAAGCAGTTATGGAAGCTAAGCTAGTTAAGAAAGCATTAGACGGTTTAAAAGTCTTAGGCAGAGGCGAATTAAATGTTGCTTTAACAGTAAAGGCTAGCAAATTCTCAAAATCAGCTGTAAAGGCAATTGAAGCTGCAGGTGGAAAAACTGAGGTGATCTAAGATGCTAAACTTTTTTAAAGAAGTATTTAAAAAAGGTGAATTGCGTCGTAAGGTCGTCTTTACACTAGGTATACTATTCGTATTCCGTTTAGGAGCAGGCATTGTGATTCCTTATATTGATACAAGTGCAATCACAAGCGCCGCTACCTCTTCAGGAATCTTCGGAATTATGAATATGCTTGGTGGAGGAACATTGGAGAAATTCTCATTATTTTCTTTGGGGGTTTCTCCTTATATTACATCTTCTATTATTATTGAGTTATTATCTATGGATGTTATCCCAGCTTTAGCTCAATGGAATAAAGAAGGTAATACAGGTAAAAAGAAAAAGGATAAAGTAACTCGCGTGTTAACGCTTGCATTAGCAATAATTCAAGGTGGGTCATTGACATATGCATTCGATAAGGGTTATAGTATTCTAGCGAGTAGTTCTATTTGGACATATGTTTATGTAGTTATAGTTATGGCTGCAGGTTCTATGTTCACAATGTGGTTAGGTGATCAGATTACTATTAAAGGTGTAGGTAATGGTACTTCACTATTGATCTTCGCTGGTATCGTCGCTAACCTTCCAAATAGTTTTATCTCGTCTTTTAAATCAATGGTTACATTCGGAAGCACTTATAAGACTGCAACAAGCTTAGCTTGGTACATCTTATTTGTTATCGTATATTTAGCCATTGTCGTGTTTGTTGTATTTGAAGAAGGAGCAATAAGAAAAATTCCTATTATCTATGCAACAAATACACAGACAGTCATGCATACTAAAGAATCTACTAATCTTCCAATTAAGATTAATAGTTCTTCAGTTATTCCAGTTATCTTTGCTGCATCAGTTTTAGCAGCACCAAGAACAATCATCAGTTTCATGAAGTCTACTTCTACAACTCAGATGATTGACAATATCTTGAATTATCAGAAACCTATAGGATTCGTTCTCTATATTGTTATGATTATTCTATTCACATTCTTCTATTCTAATTTACAGATTGACGCTAAGAAGATCAGTGAAGATTTAAAGAAGAGTGGTGGCGCAATTCCTGGTGTTCGTACTGGTGATGATACAAAGAAATATATTGGAACTGTCTTAAATCGTGTAACTGTGGTAGGATCTTTATTCCTAGCAATCATTGCATCTATTCCAATCATCGCTCCAGAAATCTGGAAGATGACATCAAATAATGCATTGTTTCTAGGGGGTACAGGATTGATTATCGTAACTGGTGTTGCGTTAGAAACTGTAAGAGCAATAAAAAGTATGTTGACAAGAAGAGAATATCATGGTTATATAAGAAAGTAGCAATTAGAAGGAGGAATAGAATTTGAATATTATTCTTATGGGCCCTCCTGGGGCAGGCAAAGGGACTCAGGCTAAAAAATTAGTGGAGGAGTACGGCTTGTACCAGATCTCAACTGGTGACCTTTTTAGAAAAGCTTTAAAGGAAAAAACAAAGTTCGGGGTAATTGCTAGTTATTTTATTCAATTTGGGCATCTTGTTCCAGATGAATACACAGTTGAAATGGTAAGGGAATTCTTAAAGGAAAATATTGATTCTTTTAAGAACGGTTTTATTCTTGATGGTTTCCCAAGAACTATCATTCAGGCTAGAGAACTAGAAAGTATCGCGAAAGAATTTGGCTTTGATATTGATGCTGTCATCAATATTGATGTGCCATCTGAAAAGTTAATCAAGAGACTTTCAGGTCGTAGAACTTGTAAGGATTGTGGAACCACTTATCATGTCGTTTTCAATCCACCAAAAACTGAAGGCGTATGCGACAAGTGTGGTGGAGAACTCTATCAGCGTCCTGATGAGAGCGAAGAAGCTGTACAGGTTAGACTTGATACTTATGAAAAGCAGACTAGACCACTTATTGACTATTATACAATGAAGGGCGAATTAACTAACGTTAATGGCGACCAGTCTATGGATGCTGTTTATGCAGATATCAAGAAAAATCTAGAGGCCAAATAATGATTACAATCAAGGATGAACGTGAAATTGACCTAATGAGACATGCTGGTCATGTTGTAGGTTTAGTTCATCAGGAACTCGCTAAATGGCTTAAACCGGGTTTAACAACAGAACAGGTATCTGATTTCTGTGAAAAGATTATAAGAAAGAATGGTTGTACACCATCTTTCTTAAATCTTTATAATTTTCCTGGTGCTGTTTGCACGTCTGTAAATGATGTTGTCGTTCATGGCATTCCTAATGGTTATGTACTTAAAGATGGAGATATTATCTCTGTGGATGTAGGTGCATGTTGGAAAGGATATCATGGGGATTCTGCGTGGACATTTGCGATTGGCAATGTATCTCCGCAGGCAAAACATCTTATGGAAGTATGTGAACAGTCGCTTTATGCTGGTTTAGAACAAGTTAAACCGGGTAACAGAGTTTCTGATATTTCACATGCTGTTCAGACTTACCTTGAAAGTCATGGCTGCTCAACGCCTAGAGACTATACAGGACATGGCATTGGCACAGAGGTTCATGAAGATCCTAGCATTCCTAACTGGGGTGAATCAGACAGAGGACCAAAATTAAGAAAAGGTATGTGTATTGCAGTTGAACCTATGGCGCACTTAGACAAAGCCGAGGTTAAAGTAATGGATGATAACTGGACAGTTAAGACTGCAGACCATTCATTAGCTGCACATTATGAACATACTGTAGCTATCACTGAAGATGGCTATGAAATCATGACAAAGGTACATAAGGAGTTGATCGATTTTGGCAAAGAAGAAAGATGACGTAATTGAAGTCCAGGCAACGGTCGTAGAAACATTACCAAACGCAATGTTTAAAGTCCAGCTGGATAATGGAGTAGTTATTTTAGCTCACGTTTCTGGTAAAATCCGTATGAATTACATTCGCATTTTACCAGGGGACAAAGTAACAGTAGAAATTTCTCCATATGATTTAACACGTGGGCGAATCACATTTAGACACAAATAGATCTTCCCAAAGGAGGCAGACACAAGATGAAAGTAAGACCATCTGTAAAACCAATCTGCGACAAGTGCAGAGTAATCAAGCGTAAGGGTAGAGTAATGGTAATCTGTGAAAACCCAAAGCATAAACAGAGACAAGGTTAATTATTTTTAGGAGGAACAATAGACAATGGCTCGTATAGCTGGTATTGATATCCCACGCGATAAGCGTGTGGTAGTTTCTTTAACTTATATCTATGGTATTGGTCCAACAACAGCTAAGAAAATCTTAGCAGCTGCTGGCGTTTCTGAAGATGTTAGAGTAAAGGATCTTACAGAAGAAGAAGAAACAAAAATTCGTAAAGAAGTTGAACATATTAAAACTGAAGGTGACCTTCGTAGAGAAACTCAGTTAAACATTAAGAGATTAATGGAAATTGGTTGCTACAGAGGGCTTCGCCATCGTAAAGGACTTCCAGTACGTGGACAGAGAACTAAGACTAACGCTAGAACGCGTAAAGGTAAAGCTACTCCAATTGCTGGAAAGAAGAAGTAGTAGGAGGCAGAACAAATGGCAAAACAAGTTGTACGTGGTAAAAAACGTGTAAAGAAGAATATAGCAAAAGGTATTGCTCATGTTCATTCAACATTCAACAATACAATCGTAACAGTTGCTGATGAACACGGTAACGTTATTAGCTGGTCAAGCGCTGGTGCTCTTGGATTCAAAGGTTCAAGAAAATCTACTCCATATGCTGCTCAGATGGCTGCTGAAGCTGCTGCAAAGGCATCTATGGATCATGGTATGAAATCTGTTGAAGTATGTGTAAAAGGTCCTGGTCCAGGACGTGAAGCTGCTGTTAGAGCTCTTTCAGCTGCTGGTTTAGAAGTAACTGCAATCACTGACGTTACTCCAATCCCACATAACGGATGTCGTCCACCAAAACGTCCTCGTGGATAATTTGATTTATATTACATTTATATAAAATAAATATCTCAAAGAGGAGGGAAACAATGCAAAAGTTTGAAAAAGCAAATTTCACTGTTGATACATACAATGAAGATGAAAATTATGGTAAGTTTATCATCGAACCTTTAGAAAGAGGTTTTGGTACTACTTTAGGTAACTCTTTAAGAAGAGTATTATTATCATCTATGCCAGGTGCTGCAGTATTTGCAGTAAAAATCAATGGCGCTATTCATGAATTCTCAGCAAGCCATAAAACCACTCCTGGGCAAGCATATCGTGGTTTCAGGTTTTTGCCCCCGGCATCATCTTAAATATTAAGAAATTAGTATTTGAATTAGATTCTGATGAAGATGTAACAATGGTTATTGATGTCACTGGTCCAGCTACTGTAACTGGTGCAGACATTCAATGTCCTTCTGAAGTTAAGATGATTTCTAATGATTTAGTAATTGCTCATGTTGCTGAAGGTCAGCATTTCTATATGGAAATGTATGCTCATAAAGATAGAGGTTACATGAGTGCAGATCAGAATAAGAAGTTCGTTAACAGTGTTGACGTAATTCCTACTGATTCTATCTTCTCTCCTGTTGTTAATGTAGCATACTTAGTTGAACCAACTCGTGTTGGTCAGTCAGCAAAGTATGATCAGTTAACTATGGAGATTACAACTGATGGTTCAATTAAACCTCATGAAGTTCTTGCAATTGCTGCAAAAGTATTAGTTGAACATTTAAATATGTTCGTTGAATTAACTGATCAGGCAATGAATATGGACGTTATGAGTGAAGTACAGCAAGATACAGGTAACAAGGTTCTTGATATGACTATTGAAGAACTTGACCTTTCTGTACGTTCATACAACTGCTTAAAGAGAGCAGGAATTCAGACTGTTCAAGAATTAGCTTCTAAGACTGAAGACGATATGATTAAGGTTCGTAACCTTGGTAAGAAGTCTTTAAAAGAAGTTAAAGAAAAATTAAATGAATTAGGTCTTGGTTTTAAACCAATGGACTAAGTTTGTGGAAGGAGTACACTAATGGCAAACAATAGAAAATTAGGCCGTGTATCTAGTCATAGAAAAGCTATGTTACGTAACTTAGCTACTGATGTCATCATGCATGGTAAGATTGAAACAACTGCTACTCGTGCTAAAGAAGTACGTAAAGTCGTTGATAAATTAATCACTCTTGGTATTAGAGGAGATCTTCATGCAAGAAGACAGGCTGCTGCTATTCTTCAGAATGTAGTAGATCCAGCAACTGGAAAGACAGCTGTACAGGTTCTATTTGATGATCTTGCACCTAAGTTCAAAGGTAAGAACGGTGGTTATACTAGAGTTATCAAAACTTATAACCGTAAAGGTGACAATGCCCCAATGGCAATCATCGGATTATTCTAATCACAAAGCCCCTATGGTTTCATAGGGGTTTTTCTTTTCCTCTATTTTGTAAATGGTATTCACAAATTCATAAAATGTAAGTGCTTCTCTTTGTCAACTAGGTTTAAAGTAGTTTTTAAATCATTGTTTATGAGTAAATATAAGACTATGATGAACTCGTAAAGAAAAGAGGAGGAAGCAATTATGAATATAGATGTTAAAAAGATTTTAGATCAGGCAAAGGACTCATATGATCGTTATTTCAAGGATGCACCAAAATTACCAGAAAACCATGGACAGGATGTAGTCTTTGATAAAGAAAAGATGAAAGAAATCATCAATAAAAAAGTAAACCAGCTTGAAGGACATGTTAATAACTTAAATACACTTAAGAAAGAACTTGAAGGTGAATCTGCAACGGTTCTTAATAACACATTCCCTAAAGATAAAGAAGAATATACTAAGACAACTGTTAACCAGATGCTTAAAGATTATGAAGAAGAAAGAAAAAGAATTGATGATTTAGAAAAGAAGCTTGAAGAAATCAAGAAATAATGGAGGAAATAATTATGAATACTAACAAAATTATTGAAAAAGCAAAAGAATCTTATGATCGTTACTTTAAAGATGCACCAGTTTTCCCAGAAAATCATGAACAAGATGTAGTTTGCAATGCAGAAGAAATCGAAAAAATCATTGATAAAAAGAAAGCTCAGTTGGATGGCCATGTAGAAAACCTTAATGCATTAAAGAAAGAAATCGAAGTTACAGCAACAGATAAACTAAATAAGACATTTACTGAAGATGCCGCTGAATATGCAAAGAAAGCTGTTAATCAGATGTTAGCTGATTATGAAGAAGAAAATAACAGAATTGCAGATTTAAAGAAAAAATTAGCTAAACTTAAGAAATAATACCAAAAATAATTGTGGTATTTTAATTGAAAAAGAAGTGGCGTATTATTATATAGCTACTTCTTTTTCAATACATATTACGATACTGTTTAGGAGTCATTTTAGTATATTTTTTAAATATTTTAGTGAAATGACTTTGATCGGTATAATTTAATATTGTTGAGATTTCTAAAATAGATAATTTTGTATTAATTAGAAGAAATTGACTTTCTTCTATTTTTTTTCTGTTTATATATTCGATGAGGCCTTCTCCAGTTATTTTTTTAAATTGTACAGATACATATTTTCCATTCATATTGATTTCACTTGCAATATCATCAAGTGAAATATTTCTATGTAAATTTTGATTAATGTACTCTATACATGTTCTTGTCCATAAGGGATATTGAGTTGATAGGTTTTTCTTTACTAAGGTGCAAAAGTCAATAATTGTACGCATAAGTACTTCATTTAATCGATTCATATCTTGTGCTGTGTCCACCTTTCTAATACATACATCACTTAAACCATAGGCATCTTCAAGATGGACACCAGTTTCTATTACCTGTCTAGTAATTAATGTAACAATGGACACTATTTTATATTTTGTTGATTGAATTTTATCGTTAGAAAGCAGTTCTGATTCGTTTTTAATCAGTTTAGCAATAAGAGTACGTGCAGATATACTATCTCCATCATGTATATACTTTAAAAATTTTTGCTCATCAAGAAAAGTGTAAATTTGATTTGTATATTCTCTTTTAGTTATTTTTAATTCCTCTAGATCATCTTTTGATTCACTTTGCTTATTCTCATGAAGAATTTTTCTAATATCCTCTATAGTGAGTACATCGTTCGTTAGAAGATGATAAATAATCTGTATATAAGTAAATGAATGATCATTAAAGGTAGTACATTTTTTTTGGACTTCATCTAATTGGGGTCTAGTTTTTAAAAAATTGAAAAAAGTGATTTGTTTTATTGAACGATATTGATATATAGAATTTAACAACATTGGACCAATACAAATCATATTGTCTTTATACTTAATAAAGAAGATAATATCACTTTTTGTATTCAAGATACCAATTTTTTTCCATTTAATAATAGAAGACTTTAATAAATGTTTAAAACAATCCTTAGGTAAGTTAAAAAAATCTTGAGGACAAGCGGTAATCACATTATTAGAGTTAAGTATAAAAATAGGGATTTTTGTAGTTTCATAGAAATAATCAATATTTTTTAAAAATGTTTCAATCATAAGATACCTCTTATTTATATTAACATCAATCAAATAAAACAAACAATATAATTTACCAAATTACTATAGATTATACCATTCTATGTAAGCGTTATCCGTATAATGGTATTGTAATCAAATTTGAAAGGGGATATAAAAAATGTTTAAAAATTTAGAAAAAGGATTACAAGATTTTGTTACTCCAGTTGCTCAGAAGTTGAGTGATAACCAGTCTCTAAAGGCTATCTCAGCTGGATTTGTAAAATTAATGCCTATTACGTTGGGATTAATTATTTTTTCAATAATAGGGAACTTACCTATTACAGGATTTACTGATTGGCTAGCAAAAATAGGACTTAAAGATTCTATTGATGCAGCATTAACTGCTAGTACTAGTGTAATTTCTATTTATGTAGTATTTGCAATTGCATATAATTTCGCAGTTAATAGAAAACAGAGCGGAATTACTTGTGGTTTTATTTCTCTTGCAGGTTTTATCTTACTTATGCCTCAGAGTGTTACAGTAGGAAAAGAAACAGTTGCAGCATTACCTATTAGTAATTTAGGCGCTTCAGCTATTGTGCTTGCTTTAATTGTTTCTCTTTGTGTTGGTCACCTATATTGTTATTTATGTGAAAAAAATATTACTTTCAAAATGCCGGATTCAGTTCCATCAATGGTTACTGAATCATTAGAACCAATTTTCGTTGCAATGATTGTTTTTGGATTATTATTTGCAGTACGTGCAGGTTTCTCATATACTTCATATAAGTATGTTACTGAATTTGTATCTCAGATTATCGCAAAACCTTTATTAGCTATTGGTACTTCTATTCCAGCATTAATCTTTGTCTTATTCTTAAGTAATGTATTCTGGTGGTTTGGAATTCATCCACAGACTATTCAGGGACCAGTCAGCAGTGTTTTATATGTCATGATGTTAGATAATATTGATAAGTTTGGAAAAGGTCAGGATATGTTATATGTATTACCTTTACTTGTTTATCTTATTGCAGGTATTGGAGGAAATGGTAATACACTTGGATTATTAATTTCTATGATTAGTGCTAAATCTAAACGTTATAAACAGATGTTTAAATTAGCTTTAGTTCCTCATATCTTTAATATTAATGAACCACTAATCTTTGGTATGCCAATTATTTTAAATCCATTCTTTTTTATTCCGATGACTCTAAACTGTGTTATTTCTGGAATTGTAGCGTGGATATATTTAATAGTTGTACCATTCACTTACAATCCAATGATGGAATTATTACCTTGGACTACTCCTGTATTTATTAAGTATTTCTTATCAGGTGGTATTGCATTATTGGTTTTAGTTATTATTTTAGTAGCACTTAATACCGCAATTTATTATCCATTCTTTAAGTTAGCAGATAATGCTGCATTAGAAGAAGAAAAGATAGGTAATTAAAATGAGTTTTCCTAAAAAATTTTTGTGGGGAGCTGCTATAAGTGCATTTCAGTATGAAGGTGCCTATTTAGAAGATGGTAAAGGATGGACAGTGGCGGATGAAAGATGTAAAGCAAAAAGAGATATTCAAGCAGACAGTTCTGTAGCAAGCGATGGATATCATCATTTAGAACAAGATGTTTCTTTAATGAAAGAATTAGGATTAAAATCATATCGCTTCTCAATTAGTTGGGCAAGAATCTATCCTGATGGTGAGGGGACAATTAATAGTGAGGGGGTTGCTTATTATAAGAAACTTATCGACCTATTAGTTGAAAATAATATAGAACCTGTTGTGACATTATTACACTTTGATATACCATGGGCATTAGTAGAAAAGTATGAAGGTTTTGTTTCAAGAAAATGTATTGATTTATATGAGAATTATTGTCGTACATGTTTTAAACTATTTGGAAACAAAGTGAATTATTGGTTAACAATTAATGAACAAAATGTAATGGTAATGATGCATGATATGCTTGGACTAAAAAAGGATGATCCACAACTTTCAAAAAAATTAGTACAGTGTGATTATAATATGTATTTAGCGAGTGCAAAGGCGATTATTACATGTCATAAAATGTATCCTAATGCACATATCGGACCATGTGTATCTTATCCAACTTTTTATCCAGAAACTTGTCATCCTGATGATGTTGCACTTGCATATGATATTCAAGATATGATGGCTTTTGCACCTATGGAAACATATGTTTATGGAACAATTAATCCTATGGTAATGAATAAATGGATAAAAGAAGATACGGTTCCAAATATTTTAGAGGAAGATGATTCTATCTTAAAAGAAGGTACAGCTGATTATCTAGGAGTGAATTGGTATTGTACTCAAACAGTAAGTGCAACTTCTAGAAATGGAAGTTTTAATATTGGAATAGATGTTGATATTAAAAAGAATCCATATTTAGAATATGGACAATGGAATTGGAGCTATGATCCCAGAGCTTTAAAAATGGCATTAAAAGAGTGTTATGTACGTTTTAAAAAGCCTATTATGATTTGTGAAAACGGATGGAGTGAATTGGAAGAGTTATGTGACGGAAAAGTTCATGACATAAAACGTGTTCAATATTTGCATGATCATATTGAGCAGATGCAGAAGGCTTTAGATGAAGGTGTAAATCTTATTGGTTATCAGCATTGGAGTTTTGTGGATATTTTATCCTCATCACAAGGATTTGATAAAAGATATGGGTTAATATTTGTAGATCGTGATAATTTCAACATTAAAGAATGTCAAAGAATCAAAAAAGATAGTTTTTACTACTATCGAAATGTAATTGAAAATAATGGATTATAAATAGAAGAACGCGTTTGACCTACCTTAAATCAAATAAGACGATTGTTTTACTTCTTTTGGTTTATTATTTTACAATCTAGTACAAAGATTAGCTCATCTCTATTTTAACAATTATATAAATATAGGGATGAGCTATAATTATTTATAGCAATTAAAAAATGGAGGATAAAGATGAGAGAAGATAATTTAATTGAGTTATTTAATTCACTTAGTTTAGAAGAAAAAATTGGTCAGTTAATTCAATTAAATCCTGATTTTTTTAGTAGAAATAATGCAATAAAAACAGGTCCCATTAGTTCTATTGGAATCGATGAGAATATGATACCTTATGTTGGATCTATATTAAATGCAACTAATGCACAAGACATAAGAACTATTCAGAATGAATATTTAAAAAAAAGTAAGCATAAAATTCCTTTACTATTTATGGCTGATATTATTAATGGTTATAAAACAGTATTTCCAATTCCTATTGCACTGGAAATATCATTGCGACTAAAATTCCCAGCAGCATACCGCCCAAAACTTCCAGCGGCGTATGGCCCAGATATTCTTTCAACGCCTTATCTCCCAGTTCTTCTGCGATTTGATCATCTGCTGGGTTATCCGATTCTTCAGAGACAAGCTGGAATCCGAATACCAACTTGTTGAGTACCTTTGCATGTTCTCCTGCGGCCCGGCGCACCCCCATAGCATCATACATCACGATACAAGCCAATGCCAGCGCCAAGGCGAACTCCGCAGAGGAAACTCCTGTTTTTCTGGCCATCGCGATGGTCAGAGAACA
>ERZ773181.2298-NODE-2298-length-13008-cov-5.754265_pt1 | contig 13008 bp, 10 predicted proteins | sample MGYA00581001_ERZ773181 | MGnify/ENA primary metagenome ERZ773181 (study PRJEB29015, sample SAMEA2737780) | human gut metagenome | biome: human gut; feature: human-associated habitat; material: faeces | place: China | collected 2012 ... | reverse complement strand
CATCTATCAGCAACCTGAACGAGCAGGTGCAGCAGTACAGCCTGCTGATCGCCAATAAGCAGGGCGAACTCGAGGCGTCTCAGGCCGAGGAAAAACGCCTGAACGAGCAGTATAAGACCCGTATCCGCTCCATGGAGGAGACGGGCAGTATTTCCTACTGGGCAATTTTGTTCGGCGCGAACAGCTTCTCGGATCTGCTCGACAAGATCGACGTCATTCAGGAGATCGCCAAGGCGGACCAGCTGATGATGGATAAGATGAAGGCAGTTTCCGAGAAAATTACTTCTGAGCGTACAGAACTCGAGCAGCAGATGGCAGAACTCGACGTGACGCGTGAGGAACTCGATCAGCAGGAGCAGGAACTGGAGGATCAGCGCGCTGAGGCGGATACCCTTTTGGGCGATATGATGAAAGCCTACGAGGAAATGAACGCCGACTACGAGCAGAACATGGCCAATGAGGCGGAACTTTCTGATGAGATTGCCAAGTCTGAGGCTGCCTATTATGCTGCGCTATCCAAGGAAGAGGCAGAGCGCATCGCTGCGCTGAACCGGCAGAACAACAATAAAGGCTCGAACAGCAATTCCAGCGGCGCAACCAACACCGGCGGCTGGCTGTATCCGCTGCCATATCAGTGCCAGGTCACAGACTCCTACGGCTACCGCACGCACCCGCTGACCGGCAAATACAGCTGGCACAACGGCGTGGACTTCGGCGCGGCAGCCGGTACGGCGATCCTTGCGACAAAATCCGGCACGGTCACGACGGCGGCCTATTCCGCAGCCTGGGGCTATTATGTGGTCATCAACCACGGCGACGGCTATTCCAGCCTCTACGCGCACCAGCCGTCCTGCTCCGTGTCCGTCGGCGATTACGTCACACAGGGACAGACCATCGGCTACGTCGGCTCCACCGGCTGGTCGACCGGCCCGCACCTGCACTTCACCATCTACTATAACGGTGCAGACGTCAATCCCTTCAATTACATCGGCTGAGTAAACAGATCCTGACCACCGGCTGGGCCGGTGGTCAGGATGATTTTTTGTCTTGTATCTTCTGTCGAAATCTGCTAGAATCAGTTTCGAATTCATCGAACGGAGACAGTTTTATGGACGCAGTCGCATTGCAGCATATCAAAAAATCCTATACATCCTATTCCAGCGAGATCGTGCTTACCGGCCAGACGCGGCAGAGCCGCACACGGCAGGTGCTGCGCGATCTCTCCGTCTGTTTCCCCATCGGACAGCTGACGGTCATCGTCGGCCGCAGCGGTTGCGGCAAGAGCACGCTTTTGAAGCTGCTGGCCGGAAAGGAGCAGCCGGACGCGGGACAGATCGAGATGCCGCAGGGCTGGCACAGCGCGCTTCTCAGCCCGGACCCGTATGTCATCACGTGGACGAACGTGCAGCGCAACGTCGCCATGGCCTGCGGCGTGGGCAAGACGCCGGAGGAGCGCTATGAAAAGGCCGCCGATTTCGTGCGCCTCGTCGGGCTGCAGGACTTTGCCGACCTCACCCCGGCGGAGCTTTCCACGGGCATGAAGCAGCGGCTGGGCCTTGCGCGGGTGCTGGCCAGTCAGGCGCAGCTGCTGCTGATGGACGAGCCGTTTGCCTCTTTGGACTTTCTGACGCGCGGTGAATTACAGTCGCAGCTGCTCGCCATCCAGAAAAAGCTCCCGCGCACCATCGTCCTTGTCACGCACCAGCTCGAAGAGGCGCTGCTGCTCGGCCAGAAGATCGTCGTCATGCACCCGGACAGCACCATCCGCGAATTTGATCTTTCCGCCCTCCCCTACCCGCGCGACGTGGAGCAGCCCGCGCTGCGCGCATTAAAGGCCGAGATCACGGACGAATGCCGGAAGCCCACGGCAAGCGAATAACAGACCGGCCTTCGGCGGATCCGGATGCACCCCGCCCGCTTATGCAGGGAAACGGCGATATAAGAAGTCTACCGACTCCACGATGGTATTCAGAAGAAATCTGTCCATCCGGTCGATCACGCGGCCCCGCAGGCCCTGCGGGACCGGATAAATGACCTCCGCAATGCTGCCGGCAATCGCGGCGATGGTGTCGCTGTCGCCTCCGATTGAGATCGCACCGGAAAGGACGTCTGTGAAGCTGCTGCCTTCCAGAAACGCCCTGATCGCCTGCGGGACGGAACCCTTGCAGGAAACGTCAAACGTGTATGTACTGCGGATCTCGTCTAAAGAAAAGTCAAGATCGTAAAAGCTGCTGGCATAGTTATAAATATCCTGCTTTGACGCGCCGCTGCGCAGGTGAAAAATACAACCGGCAACGACCTTTGCGCCAATGACTGCATCCGGGTGATCATGGGTGATCTTCGCGGAGAGCTCCGCAAGCTTTTCTGCCTCCTCCAGACTGCTTGCAGCCCAGCCTGCGTAGGAAACGCGCATGGCGGAGCCGTTTCCCCAGCTGTGATACGGGGAAGGATGCTCCGATGCCAGCCATGCGCGAAAGGCGCCGCCGTAGCCTGCATTTGGATACCGCCGGCCATATTGCAGAAGACTGTCCTGAATGGAGCGGAAAAGCAGCGCCTCCGCGTCAGGTACGGACATCCAGTTTTCGGGAAGCTGCGATAAGCCGCGATAGATCCCGTTTGCAACAGCGCAGGTCATGACCGTATCGTCGGTGAACCTTGCGTGCGGCTGGATCAGCCTGTTTGGGTCCGGCTTATATTTGATATTGTGCCATTCATATACGGAGCCTGCGACATCGCCGCAGGCGGCCCCGAGCATGACTGTGCGCACATCGTCGTTTCCCCAGCCGCCGCGGAGCATGAACCACTTGCCGGTTGGGCGGAAGGTCACAACGGCTTTCAGGTTCCCGATTTCGTCCAGATGGGCGGAGCCTTTTTCGATTGCACGCTTGATCTGGCGGTCTGCCATTACCATGCCTGTGCCGGGCGAATACTGCTGAACAGGGCCGAATATGCTGAGATATTCCTCATTTTTCATAAAAGCACTTCCCTTCTCACGATCCCTGTCCTGCACTATAATACAATTCTGGGAATTTATCAACCATAGCAGCAGAGAAAAAATGACGTTCAGCCATCTGGCTTGCTCTGTTTCAGCCCCTTTAAAATGATCTCCGACAGTCCGACCAGAACCAGAAACCCGCCGAACAGCTTCCGCAGCAGCTCCGCATCCACGTTCTGGGCCAGCAGCGCGCCGCCCACGGCGCAGACGCTGCCTGCAAGGGCTGCGGGCCAGACTGCACGCCAGACGATCTGCTTATTTTTGATATGAAAGATCAGCGCGCAGGCCGCACAGGGAAGAAAGTACAGCAGATTCACACCCTGCGCCGCTCGCTGCTCCATGGACAGGACAGCGGTCATCCAGACCATCAGCAGGCTTCCGCCGCCGATGCCGAAGCCCGATAAAACGCCGCAGACAAGCCCTGCGGCAGCGGCTGCAAGCAGCGTCAGCATACGATCAGGCGGATACCCCCCGCAAGGATCACACCGCCGAGGATCAGGTGCAGCGCCCTGGCCGGCATTTTTCGGAACAGAAGCCCCGCAAGAACGCCGCCGGCCGCACCGCCGATGAGATAAGGAAGCGCGTCCGAAACCGGCAGGCTGTCATGCAGCGCATAGATCACGATCGAAACGATGCACAGCGGCAGGATCACTGCGATTGCGGACGAAAAGGCCGCCTTATCCTCGAGCCTGCAGAGCCAGATCAGAAGCGGCACGAGCACCATGCCGCCGCCCGCACCAAAAAATCCGTTGACAAAGCCTGCCAGCGCACCTGCCAGCAGGCAGAAGCCGATGCGCGGCTGTGTGTATTCCCGCATCTGAAAACCCCCTTCCCATGGCATAGTCTGCCGTGAGAAGGGGCGTTTTATACGCGAACAGCCGCCCGGATGGGCGGCTGCTGGAGACGGGATTATTTCGTGGTGAATTTCATACCGAACGGAACGGTCGTGTACGCGTTGTCGCCGACAACGCCGTCATGCCACGCGTTGTAATCCGCAGTGCGCAGAGCATTTTCAACGAGCGTGTCGCGGTAGGAATTGCCGAAGCCGTCGAAGTACATGACGTGCACGCCGTAAGATGTTTCGACAATGCCGGTGTCGCCGGGCTGACGGCTCTCATCGAAGCACCAGTCGTTGAACTCGGTGACCATCTGGCCGGGCATGATGTTCTCATACAGACCGCCCTCGTCGCCGTTGGAATCGCCGGTATTCTCCTTGGCCAGCTCACCGAAGCTTTCCGCCGTCTTGTCACCGGCGTTGAACTCGGCAAGGATCTCGTCGGCCTTTGCGCGAGCCTCTTCCATCGCAGTCTCGTCGGAGGTGTCGCTGACGGAGATCAGGATGTGGCGCACGTTCGGGAGCAGATAGTCGTTCGTGCTGCGGGAGATGTAGTACAGAACGTAGTAAACGCCGCTGTCGTTCGCGATATAGGTCGTGTCGCCTTCCGTGCGGGATGCGTCGAACAGCCAGTCGGCAACGTCGCTGCTCAGCGAGGAATACAGCTGGTCTTCCTTCAGCGTATAGCTCTCGTCAGCATAACTTTCCTTCGCGGAATCCTGCGCGTTTTCATAGGCTGCGTTGATGAAGGCCTGCTCGTCGTGTGCGGTGTCGGCGGCCATCATGGAGGCCATCTCCTCCTTGAGCGCGGTCAGCTCTTCCTCAGACAGCTCCTCGGTGGTGTCGCTGCTGTCCGCTGTGCTTTCGTCGCTGCTGTCCGTCGAGGTCTGGAACAGCGAGTCGGAGACGAGGAACTGCCGGTAGGTCACGGCGTCATAGCTGTTGGGGTTCGCTTCATACTCGGCGGCAATCTCCGCGTCGGTATAGGTGAAGCCGCTGTTGATGGACTGCGCGTAGCTGCTTGCAAGCGTTGTAACTTCAAGATATTCGCGGAAGCTCCTCTCGCTGCAGCCCGTGCCGTAGACGGCCGCGATATAGCTGTTGCGGTTCATGTTGGAATAGGCGGCGTAGAGATCGAGCGACGTGAGCTGCGACTCGATGGCAGCCTGCTCCTTCTCGGAAAGCGTGTAGCCGTTGGCTTTGGCCTCGTCGGCGATCGCGTAGACCTCCGCTGCGGTGGTCAGACCCTGCTGGGTGAAGAAATCGGCCCAGGTCTCACCGGTGTCGGCGTCATAGGTCTGCTCGTCGAGCGGAGAGTTGGTGTCCAGGATATAGCTCATAAAATCGCCGTACTGCTCCTGCATGGTGCTGTAGGCGTTTTTATAGAAGTAGTTGACCATAGCCGGGGAAAGGTTGTGGCCGCTGACGGTCGCGGCGGTGGTGTGCGAGGCAAAGAAGCCGCTGGTCAGCATATAGAAGAAGACAACGATACAGACGACCAGAACGGTGCAGACGGCGATCAGCGTCGTCTTCAGGCCCTTGCTCATGCCCTTCTTTGCGTTGTTGGCAGTCTCAGGAACTGCTGCCTGTTCCTTGCGCTTGTTTTTTTCACGGGATGCGCTCATTTGGGATCATTCCTCTCATAAGTCTGGGTTTTTGCCCGAAAAAAGCGGGAAGTCATCCCCTCAGGCAATTCAATGCGTATTATACCGAAAAGACACGCCATATGCAAGCATAATTTTGCGGAATATGCAGAAAAAGAAAAGCGCTTTGCCGGAGCAATGCGCTTTTGGGCAAAAACGTATCCCCGCAGAAGCCGTGCGAATCCAATTATAACCTGCACGAAAGGGCAGGTGGGTTGCCTCTTTGCTGCTTCTCTGCTTCCAACGTCCACCACCGGTCAAAGCCGTGGGCGGGAGGCCTGCAATCGACAGCAAAAGTTCCGGCATCCCCTGAATATAATGTGGGTTTAAGTGGACCCGTCACGCACCCCGCAGGGACACGTCTTTTACGATCTCATATTCTATTGTGGGCTGCAGAGGCTGCGTTTATGCCTCCGGCTCTTCCTCGTCCTCGTAGATCAGATCCATCAGCGCACTGTAGACCGCCTCAAGCTCTGCGTCGTCTTCAATGGCCTCAAGGAATTCCTCGCCGTTTTCCTCCACGGACTTGAGGATGCTGACCTCAAGATCCTCGGCCTCATCGTCGCCGGAGCCTGCCGGAACGAGGGCCAGATAGCGGCTGCCGTCGTGCTCGAGCTCTGCAAGGACCTCAAGCTCATATTCCTTGCCGTCTTCGTCGGTGATGCTGATGAAATCGTCGCCGTACTGCTGTTCCATGGGAAGCCTCCGTATCGTTTGCTTTCATGCTCCTATTCTAACCGGAAGACCGTATAAAATCAAGAGGAATTTGCTGACCGTTTCCGCGAATTGCGCGGTACAATGCCGGATTTGTTGCAAATATATCCGAATATTCGATATTTTCCACAGAAAATGCACGCAAAAACAGGAAGAATAAAATGCGTGCATGGATTTCAAAATTTGTTTTCAAAATAATTGACAGATGTGTTATAATCATTAAGATAAAATGCGATTATGCGGCGCTGCGCCGCCTGCCTGTATGCCAGAGCAAACATGGAGGTTCTGTATGGCAAAACAAGATAACATGAACAGCGGAAAACGAGCCGGAGGCGTCGGACATATCTTCGCGGTGATCGGGAAGATCGTCGGCACGATCCTTCTGACGGCGTTTCTGACGGCCCTGATCTTTGCGTGCCTGTTCGCGGTCTATGTAAAAAACGATCTGTCCGAGCAGGCGCAGTGGGCCTCCGACAGCTTTTCCATGGAGCAGACCTCCGTCATCTATTATGAAGACCCGGATACCGGAAAGTATGAGGTGCTGCAGGCCATCTACGGCGGCTCGAACAGCACGTTCGTCGAATACGACGATATCCCCAAGAACCTCATCAACGCCTGCATCGCCATCGAGGACAAGCGCTTTGAAAAGCACCAGGGCGTCGACTGGGTCACGACGATGCGCGCCTGCTTCAAAATGTTCCTCGGCAAGAGCGAGGCCGGCGGCTCGACCATCACGCAGCAGTTCATCAAAAACGCCACCGGCGAACGCGAGGTGACCGTGCGCCGCAAGCTGGTCGAGATCTATCGCGCGCTGGAATTCGAAAAAACGCACACCAAGCCGCAGATCATGGAGCTGTACCTGAATATCATCCCGCTCGGTGAAAACTGCCGCGGCGTGCAGTCCGCCTCGCGCGTGTACTTCGGCAAGGACGTCAAGGATCTGACGCTGGCGGAGTGCGCGTCTTTGATCGGCATCACCAACAACCCCTCGCGCTACGACCCGTATATCAGCGCAGAAAACAACAAGGAGCGGCAGGAGATCATTCTCTCCGAGATGCTCAAGCAGGGCTATATCAATCAGGCCCAGTACGACGAGGCCGTCGCGCAGGAGCTGGTGTTCACGAATGCCAGCCGCGAAAAGAAAAAGTCCGACGACAATTACTCCTGGTTCGTCGATCAGGTCATCAACGACGTGGTTAACGACCTGTGCGACAAGACCGGCTATGAATACGACATCGTCTATACGATGGTCAAGACCGGCGGCTATCAGATCTATTCCACCGTCAACCCTGATGTGCAGGCCGCCGTCGATCAGGTCTATGAGGATCTTTCGAGCCTGCCCGCAACGGCCAGCTCCCAGCAGCTCCAGTCCGGCATCGTCATTGTCGACAATACGACCGGCGATATCGTCGCTCTGGCTGGAGGCGTCGGTAAAAAGCAGGGCAGCCTCGTCTGGAACTGTGCGACAAGAAGCCTTCTGTCCCCCGGCTCCATCATCAAGCCCGTCGCGGTCTACGCGCCCGCCATCGAGCTTGGCCTCATCACGCCCGCGACCGTCATGGACGATACGCCGTATTCCTTTACCGATACGGCGACCTGGCCCAAGAACCTCGACTCGACCTACCGCGGCCTCGTGTCCGTGGAGGAGGCTGTCGAGCAGTCGATCAATACCGTCCCGGTCAAGCTCGTGGCGCAGATGACGCCGGAATACAGCTATTCCTTCGCCAAGGACAAGATGGGACTGTCCACGCTCGTTTCCTCGTATAAAACCACGAACGGCGAAGAGCTGTCCGACGTGAACCTCTGGGCGCTCGCCCTCGGCAGCCTCACAAGAGGCGTGACGGTCCGCGCCATGACGGCGGCCTACGCCGCGTTCGCCAACGAGGGCGTCTGGCGCGAGGCCCGGACTTACACCGTTGTGAAGGATTCGAACGGACAGGTCATTCTGGACAACACACAGGAATCCCACGTCGCCATGAAGGACATGACCGCGTGGTATATCACCGATATGCTCAAATCGACCGTCGAAAAGGGCACCGGCACGGCGGCGCAGCTGGAAAACATGACCGTTGCCGGCAAGACCGGCACGACCTCGCGCGATTTCGACCGCTGGTTCGCGGGCTATACGCCGTATTATACCGGCGTCGTCTGGTGCGGCTACAACGACCCGGAGGAGATCGTGCTGACGGATTCCGACACCAATCCCTCCATCGTCATGTGGCAGAAGGTCATGCGCCTTGTGCACCAGAACCTGAAGGATAAATCGTTCAAGCAGCCCGCCAATCTCGTGGAGGTCACGGTCTGCCGCGACAGCGGCCTTCTGCCGTCCGACGCCTGCGCGCTCGACCCGCGCGGCGACCGCACGGTCCGCGTCACGCTCAGCGCCCATGACGTGCCGACGGCGCAGTGCACCGCTCATAAGCTGGTCGACATCTGCAACGCCTCCGGCCATGTGGCAAACGAATTCTGCGTGCAGGTTCCCGGCAACGCCACGCACAAGGCCGCGCTGCTCGACGTGTCCCGCGCGTTCCCCAAAAACGGTGTTGTGGTGCTCGATCAGGCCTACGCGATCCTGACGGGCAATCTTCCGGCAGGGTATTATGCCGCCGTTTCGCCGGACGTGGATTCGATCAACGTCGAGTGCTATATCCACAGCGAGGACGATCTGCCCGAACCTGAGCCGGAGGAGGACGAGGAGGACGACGAGTCCGATCCGGACGCGTCCGACATCTGGAGCAGCGCCGCAGACGGCGGCACCCCATAATCAAACGCAGACAGGAGAGCAATATGTGGCTTGCTGACAGCTGGAAGGACTATGAGGTCCTCGATACCTCCGCCGGGGAAAAGCTCGAACGGTGGGGGAAATACCTCCTCGTGCGCCCGGATCCGCAGGTGATCTGGAACACGCCGAAGGACGATCCGCTCTGGCGGAAGTATGACGCGCGCTACGCGCGCTCGAACACCGGCGGCGGAAAATGGCAGAATCTGCGTCTGCCCGCCCAATGGCAGGTGCGCTATAAGGAGCTGACCTTTCAGGTCAAGCCCATGAATTTCAAGCATACCGGCGTTTTCCCGGAACAGGCTGCCAACTGGGACTTCATGATGGAGAGAATCCGCAATGCGGGCCGTCCCGTCCGCGTTCTGAACCTGTTCGCCTATACGGGCGGCGCGACCATCGCCTGCGCCGCTGCGGGCGCAAGCGTCTGTCACGTCGATGCGGCCAAGGGCATGGTGCTCTGGGCAAAGGAAAACGCAAAGGTCTCCGGGCTTGAGGACAGGCCCATCCGCTGGATCGTGGACGACTGCGCCAAGTTTGTCGAGCGCGAGATCCGCCGCGGCAAGACCTATGATGCAATCATCATGGACCCACCAAGCTACGGGCGTGGCCCGTCCGGCGAGGTCTGGAAGCTGGAGGAGAATCTGTATCCGTTTGTGGAGCTGGTCAGCCGCGTGCTTTCCGACGATCCGCTGTTTTTTATCATCAATTCCTATACGACGGGTCTGGCCCCGTCCGTCATGCGCTATCTGACGGAGACGATCGTCTCGAAGAAATACGGCGGCTATACCAGGTCCGATGAGCTTGGCCTGCCGGTGCGCGATACGGGCCTGGCTCTGCCGTGCGGCGCGACGTGCCGCTGGACAAAGGAGAAGCCATGACCACAGCGATTCAGGTAAACGACCTGCATTATACGTATGAGGGTCAGGACGGCGGCGAGACGCATATCGTCTTCGACGGCCTGAGCCTGTCCATTGAGCAGGGAAGCTTTGTCGCCGTGCTCGGACATAACGGCTGCGGCAAGTCGACGCTTGCCAAGCATTTTAACGCCATTCTCCTGCCCGCAGGCGGCAGCGTGACGGTCTACGGCATGGATACGAAGGACGAGGAGATGCTTCTCGCCATCCGGCAGCACGTCGGCATGGTCTTCCAGAACCCGGACAACCAGATCGTCTCCAATGTCGTAGAGGAGGACGTCGCCTTTGCGCCGGAAAACCTCGGCGTCGCGTCGCAGGAGATCCGGCAGCGCGTCGACGACGCGCTCAGGGCCGTCGGGATGTACGACTACCGCACCTACGCCCCGCAGCTCCTGTCTGGCGGGCAGAAGCAGCGCGTGGCCATCGCGGGCGTGCTCGCCATGCAGCCGCAGTGCGTCGTGCTCGACGAGCCGACTGCCATGCTCGACCCGCAGGGCCGGCGTGAGGTGCTCGATACCATCGAACGGCTGAACCGGGAAACCGGCATGACGGTCATTCTGATCACCCATCACATGGACGAGGCTGCGCGCGCAGACCGTGTGATTGCCATGTCCGAGGGCCGGATCGTCGCCGACGGAACGCCGCAGGCGGTCTTCGCGCAGGAGCCGCTGCTGCGCAGCGTCGGCCTCGACGTGCCGCAGACCGAGCAGCTGCTGCTGGAGCTGAAGCGCCGCGGCGTCGACATTCCGACCGACGCGCTGACGCCGGAGGCCTGCGCGCAGCTGCTCCGGCAGCGCATCGCGCGCAGCTGAACCAGAACACCCGGAGGAAGAAGCCTTGACGCCTATTTTAGAGATACAGAAGCTTTCCCATATCTACAGCCCGGATACGCCGTTTGAACACGCGGCGCTTTCGAACGTCGATCTGACGATCAGCCGGGGCGAGTTCGTCGGCCTCATCGGCCATACCGGCTCCGGCAAATCCACGCTGGTGCAGCATATGAACGGCCTTCTGAAGCCGACGTCCGGCCATGTGCTGTTTGACGGCCGCGACATCTGGGAGGACCCCAAGTTCACCCGCCAGATCCGCTTCCGCGTCGGTCTGGTGTTCCAGTACCCGGAATATCAGCTGTTTGAGGAGACTGTCTACGCCGATATCGCCTTCGGCCCGAAAAACATGGGCCTTTCCAAAGACGAGATCGACGCGCGTGTCCGCCGTGCGGCGGGCTTTGTCGGCATTTCCGAGGCGGAGCTTACCAAATCCCCGTTCGATCTGTCCGGCGGACAGAAGCGCCGCGCGGCCATCGCGGGCGTGATCGCCATGGAGCCGGACGTGCTCATTCTCGACGAGCCGACGGCGGGACTTGACCCCGCAGGCCGCGAGAGCATTCTCAAAAATATCCGCGATTATCAGGCCGCGCAGCAAGCGGCTGTTGTGATGGTCAGCCACTCGATGGAGGAGATCGCCTCCAACGTTGACCGCCTGATCGTCATGGAAAAGGGAACTGCCGTCATGACCGGCGCACCGTCCGAGGTCTTTTCCCACGCGGCGGAGCTTGTCTCCATGGGTCTGAATGTGCCGTGCATGACGCAGGTGCTGCTGCGGCTGCAGCAGCTCGGCGTGAACGTCCCGGCCTCGGCCTATACGGTCGAGCAGGCGGCAGATCTTCTCGAACCGCTTCTGAAGGGGGGCGCGCAGATATGCTGAAGGACGTGACCCTCGGCCAGTTTTTCCCCGGCCAGACCCCCATCCACAAGCTTGACCCCCGCACGAAGCTCGTGCTCGTGATCGTCTATATCGTCGCGCTGTTCCTCGCGAAATGGTTCGTTTCCTATGTGGTCATTGCCGCGTTCCTCGCCATCGTCATTGCCATGAGCAAGATCCGCTTGAAGGTCGTGCTCAAAAACCTCAAGCCGCTTCTGTTCATCATCATCCTGACCGCGCTTTTGAACCTGTTTTACGGACAGGGGGAACCAATTGCGCAGTTCTGGATCTTCAAAATCACAAAATCCGGCATTCAGAATGCTGTCTTTATGGTGCTCCGCATCTCTTTACTGGTTGCCGGTACATTTATGTTAACCTATACAACCTCGCCGATCGCGCTGACGGACGGGCTGGAAAGCCTGCTGTCGCCGCTTAAAAGGCTGCACGCGCCGGTGCATGAGCTTTCCATGATGATGTCCATCGCTCTGCGCTTTATCCCCACGCTTATTGAGGAAACGGACAAGATCATGTCGGCGCAGAAGGCCAGAGGTGCGGATTTTGAAACCGGCAGCATCATCCAGCGGGCAAAAGCTCTGGTTCCTATTCTGGTTCCGCTGTTTATCAGTGCCTTCCGCCGTGCCGATGAGCTGGCAACGGCAATGGAGTGCCGCTGCTATCAAGGCGGCGAGGGGAGAACGAAGATGAAGCTGCTTCGCTTCAGCCGGGTGGATCTTTATGCTTTCAGCGTCTGCATCTGCCTGCTTGCCGCAGTGATAACGCTGGCAGCCTTTGGCCTGTGAGGATTACAATGCGGAATATTGCCTTATTTTTGACCTACCTGGGCACAGCCTACCATGGATGGCAGGTGCAGAAGAACCTGCCCACCGTGGCCGAAACCATGGAAAGAGCTGCGGCTGACGTGGTGGGACATCCCGTCCACATGACTGGTTGTGGCCGCACGGACGCGGGTGTACACGCCCGGTGCTATGTTGCAAATTTCCGAACCAGCTCCACCATCCCAGTGGAGCGATTGCCCTATGCCCTGAATACCCATTTGCCATGCGATATTGTGGTGACTCGTGCCTTTGAGGTACACGAGAATTTCAATGCCATCGGCTCCTGCGCCCGGAAAGAATATACCTATCAGATTTACAATTCCCGGCTCAAAGACCCGTTTTATGTCAACCGAGCCTGGTTCTATCCCAAGCACCTGGACGAACAGGTGATGCAGCGGGCTGCCGACCAATTTGTAGGCACCCACGATTTTGCTGCCGTTCGCAGCGTGGGCACGGATGTAAAGTCTACGGTGCGCACCGTATATTATTATCAGGTGGAGCGCCAGGGGAACTTGATTCTTCTGCGGGTCTGCGCCAACGGCTTCCTTTATAATATGGCGCGCGCCATGGCAGGCACGGTGGTTTACT
>ERZ773181.2297-NODE-2297-length-13009-cov-25.933534_pt1 | contig 13009 bp, 7 predicted proteins | sample MGYA00581001_ERZ773181 | MGnify/ENA primary metagenome ERZ773181 (study PRJEB29015, sample SAMEA2737780) | human gut metagenome | biome: human gut; feature: human-associated habitat; material: faeces | place: China | collected 2012 ... | reverse complement strand
AAATCAAACATACAAGTTGTATTTATTATAATATGATTCTAACAGAAATAAAAATAAAATTCTATTAATGGAGGGTAAAATGATAAGAAAAATTATACGTATTGATAAAGAAAAATGTAACGGATGTGGTGCATGTGCAACTGCCTGCCACGAAGGTGCCATTGATATTATAGACGGAAAAGCCGAGCTGGTAAGAGAACATTTTTGTGACGGATTGGGGGATTGCCTCCCAGAATGTCCTACAGGAGCTATTTCATTTGAGGAAAGAGAAGCACCTGCATATGATGAAGATGCTGTAAAAGAAGCACAGAGTAAAATAGCTGCCCAAAACCATGCAATGTCACCTCACACCGGCTGTCCAGGATCTAAAATCATGCAGATACAGCGAACAAAAACGCCTGAGACCGCAAAACCATTTTCAGGTGCAGATTCGATATCACAACTTGAGAACTGGCCGGTACAGATCAAACTTGCACCTATCAGTGCACCATATTTTAATGGTGCAAAACTTCTGATAGCCGCCGATTGTACTGCTTACGCTTATGCTGGATTTCATCAGGATTTTATTCAGAATAAGGTAACACTAATAGGTTGTCCGAAATTAGACCAGGTTGATTATAGTGAGAAACTGGCTGCTATTATTCAGAATAACAACATTCAAAGTGTGACAATCGTAAGAATGGAAGTTCCATGCTGTGGTGGTCTGGAGATGGCAGTAAAAAATGCACTTCAAAATAGTGGAAAATTCATACCATGGCAGGTTGTAACAATAAGTATTGATGGAAAAATTATTGATTAATAAGGAGATTACTGGAATGAATAAAAAAATGTTTTGTTTTCAGTGTGAACAGACAGCCGGATGTACTGGCTGTACAGGAAATGCAGGTGTCTGTGGAAAAAATGCAGATACAGCCAAATTACAGGATGAGCTGACAGGTGCATTGATTGGTCTTGCAAGAGCTGTAGACAGTGCATCAGCTATTTCTAAAAGAACCGTACAAGTCATAATTGAAGGTCTTTTTACAACAGTTACAAATGTAAGTTTTGATAATGCAGCAATCGAAAATATGATACAAAAAGTCAGAGCTGAGAAAGAACGACTGGTCCCTGACTGCAGCAAATGTCAGTCACCATGTGGTAAAACAGGCGAATACGACATGCAGCAGATGTGGAATGCCGATAAAGATATCCGCTCTTTAAAATCTCTTATTCTTTTTGGTATTCGTGGAATGGCCGCCTATGCTTACCATGCAAATGTTCTGAATTATGAAGATGATGAAGTAAACCGATTCTTCTGCGAAGCATTATTTAAGATTGGTTACGAAGAAAGTATAGAAACACTGCTTCCTACAGTACTTAAAGTAGGCGAGATCAACCTTAGGTGTATGGCACTTCTTGATAAAGCAAATACAAACAGCTATGGAATGCCAGAGCCCACAGAAGTTACACTTACCATCGAAAAAGGACCTTTTATTGTCGTGACAGGTCATGATCTTAAAGACCTGCAGCTTTTACTTGAACAGACAGAAGGAAAAGGAATCAACATATATACTCATGGTGAAATGCTCCCTGCCCATGCCTATCCACTCTTGAAAAAATTTCCACACTTAAAAGGAAATTTTGGAACTGCATGGCAGAATCAGCAGAAAGAGTTTGATCATCTTCCAGCTCCGATTCTTTACACTACCAACTGTCTGATGCCGCCAAAAAGCAGTTATGCTGACAGAGTATTTACAACAGAGGTGGTTGCTTTCCCTGGCGCTGTTCATATTGATGAGAAAAAAGATTTTACGCCAGTTATCAAAAAAGCACTTGAACTTGGTGGCTATAAAGAAAATCAGACATTAAAAGGTATCAATGGAGGTACCAAGGTGACAACCGGATTCGGTCATTCAGCTATACTGTCACATGCAAATACTATAGTAGATGCTGTAAAATCAGGTGCAATCAGCCATTTCTTCCTGGTTGCCGGATGTGATGGTGCTAAACCGGGTCGAAACTATTACACAGATTTTGTTAAACAAACTCCTTCTGACAGTATCATCCTCACCCTGGCATGTGGCAAATTCCGTTTCAATGATCTTAATCTTGGAGAAATCAATGGTCTGCCACGACTGATGGATATGGGGCAGTGTAACGATGCTTATGGGGCGATTCAGGTTGCTCTGGCACTTGCGGATGCATTTGGATGTACTGTAAATGAGCTTCCACTCTCCTTCGTTCTTTCATGGTACGAACAGAAGGCAGTCTGCATTTTGTTAACACTTCTGCACCTCGGAATCAAAAACATCCGTCTTGGTCCTTCTCTACCTGCGTTTTTGTCTCCTAATATTCTGAACTTTCTTGTGGAAAAATATGGCATAGCACCTATCACCACACCAGAAGAAGACATCAAAGCGCTGATAAACACTCCATAACACCAATAAAGCCGATACAGGAATAAAAACCCTGCCTCGGCTTTTTCTTTTGTCATTCTCCAGGACACAAAATATCCTCATTCTCATCATATTTTCTTCACTATTCCCACCTACACTATAGATAAGATGTAAGGGGCAGAAGATCAAAACATTGTTTATGCCTGCATAATAAAACTTTTAACTTTAGAATCCACCTGACATAGATATAGATATTGATATTAATGATATATGCATTAACGATATCTATCCGACAATATCTATATTAACTGAAGAAATAATGAATGAAAGGATGAATATATATATGATTAATTTAAAAAAAGTAAACAAATCATGCGTAGCCGCAGTTATTCTTGCCATGTGTCTTATGACATCGGGCTGTGGTTCACAAAACTATACAACCAACAGCAAAAATACTGATACCACCATAACTTCCAGCATTACTGCCCAGGATACCAATGTAACTCACGCAGATGATGCCGATAACTACAAAACTGAAATAACAGGAGAATTCAGCATTACATCAACTGATGGTTCTACAATAACACAAAATGATTCCGTATATACCATAACACATGCTGGCGAATATACCGTTACCGGACTCTTATCAGAAGGACAGATTGTAGTTAATGCTGACGATAATGCCGAAATCACCATTGTATTGAATGGTACATCCATCACATGTTCTAACGGTTCACCTATTTATATTAAAAATGCTGATAATGTAAAAATCAAATCTGAGGAAAACACTTATAACTGTATAGTTGATGCAAGAGCTGAAGCTGACGACAATTCAGACAATTCTTCCAGTGAAAATGGTAATGCTGCCATCTATGCAGCATGCGACCTTAAATTTGTTGGAAAAGGGGCATTATCAGTAACTGGCAACTATAACAATGGTATCCAGAGCAAAGATGACATTTCTATTAAAAATGTTACCATCAAGGTTAATGCTGTAAATAATGCTATAAAAGGAAACGATGAGGTAGCTATAGAATCTGGTGAAATAATAGCTATATCCAGAAAAGGCGATGGCATCAAAACATCAAACAGCAGTCTTTCAACCAAAGGAAAACAGAAAGGAAATGTAATAATATCTGGTGGAAATATTGATATATATGCTGCCTGTGACGGCATAGATGCTGCATATGGTGTAGATGTTTCAGGTGATGGAAATCTGAATATATATACAGATACTTATTCTGATTATAGTGAAGCCGTGGCTGCCGACAACTCCGGTTCTTCAGCCAACAGCGTGGGAACTCCACCCGATATGAATAATGCTCAGAACAATGGTAACATGGGCAATCCTCCTGATATGAATAACAGTAGCAGCAATCCTGGCATGAAAGGTAACTTCGGCGGTGGAAACAGAGCTGCTAATGGTATGCCTGGCAATAACAGCTCAGGAAATTCATCTAAAAAGTCTTACTCTACAAAGGGAATCAAAGCCGAGAGCGAGATAAATATATCTGGTGCAGCCATTAACATAAGTTCAACTGATGATGGTATTCATGCCAACTCAGATTCTGGTGTTCTTGAAACCGGCGAAGATGGCAAGGGTATAATATCTATATCAGGTGGAACTATCACAATCTCTACAGGTGATGATGGAATACATGCAGATAAAGAGCTTAATATAACTGATGGATATATAAATGTTTTAACATCCTACGAGGGTCTTGAGGCTATAACAATCAACATCAGTGGTGGACAAAGCTTTATATATGCAGCTGATGATGGCATTAATGCATGTACCGGAGATGGCTCATCTACTCCTCTTATTAATATAACTGGTGGATACATTGATGTAACAACCGGTTCCGGCGATACAGATGCTATAGATTCTAACGGCAGCTACACCCAGTCTGGCGGCATGGTTCTTGTAAAAGGCGGCAGTTCATCAGGTCAGGTATCTGGTTCTATTGATGTTGATGGCAATATTACTATAACTGGTGGAACATGTATAGCTTTAGGCGGTATATGTGAAACTCCTGTAAATTCAGTTAATGCTTACGTATTCAGCTCTGTATCCTTTAACGCAGGAAGCTACTCAGTAAAAGATTCCAGCGGTAATGAAATAATAAGCTTTACATTAAACAACAGTTACTCAAATGGCTGGATATGCACATCTGCTCTTACAACAAACACTGAATACACTCTTTACTGCGATGGTTCCTCATTAACAAACTGGACACAATCTGCAGGAACCATGGGTGCATCCAATGCCAGCGGCTTTGGCAGCAATCCTGGCGGTTTTAATGGTGGTGGCCGTGAAGGTAACATGAATGGCGGAAAAAATATGAATGATAACAGAAATATAAATGGCAATAATGCACCAAATAACAATAATGTACAATAACAATTGCAAACAATAGTTTGATTGAATTTTAGTTGGTGACGGACGGACGACAAATATAAGATACAGGCAATCCTGCATACTATGTTCAATGCCAGAAGCTTTGATTGGATATTTCTAAGCCTTTCCATATAAACTATGTCAGCTGACGCTACCGCTCAGACGCGCCATCCATGGCGCGGCTTCGCTGCTTCGTACATCCATGTACGAAGCTAGCTGGTTGGCTAATGGAAAGACTAAGAACTATCACAATCAAACTTCAAGTGCATTTCGCATAGTATGCAGGATTGCCTGTATCTTATATTTGTCTGGTTGTGGTGTAATTTACTTACTGATATTCAATTAAATCATCTGTCTGCTTTTAATATGTAATATGGTGTAAAGTCATACTCTAATGTATCTGGCTTTTCTACCTTCAAAACCTCCCATTTTGAAATGCATGGATGTGTTTTAGCATACATATCTTTTCTTTCAGCTTTCTCATATTTAAAGCCATGTGTTATCATGAAAATATTCCATCTTCTATGTTCAATTCTTTCAAGCTCTTCTCTGTTATCTGTAAGAGAATATGCATGTTTTTCATAAATAATCCATTTTTTAATATCCTGATGCAATGATTGTGCTATACTTGATTCCCTGTCAAATATGCCCTTATTATGCCATACCTCATCTATTTCTTCTGATATTTTCTTATTCTCTTTAAGCTCTATTGAATCTTTCTTAAGACGTTCCTCTATATCTTCAGATAACATAAACTTATCATCCACAACAATATTTTTATCTGCTTTATATCTGCTTATTATTTCATACAACATATTGTATCTATGATTAAATATCTTTGCATCATTTACAATATCACGATTAGTTATAGAAGCATATGAAAAAATATCTTTATTCCTGTTTATTGTAAATAGATTCTTCTCACCATAAATATTAGCAAAATCATTGTTTTCCTTAGCCCTGACAACTATAGGAATATTAATACAGCTATCACCCTTATTGTATAACAGCTGCTTCAATTCAATAAGTGTATTAGACATTGAATGTGTATCACTCATCGCCACAATAAGATATGTAAATAATTTGTCGTCATTACATCTTTTAAAAATACTGTTAAACTGTAATGTCCTTGCATCCGTATTAAAAAATCTTAAACATACCTTTCCATCTATACCAAATTGATCTGGTATTGTATCAAATGGAAATTTCAATTCATAATATCCAATACTTTTACCTTCATATATATCTTCTTCTATGAACTTCAATCCCTTCAGGACATCAACTGAAAAATTCTTCATGAAACTTCCTATTATTGATTCCATATCCTTATCAAATACATCTATACATATAGTAGACTCTGCTGATAAAACCGACATATTAAGTCCTTGTATTAATGCACTCTGGCCAAAATCACCAAATCCAATGATTCCTATATGAACATCATAATCATCACCCTTATTAGCTGTATATACAGGATGTTCTTTATACATTTTATTGACAGCCATTTTATTAACATCTACTATGTCAAGATCAAAAGTTCTTGTATTTATTTTATCATAATACTGTCTTATCAGTTCTGCCATTGAATTGTCATTGCAGCACAGATGAATCTGCAGATACTCTTTATTTTCAGATGCATTAATATTTTTTTCAAAGCTCTTTGTAAATGCATTTAAACATTCAATATTTTCTATTGAATTATCATCACACAGAAAAACATCACTGAATTTACACATATCAAGCATTTTTATTACACTTTCCATATGCATATCCTGATACTTCTGCACAAACTTTACACCTTTGTTTATATATTTAAGCTTCTTATCATCAGAAAGTATTGTGCTTTCAACCACTGTAACACGACAATCTTTAGTCAATGCATCTATAAGAGGAAACTTATATTTTCCTTCACCAATAACCAATACGCGCTTTTTATTTCTCTGGCTAAACAGTCCTCTGACATAGCTGGCTGGTTTTCTGATAAGAACGGCTAATGCACCTATTGTACAGAATGGCGCAACAATAACAGCAATACAATACACATATGTTATTATCCCACTTAATATGCCACCACCTGTTGCCTGCATATACGCAATAGCTTCTTTCTGCTTTATATCCGGATCTATCTTATACGCTTTAATTGCATTCTGTATGTTTAATGTTACTTTAAGAAACGGATTATCTACATTATGGTAGAAAAATATACCTTCAATCACACATATAATAAATACTGCAAGTGCCGTATACCATAGATAATCTTTGTATTTATTTCGCTTCATATTAATCTCCATTTCTGTGCATGAAAATCAACATTTTCATACCCTCTCCTTAGTTTTAAAAATCAAAAAATTATTTTTAATTATATTAATTATGAGTAGCCTTTTCTGGTTTAGCAGTAATAACAAACGCATTCACACTACCCTCACATAAAACAAGCATCTTTTCAAGTTGTGCTATTCCCTGCTCTCTGTTATATCTTGTACTTACGTAATAAGATATTCCATCAACTATATGTTCTTTCTTCGCTTTAAAATAATTCAGCTTATTTGGTGGCAATATTTCTTTATCAACATCAACTTTTCTTGCAACTGAATTTATAACTACTGTTTCTTTAACTGCTGCTCCCTTTTCAGCAAGAGGCTTACCATCTAAGATAAACTCACCAGGATTAATACCGCATATTTTAAACATACCTTTTATTTCTGCAAGCTTGGCATCAAATCCATAGCTTGTACCAACAAGAATAAGGTACTTTTTGTGTTCCTATTTTTCAATCAGTAGTAACTCTTTTCAAATTTCACCTTGCATATGTCAATTCTTCATTTCCCTTATCGTAATCAAACCTACCATCATTCTTTTCTTCTATCGCCTTAATAATATGATAAGTGTATTCGTTATAAGGCGTTGGTATTCCAAATTCTTCTCCCATACGCATAAGTGCACCGGAAAACATATCTATCTCGGTATGTCTTTTAGCATCTATATCCTGAAGTGTAGAGTATCTTGCTGTTGGCGGCACTGCACTTCCACGTGACGATGAATTATCAATAACACTTAAATCTATTCCTTTTGCCTTTGCTATTGTTTCAAGCTCATGTCTTAAACCATCGCTTATAGCCTTCATATGTTCACTATCCCTGTAACATCCGACACCTGCACCAAGTACTGCCTGTGGAAGATTATTACTTACATTAAGTCTGAACTTACTCCACATTTCTTCTTTTATATGCTCTGTCACTCTGTAGTTAAGCCTGCTGGCTGCAAAAAGCTCATCTATCAACTTTATCCTGTCACTCACAAGTGTCTGTTCTGATATTTTGTCTGATGCAGATACCTTATCTGCTGTTTCCCCAAAAATAATTCCTATTGTTGTATCAGGATTAAAGTAATATCCCCTGCCATCTCTATGAGAGGCAACCTTTATAAGTGAATATACAATATGTGACATGCCTATCCTGTCTGCAATGATATCTTCACTGTCAACACCATTCATAAGACTCATAACTATAGTGTTTTCTCCAATAGCTGTAGCAATGTTGTCAAGTGCTCCTTTTAAAGCTCCATACTTTAACGAAACTATCAAAAGGTCAACGCCTGTATTATGCGCTTCTTCGGGTGTCCACACCTCTGGTCTGTATACTTCATCGTTTATAAGACAACCTTCTTTTCTCAGCCTTTCCTGACGTTCTCCCTGTGCTATTAGCCCCAGCCTTACATCCTTTAAGCCTGCAAGTCCCCATATAACATATGAACCTACAGCTCCTGCTCCTAATATAGCAACGGTCTTTATCTTCATGATGTTCTCTTTCCTCTTTTCTATAAAATATATTTCTAGTTATACTTATGGATACATTTCTGAATATACTTGGCCATATACTTATATTTCTTACACCAAAAATATCTTATTCATATTTATTATATTTGCAATCTGCTGCTTTATCAACCTATTATTTCATACTATTATTTTCAATACTGTTATTCATATCCTATTTTATTTTTTACCTATTGTTCATACTATTATTTTACCAAAAAAGCGGATGTCTGAATAACAAACATCCGCTTATATTTTATAACTGATATGATGTAAACGTCATAAGACAAAAAGTCTTTCTTAACCTACATGATAAGATCTTTTAACGCTTACTTAGTATGCAACTCCATTAGATACTTCAACATAGTAAATATTAACTCCGCCATCCTCGGCTATAAGATAATATTCACCTGCAACTGGCACTCTGAATGAAACTGACTTAAGTGAATTTCCTGGAATCTTTGATGTAGATGTAATATCCTTTCCATTCTTATCAACTATCTTAATAAGTCTTGATTCATCTGTGCTTGAGCTTGTTGCATATACCTTCACCTTAGCTTCTCCAGCTGTTTTAAACGCAATAGCTCTTCCACTTGTACTGCCTTTACCAGAAAGCTTGATTCTTCTTGTAAAGTCTATTCCTTTATATTCCTTTCTGCTCTTATCTACTGTAACTGTTGCTTTGCTTCCGGCAACAATCTTAAAGCCGTCAACAGTAAGTGTTGATTTTAACTTTCCTGTATTTACATCATTAGCATTTAGAACAAGCTTGGTACCGCTTACAGTCGAATCTGTCTTTGATTCTGTAGCTTTAGTTGCTGCTGTTGTTTTTTCTGTTGCCTTTGTTGCTTCTGTTGTTTTCTCTGTTGCCTTTGTTGCTTCTGTTGTTTTTTCTGTTGCTTTTGTTGTTTTCTCTGTTGGCTTTACTTCACCAGATGTCTTGCCTGTAACACTTATAACCTGATTAGCTACACCAAAATGTGCTCCAAGTGTTGAATAACTTCCCTGTGTTTCGTAAAGTCCCTTCATATTAATAGTTCCATCAGAATTTCTTAACTGCTTGTCTACATTACCATTAAGATTGATAAAATCAACAGCATTTTTAAACATTCCTGATACTTTAGATGGATTATCAACTACTGTACCCTTCTTGTCGCCGCTAACAACTGGTATTGGTAATAATCCTGATAATCTGTAATACTTACCTGTATTATAGTATATAGAATCACTCATATTACCTGTAAATTTATCTGAGTCTATAGCATTTGCTGAAACAAGACCTACGTACACTGCCTTATTTGATGCTCTGTAGCATAAGAAGTTGCCCTTCTTTGCTGACTTACCATTGCCCCATGCTGTGGCATTCATGATTGTAAGACCTGATGGATTGTTGTTGTCAGTGAATCCTGTTGCCCCATTGTTAAACGAGAGACAGTTAAGTACAACATGAGGTGTACCTACACCTGAACCACCGAGCTTAAAGCCATTCATATCTCCGTTAGCATAATGAACTCCGTTAGATAATGTTCCATTGCCGAATGAAACACAGTTTCTTATAGTTATCACACCAATAGGACCTGTAGCTGACTTAGCGAAAAGATCCCATCCATCATCAGAGTTGCAATATGATATACATCCATCAAATACATTGCCTTCGCCGCATGTAAGCTTTGCTGCAAAACCATCTGCATTTTCACCTGTACCACCCTGGTCTGGATAATCACAGTTATCAAATGCTGTACAGTTGATTATAAGGTTGTTTGATGGCCATAAATCTTTAGTTGCTGCTGTTGTGTCATATCTTGATATCTGAAGTCCTGAATCTCTGTTTGCTTCGAATACACATTTTTCAAATATGTTGTTGTTACCAGCAAGTAACACGCCGTTATCACCAGCTCCATAGAAGTTGATTCCCTCAAAATACCAGTAATCTCCATCTACAACAACACCTCTGTTTGCGCCATCAAGTGTCTGTGCTGAGAAATCAAACTTAACCTCTGCACCATCAGCTGCTTTTACAACTATATAAGCGCCGCTTTTTCCATTCATGGCATTATTAATAACTATCGTATCTGTAAACTTGTAAGTTCCAGCCTTAACTATGATAACATCTCCTGCCTTAGCACTGCTTATAGCTGTAAGAATATCAGATGCTGACGAAACATACTTTGCATTCTTAAAATCTGAATCCTTCTTTGTACTTAAATCTGTATATGCACCTGAATATGAGAGACTTGTCTTATCATAACTGTTTTTAGTATCTGAACCTGCACCTGTAGTTTCCTTCTCAGTTACCTTTGTTGCTTCTGTAGCTTTAGATGTAGTAGCCTTCTCTGTAGTCTTAGTTTCTTTTTCTGTTGCCTTAGATGTAGTAGCCTTTTCTGTAGTCTTAGTTTCCTCTTCTGTTGCCTTTGTTGTTTCATCTGTAGAAGGCTCTGGAGTTACTATGTTGGCATTAGTTCCACCAACAGCCACAAGCTCTGTGTTTTTATAATTCGTAACAGCTGCTTTTAAATCCTTATCTACAACATAAGCTGTGTCGTCTTCATCACTGAACTTCCAGTCAATAACACCACCGCCAAGGCTTCCTGCTCCCTTAGAAGATGTAACAAGTGCTGGAACATCCTTTGCTGCTACAAGGCTTCCTGCCTTTACTCCAAGATCCTTAGTTGTATCAAAGTTATCGTATGTTGTGCCACCAGCTACTGTCTTGTATGATGATGGTACCTTTTCACCTGCAGAAGCAGCCAGATATGCATCAAATGTAGCTGCATTGGCAGCTTCACCTGTAACTGATGCTGCATTAGCATATATGATACCTGTTGCTCCAACTATTTCGTTGCCATAAGCTTTTATGATGCCGCCGTTCTCACCTGAGAATGTGCCTTCGCCTAAAGCATCAGAACCCTGATTAGATGAAAGCATAGGATACTTGCAGTTTCTGAAGTAGTTGTTCTCTACATATACAGAAGAACCCATAGTTGAACCTACACCATACTTTGCGTTACCATCATAATAATTGTTATACATATGTACTGACATAGTTCTTACTCTGGCATGTCTTGAGTCTGAATGATCAAACCAGTTATGATGATAAGTAATGTAGTTAGGACCACTCTCGCTCTTCATACCACACAATGAACATTTACCTGAATCATAGAAATGTACATATGAAACTGTTATATACTGTGAATCACCCTTTATATCTATAGATCCATCACCTTTAGCCTGGTCAGCGTCCCCACCAACCTTGCCATAGTAAAGGTCTACGTTATGTATCCATACGTTGCAGTTAGCTGTATCTAGTGAGATACCATCATCCATAAAGTTAAGTATTGAGAGGTTTCTCATTTCTACATTACCTGCATTTCTTAAAAGGAAACCGAAGCCGCTTATGCTTGCGTCCTCGCCAACTCCTTCAAAAGTCATGTTAATATTAGAATAAGCACTTGCTCCTTTTATCTGCACACCCTCAGATGAGCTTGAAAACTTATCCATACCCGAATCTGTAAGACATCCTATTACTCTTACATCAAGTGCCCTTGTTTCTACACCCTTACTGGCACTCTTTGTATATGCATCAATAATTGTCTGGAGTCCTGTGTACTCCTTCTCGCCCTTTCCTTCCATAATGCCTGCTTTTACAGTTTTAGCATTATCATTAGTTACATAAAGAACGATTGAATCACTCTTAAGTGTTCCATCTTCGTTATATGCTCCTGAACCTGTCTTGTATCTTGATTCAGAAGAAAATGCAAAGCCTGATCTGTCATATGAGCTTACCTTAAGAACATCTGTAACCTTAGCCTTAGCTGTTACTTCTTTTCCATTCTTTACTGGTACTACCCTGATAACATAGTCTCCTGCCGAAAGACCCATGGCATCTACCCTGTAGTAACTCTTATACCTTCTTATAAGTTCATTGTCGATTCTTGCATATGCTGAATCTGACTGTGAAGCCTTTTTGATATATGCTGTATATCCATCGGCTTCCTTGTCAATAGACCACTCAGCGTAAGCTGATTCAAGCCAGCCCTGCGCTGTTCCATTGAACTGTACTGTTCCAACCTCTGCCTTTGCGGTAGATATTGTAGTTGGAATAATGACACTTACAACCATCAATGCTGCAAGTATCCATGCCCATCCTTTGCGGGCCCCCTTGCTAATGTTAGCTTTCATGTTTTACCTCCTCATGCACATGTTTGTGCAATATGCTTTAACATATGATGTCTTACTTGCTAATCTTAGCAATATCACACAAAAAAGTACATAGGATAACATAGTAAATTAGTACCATTTATTAAAATTCTGTTTCATATTTATTAAAAGTTTGTTTCCATATAAATATATTCTATATTGTTGTTTAGCACGCATTCTTAACGTACGGACGACAGCATATATGAGAAAAGCAGGTGTGCATACATC
>ERZ773181.2292-NODE-2292-length-13038-cov-3.382808_pt1 | contig 13038 bp, 9 predicted proteins | sample MGYA00581001_ERZ773181 | MGnify/ENA primary metagenome ERZ773181 (study PRJEB29015, sample SAMEA2737780) | human gut metagenome | biome: human gut; feature: human-associated habitat; material: faeces | place: China | collected 2012 ... | reverse complement strand
CGTGGACCACAGGCAGCTAACGTTACAGTAGTTGAATAATCATCATAAAAGGAAAAAGGCTGATGCAATGAAGCATCAGTCTTTTTTTGTCATATAAGCAATTAATAGTTTCATTGTGTTCTCTACTGCATCCACATGTGAACGTTCCATACCATGACTTGCAGCTACACCTGGGCCTATTAGTGCACCTCTAATATCCTGACCACCTCTTAAAGATGCAGAGACATCAGAACTGTAGAATGGATAAATATCAACCGCATAAGATAATTCATTTTCTTTCGCAAGATTAATAAGTGTTGTTGTCATCTGGTAATCATAAGGACCACTTGAATCCTTTGCACAAATAGAAACATCTCTTTCAGTGCAGCTTAAGTCTTTACCAATACATCCCATATCCACCGCAATAACTTCTTCAATTTCTTCTGGGATATAAGCACATCCATGTCCTACTTCTTCATAAGTAGAAATCAAGAAATACCAAGTATCACGAGGAATAATAAATTCTTCCTTCATTGTCTTTAACAAGCCATATAGAATAGCTACGCTTAGTTTATCATCTAAAAACCTAGATTTAATAAAGCCACTTGGTGTAATTGTAGTTTTAGGATCAATACAGATATAATCTCCTGGCATGATACCTAATTCTTCTACTTCCTTCTTAGATGACACACATTCATCAATACGTACATGCATTGTCATATCAGTTCTAGGGGCATTCTTAGAATCATCATAGACATGTGCACTTGGAGAATTAGAAAGGATAGTACCTGTATAAGTTCTGCCATTTCTAGTTACTATTTTACAATATTCACCATCTAATGTAGGAACAATAGGGCCTCCTACTAAAGTGAATGCAAGTGTACCATCTTCCTTAATACTTCTGACCATTAAGCCTAAAGTATCAACATGAGCACATAATGCCTTTGTATGATGTTTCATACCAGGCACCTTAACAATTAAGTTACCTTTATTGGTATGCATTGTTTCATAACCTAAGGCTTTGACTTCCTTTTCATAAAAATCAATGACTGCTTTTGTATATCCTGTAGGGGAATCAATTAAAAGCAGTTCTTTCGCAAATTCCATTACTTTTAATGCGTTCATATGAAACCTCTCTTTCAAACTTATTATAACATCTAAAAGAGATCAAGCATATTATCAAGATAGATTTCTTCTCTCACCTGAATTGAATATTCTGGCTTCACCATATAATATAACAGAAACTCTAATACAAGAGCACTGCCTAGACTTCTGCCTTCTATCTTGAACTGTGTAAAGCCTAGTGGTCTATAAATAGACTGTATATCCTCAATACTAATAAATGAAGGATTATGCATAGCATGAGAGAAACGATAGCCTTGCTTTGCATTTGGTGCTTTACAAATATGATCTGGGATATCTTTACCTAAATTCTGTAAGCTCACCGTTTCGTAACATTTCTTTCTATCCTGACATCCTACATAACAGCATTCATTACATAAGAATTCTACTTTATCCTTCTGTTTGATTGTAGATAATAATTTAAATTTCTTATTTAAGCGGAAATCAGGCACAACATAGCGGAACTCTTCCCGTTCCGTCTCTCTGCGGAGCTGCTGAAAATCTGTAAGGACCTTTGTTGTGGAGGACACGAAATAAAGGCCCGGATACTGCCTTTTCAGGTAGTCCAGCAGCAGGTCCGAATGGACGATGACACCATTCTGCACACGGTTTTCTTTTTCAAACAGCGCACAGAGGGCATTGCATTTCCGGTCTGCAAGGTGCTCTTTCCGGAGCAGCGAATTGCTGAAGGTGAGCCGGGCCGATATGCCATATTCCTGCATCAGTGCAAGCACCCGGTGCGGCTGTGCATCGCCAAAGCCAGTGCGGCCCCCGCCCCAGATGCAGTCGGCCGGTGCACCGTAGACCGAACCGATCTCGCACCAGTCGTAAAAATATTCCCTGTGTTCACGGAACAGCGGCAGAAACACACGGTACAGTTCATAAAATTCAAACAGTCCCGGAAGATGATAATATGCCGTGCCGCGTTCGTGCTGTGCCATTGCCGTGTGTGTTCCTCATTTCTGTAAGTTTCAGCTTCCCTGCAGCAGCTTTTGCGCTGCACCCGGAGATCTTTTGGTCAGTATAGCACAGTCCTGCCGGGAAAGAAATCATCTTCCTCTTGACCTTGAGCGCACTCCAAGTTTTATCATGTGCATGCTGGTGATCTTATCTCTCCCATTATATTCCTTTCTCTGCGAAAGAACAAGAAGTATCTTCATGCCTGACATGAAAAAACAGATTTTTGATCTTCCTTACCACTCCTGAAAGAACGAGACGAGCTTTGCCCAGCTTTCGCGCCTTGCTTTACAGCACAGCGCCTGTTCTGTCAAGAGATGAAACGTTTTTCGTGCATCGCGAAAAATGTTTCGGTTCACATGCTCTGCGGCTCGATCTTCACCGTTCTGCCGCCCAGGTTTTCGTAAATGCGGTGGGAGACTGAGATCACCGTGCGGCCTGCAGAGGCGCGGCGCAGTGCTTCCAGCACACGGGCTTCCGTTTCAGCGTCCAGATTTGCCGTGACCTCGTCCAGCAAAAGCACAGCCGGGTCCGCCGCCGCAGCGCGGGCAATGGACAGCAGCTGCCACTCGCCCTGCGAGAACATGCCATCGCTGCAAACGGTGTCGCAGCCTTCCGGCAGGGCCTGAATGGCTTCGTCAATGCCCGCAAGCTTTGCCGCATTCCATGCCATCTCTGCAGTGATCTGCGGATCGCCCAGCGTGATCTGCTCCAGCACGGTGCCCGGCACACGGGAGAAATGCTGCTCCACGCAACCGATGCAGGTGCGGCGCTCGCGGTCGGTGATGCGTGCCACATCCACGCCGCCAATGGTAACAGTGCCCGCCTGCGGCTGGTACAGGCCCAGCAGAAGCTTGAACACCGTGCTCTTGCCCGCACCGGTGCGGCCCACCAGCGTGACCTGCCCGCCCTTCTTTACCGTCATGGAGAAATCACTCAGGACGGGCTTTTCGCCATAGCCGAAGGTCACATGCGCAAGCTCCACATCCCCGCGCGCAGCGGTCCGGCGCTTGGCAGGGATCGTGCGCTCCGGCTGGGCGAGAAAGGCATCGATGCGCTTGACACCCGCCATGGCCGACTGGATGGTCTGGATCTCCATGCCAAGGCTTTCAATGGGAGCAAAAATGCGGGAAATGTAGTTGATGATCGCCACCGAGGTGCCCACCGACATCCCAAAGAATGTAAGCACCATGGCATTGCCGGAAGCGGAAAGCAGCATCACGATGCCTGCCACCACCGCGTTCAGCGCCAGCACCACCGGCGAATAGATGGCATCGTAAAAATTGGTGCGCTCCATAGCGGCGTAGCTCTCGCCGATGCAGCGGTCATAGCGGCGTTCCCTATAGCTTTCCAGCCCCAGCGCCCGGATGGTGCGGATGTTGTGCAGCGTCTCCGGCACCTGACCGGAGACAGCCGCAACGGCACGGCGGTTATCCAGTTGTGCAGCCAGCATCCGCTTTTGCACATGGCGGGTGAACACCGCAAACAGCGGCAGCACCAGCAGCAGCACCAGCGCAATGCCGGTGTTTTTTACCGCGATGACCGCCATGATGGAAATGATGCGGCAGGCATCTGCCGCCATGCTGATGATGCCGGAGGTGAACAGCGCTTCCACCGTGTCCACATCGCCGGAAAAGCGTGCCGCCACCTCGCCGGGGTTCTGGCCTGCCAGCGTGCTTGCGGGCAGCCGGGTAAGCTTCCGGGACATTTCCGACCGCAGCGCGTGGGTCATTTTCTGGCCAAAGAGCACCAGCAGGCTTTCCTGCGCGGAGGAAAGCCCCCCTTCCAGCGCCAGACTGCCAAAGTAAAGCAGCACTGCTGCAATGGTGAGCGGGATGCCTGCGGTGAGCCGGTCAATGATACCGGCCAGCAGCAGCGGCGGCAGCAGTGATGCCACCACCGATGCCGCCACGCACAGGATGGTGCCCGCCGTGAGCAGATGATGCGACATGGCGGCCATGCGGATGGCTTCAAATACGCCGTTATCCTTTTTACTCTTCATCCAGATCGCCTTCTTTCTGCACCGTCTGGCTCTCGTACAGCTGGCGGTACAGCGGAACCGTTTCCATCAGCTGGGCATGGGTACCAACGGTGGTTTTACCGCCGTCCATAAAGATCACTTTCTGCATCTGCGGGAAGTGGTACAGCCGGTGCGAGATGAGGAAGACCACCTTATCCTTTGCATCACTCTGCAAATCGGCAAACACGGTATCCTCGGTATGGCGGTCCAGCGCAGAGAACGGGTCGTCCAGGATCAGCACCGGGCGCGGGTGGGCCAGCGTTCTTGCCAGTGCCAAGCGCTGGGCCTGACCGCCGGAAAGGCGGGGGCCGCTGGGGCCGATGACGGTATCCACACCGTTCTCCATGGCCAGCACTTCGCCGTCCAACGCAGCGGCAGCAAGCCACGGCATGGCATCCTGTTCACTGCCGCAGAGAACATTGTTCTGCACCGTATCGGCGCTCAGCTCCGGATCATGGCCCAAGTAACCAACGGTGGCGGAGATCTGCCGCGGGGTCAGGGCAGCAAATTCCGTTTTGCCAAATTTTGCCGAGCCGCCGTAGGGTGCTTCGCACAGGAACACCCTGCCGAAGGTGGATTTGCCGCAGGCCACCGGGCCGGTGATGCCAATGATATCACCGGGGTGCGCCGTCAGGCTCAGGCCGGAAAAGATGGGTCCTTCGCCATAGGAAAAGGAGAGGTTTTCCAGCGTCACGTCCTGCGCCGCCGGGATATGCAGGGCTTCCAGCTGTTCCGGCTGCTTCATCAGCGGCTTGATGCGCTTCCACGAGACCTCGGCTTTCTGCACCGAGTTGAACAGCTTTGCCACCTTGGAGGATTTGACCACCAGTTTCGTGAAGCAGGAAAGGAAGGTGGTGAACGCCGCAATGTCCCATGTGCTCCAGCCGGAGCCGAGCACATTTTTAGCGCCGAACCACAAAATGAACAGCACGCCTGCCTCAGACGCTGCCAGATACAGCGGCGGCAGAGCGGACTGCCACACATTGTTGCGCACTGCTGTTTTTTCGTAGGTGTTCAGGGCTTCCTCGTACTTTTCTACGCGGGCATCCTCACAGCCGTAAATGCGGTAGGTCACAGCATTCCGGGCGCGGTCGAGGGTGGCAGTGCTCAGCGCACTTGCCGCCTTTTTGTACGCCGCACCGGCGCGCTGCACCGGCTTTTTCATCCATGCCGCGCACATGTAGGAAAACGGCGTGAACAGCAGGCTGAGCAGCGCCAGCCGCCAGTCGTACACCAGCAGCATCACAGCATAGCCCACCAGCGCCACGCCGGTATCAAAGATCTCGGTGGTGAACTTGCGCATCCCCTCTACGCAGTCGTCCACATCCGAGATGGCCTTGGTCATCAGTTCACCGGCGCCTTCTTTTTCCAGCGCCGCCCGGCTCTGCCGCACCAGATTGGCATACAGGATGCCCTTCATCCGGCGGTTGATGTTGTTGGCAAAGCGGCGGACATAAAAGCGCTTGATGAACCGCGCCGCCTGCGACGTGTACACATGCTTGCCGGGGTAAATGTCCTCGCCGATGATATCCACATACTCGTCGCCCGGATACCACGCGGCATCCTGACCGTTCCAGACCCAAATCAGGTTGTTCAGCCCGTGGACGTTCGTCAGGCGGTCATACATGAGTTTGTACAGCTGCAAGTACGCATCCGCGCCGGATGCGCCCCACCAGAACCAGCCACCGCTTGCCTCGTGCAGCGGCCGCCACAGCACCGGCACATCCGCATCCTGCAGGCGCTTGAGCTGCACGGCAATCGCGTCGATATCGTCCAGCAGCATCTGGTAGCCGTCCGGGTCTCTGCCGTTCATCGCACGGGCAAGGTTGAATTTCGTCTTGTCGGTGTAGAACGTGCCCCACGGGTCGCTCTTGCTCTTGTCATAGCGGGCGGCAGGGCACCAGTGCCAGCACAGCGTGACGATGCCTCGCTTGCCCTCGTCGCCGTTCCAATACTCAATCGCTCGTTCGACGACGTTGGAGCTGTTGTCGCCCTTCGCCACACGCGCAGGAGAATAGGAAATCAAGTCCATGCCAAGCACCGCGGGATAATCGCCGCCCGTACCGCGCCAGACCGCCGCGTTTGTCAGCCCGAACGCCCCGTCCTGTGACTGCTGCCCGGACAGCACGGTCTTGCCGTACTGATCGCACAGGTAGGTCATCAGGCGCTTGGCGCTGTCCGTGGCGTTAGGGTTGATGAGCGTCGGCTTGACTTCGTACACATCAGCCGGCAAGGGTGCTGCCCTGCGGATGCTGAACGAATCAACCGCAATCCAGCCGTAGCTGGTCGTGACAGATACGGTATTATCGCCTGCCTCCAGCCACACATACGGCACAACCTCGTCCGACCAGCTGCCGCTATTGGTGATATCCCCGACGTGCTGCCCGTTGGCGTTGACCTCGTTGACTTTCGTTCCGCCGCCGATGACCGCCGTCCGCACGATGATGTCGTACAGTCCATCTTCCGGCACGGTCACGGTCACTTCCACCCCGTCGCCGGTATGCTCCAGTCCCGACACGCACGTTCCCGTCGCAGCGATTTTCGCCTTGCCCAGCAGTGTTCCGCTTTCTGCTTCGACCGTCTGCAGTACGTTTGGCGTTTCCTCCGCCCGCACCGCGTCGCCCATTCCTGTCATCAGGATGCTCGCTGCCAGCACTGACAGCGCCGTTTTCCGCAGAGTTTTCCGGCATGTAGCACGCTTGTCCATTACCCGTTGCTCCCTTTTGTTAGTCTATTATTAGCTAATAGCACTTTGCTCTTTTTGATTATACTACACTTACGCGGTTTACGCAACCCCATTTTGGTTAATTTGGGCGATTTTCAACAAATTCCTTTCATGTTTTCTGCGTAACTTTTGTTCTTTTCCTGTATCATTTGTTCGTTTTTCAACCATTCCGTTGCCTCAACATGAATTTCCGCCACCGTTATTAAGTGATTCGCGCTGATGCTCTTGCATCCTGTTAGGCTAACATGTTAGCTGTCCGCACCGAAAAAAGCGACTGCACGAATGCAATCGCTTCTTTGATACTATTTCCAAATGAGAATTCGCCTAAATTCGCAAACAAGCGGCACAGATGAATGCAGAAAATCGTATCATAATATGTCATTCTTCCGGTAGGGCAAGATGTCCGTTCGCCGGCAGCGTTCCCTGCCCCTGCATCGCGTCGAACTGGCTTGACAGATAGATGATGTGCGTTACCGCGATAATCGTCGCGCGCAGCATCATTCGCTCCGGCATGTCCGCGGGGTTGAAGCGCTCCATCGTATCCGTCAGCCCGAACGTGTACTGCAGTGTCGATTCCAGCGAATTACAGAAGTAATCATATGCTTGCTGCACCGTGTATGTCTTTCGCTGCATTTGGAACAACCGCGTAATGTTTTCCATTGACAGTGCCGACTTCGCCACGGCAATAAAGAGCAGGTATGCAATCTGCTCCGCGCTGTACTGCTTGCGCACCGGATTGCTGATATACCCCTTCTTGACGTAGTTGCTCACCATCGACGTGGTAATTTCCATGCAGCCCAATGGCGCCAAATAACGGTTCATATACTTCACTGTCTGGTCGAGATACAGCCCCACATCCGGAATTTCCCGGTAACGCGGCATCCGAAACTCACTAATCTGCGCAATCACACGTTCATCCCCTTTTGTATTATCATATCACAAGTTATTCAAAACGTCAAGAAAAAGTTCCAGACCTCTTGACAAGTTTCTGAAAAACTGCTAATATGCATGTTGGAATCCTAATGCGGCTGATTTTCTTGATAGAGGGTATTGATGATGATGACGAAGATTGTCGCGGACTCCTCCGCGGATTTGTTGACCTTGGGCGATTTGCCCTTCGCCTCCGTCCCGCTGACGATTCATGCGGGCGACCGTGTTTTTGTGGACGATGAGCACTGCGATATTGACGGCATGATCGCCTTTCTGCGCACTTATAAGGAAAAGACGACGACTTCCTGCCCGAACACGGAATGCTGGCTGAAGGCGTTTGGCGACGCGGATACGGTGTATTGCGTCACGATTTCCAGCGCCATGTCTGGCACTTACAACGCGGCGATGCTGGCGGCGAAGGAATACATGGAGCTGCATCCGGAGCGCCGGGTGCATGTGTTTGACAGCCTGAGCGCCGGGCCGGGCTGCACACAAATGGTGGAGAAGGTTGTCGACTGCGTGCGCAAAGGCTTGTCCTTCGAGGACACAGTTGCCGCTGTGACCGCCTTCCGTGACCGTGCGAATTTGATTTTTTCGCTCGCGTCGGTGCACAATTTCGTCGCGAACGGTCGCGTAAGTGCGGCAGTAGGCGCGATTGTCGGCATTCTGGGCATCCGCGTGATTGGCAAAGCAGGCGTCAAGGGCGAATTGGTCATTGCGTCAAAGTCGCGCGGCGACCACAAGGCGATGCAGAACATGCTGAACACGATGATGAAACAGGGCTGGAACGGCTCGAAGGTGTACATCCACCACTGCATGAACCAGAGCGCGGCAGAAGAGCTGAAAGCGGCGCTGCTGGAGAAATTTCCGAACGCGGAGATTGAAATCGGCGTACTGCGTGGGCTTTGCTCGTACTACGCGGAAGTCGGCGGCGTGCTGGTGGCGTACGAGGGGAATCTGCGCGCGTGATTTATACTATTTCCAGATTCACCTGCGCCATCTGCTTGCGTCTTTTCCATTCTGGCGTCCGTTCATTCCACTTAGCGTAGCGCTGCTACGCTGCGTTTCATTCACGTTAGCCAGAATGAAAAATTCGCGGCGCATCTTGGCGCATTTTCATCTGGAAATAGTATTAGCAATCAAAAACAGGGGCATGGGCGTTTTGCATCCATGCTCCTGTTTTTGCATTTACTCTTCCGTCTCTTCCTCGCTGTCCTCGTCGATTTCCGGGAAAATCGGCTGATGGCAGTTCGGGCAGAGGGTGTTCTCGTCAAAGTCAACGTCGTTGGCGTGGAAAGTCAGCTCAGCGCCGCAGTTCGGGCAGGCGTAGGCAATCAGGTCGTCGTCGGGATTTTCCTCCTCGGCGGCGTCATCCTCATCGTCTGTGTCGTCCGCGCAGTCCTCGCAGTCGCATTCGTCCGCGTCATCGGCGTCTTCGTCGGCCTCTTCGTCGTCCTCTTCCTCGTCGCTGAAGAGCGTTTCCGTCAGGTCGGACAAATCATCGTCGATGGACTCAACATAGTCCTGCAGCTCCCTGTGCGCCTCGTCCATGCGCTGCATTTCCTCCGCCATGTCGCCCATCGCGCCGAGGATTTCCAGCAGCAGCTTGTTGCTGTCCTTCTCCATGTTGAGCTTCATGCCCGCCGCAAGGCCCTTCAGGTAGCTCACTTTGTCCGTCAGTTTGCTCATGTCCAACCCTCCTAATGATGGTTTTGTTTGTATCACAATCGGCTCGGAGGAAGTCTGTCCACCGAGCCGGTTTGAACTTATAGCCAGATAATTACGCGCGCTCCATGTACTCGCCGGTGCGGGTGTCAATACGAATCTTGTCGCCCGTGTTGACGAACAGCGGCACCTGCAGGGAGTAGCCGGTTTCCAGCGTCGCGGGCTTGTAGGTGTTGGAAGCCGTATCGCCCTTGAAGCCGGGTTCGGTGTCGGTCACTTCCAGCACAACGAAGTTCGGCGCTTCCACGGAGAAGGGCTGACCCTTGAAGAAGCGGACGGTCACATTCGTGCCTTCCTTGACATAGGGGATGGCGTCCTCCACCTTGTCCAGAGACATCGGGATCTGGTCGTAGGTTTCCACGTCCATGAAGTAGTACAGTTCGCCGTCATTGTAAACGTACTGCATTTCCTTCGTCTCGATGATAGCCTTGGGCATCTTGTCGGTGGGGTTGAAGGAGCGCTCAACCACCGCGCCGGTCATCACGTTCTTAATCTTGGTGCGGACAAAAGCCGCGCCCTTGCCGGGCTTGACGTGCTGGAAGTCAACGATGGTCCAGACGCCGCCGTCCCATTCCACGGTAATGCCCTTTTTGAAATCGCCAGCAGTAATCATGAATCAATTCCTCCAATTGTTTCGGTGTCTGTGGGTTCTCTATTTCCAAATCCGCGGCACGGATTCAGTCAAAACACACCTGCCATTTTCAGCAAACGGCAAAGTAGGCTCATGCGCGTGCATAGCCATCTTCATTGTATCACAAATTTGTGCGGATGAAAAGCCTTTTTTGCGCCCGAAGCGAAAGAAATGCGGATTTTTTCATCCACCGAATAGAATTCTTCTGCCGATAGCCCCCGCCCGCGCGATTCAGCAGGAATTTCCGTCTTCCGCGTCGAATCCTTTCGGCAATTCAGCGACTAATAGAAGGGGGATTTTCCCGCATGGCGCTCTTTTTGACCAGCAGTCCCTGCGACAATAACGTTCCCGAAGGGCTTGACCTTCCCTGTATTTTCGACGCGCGCAACGGCTTTGTCGAGAACCTCCGCGCCAGCGTTGAGCCGGGCGCGCAGCTGCTCATTATCGCCAGCGACCCGGACGCTTTCGCGGGCAATGACGAAATGGCGGCGACGTTTGAGAGCTGTTTCGCGGCGGCGGAAATCGAATTGGAGGATGTCTGCGTACTGGACAGCCGGAACGCCGATGATGCGGCGGAGCTTGTCGCGCAAAGCGGCGTAATCCTGCTCTCCGGCGGGCATGTACCGACCGAAAACGCCTTTTTCGCGTCGATGGACTTGCGTGATCTGTTGGCAGACTTCGACGGCGTCATCATCGGCATCAGCGCGGGCAGTATGAACTGCGCCGACACCGTGTATGCCCAGCCGGAAGAACCCGGCGAAGCGGTTGACCCGGATTATCAGCGCTTCATCCCCGGCTTGGGGCTGACGACGCGGAACATCCTGCCGCACTACAATCAGGTGAAAGACAACGTGCTGGACGGCTTGCGGCTCTTTGAGGACATCACCGCTGCCGACAGCGCGGGGCATACGTTCTACATTCTGCCCGACGGCAGCTATATTCTTGCGCGGGATGGCGAAGAGATGCTTTGCGGCGAAGCGTGGCTGATGCACAACGGCGTGCTGGAAAAGCTGACGGAAGACGGCGAAGAATTGACATTATAATAGGAAGCATTGCGGCGCACCGCTCCGAACAGGAGGATGCGCCGTTTGCGTTTATTCCATTTTTTCGCGGATTAAACCGTTCCCATACGCTTCCGTCAGCGCCTCCAAATCGTCGATTTCCGTGCGCTTGCGCTGTCCCTCGTCCGTGTCGCCAATCAGAATCCGGCGCGGCGCGGTGTAGATGCGTTCGCTTGATGATTCAATGTCCTCATCCTCGTGAATCGCCTTTTCGATGCTCTCGAACGGCTGATGCGTCCGCAGCGTCATGCCGTGGCTGTTGTAGACCAGCGTGTAGCCCGCAATGCCTGTCTTCTGGTGATACGCGCTGCAAAATCCGCCGTCGATGACAATCAGTTTGCCGCCGCCCTTGACCGGTTTCTCGCCCTCAATCGCCCGAACCGGCACATGCCCATTGACGATGTGGCTGTTCGGCGCAGTCAGCCCAAATTCCGCCAGAATGCGCTCGACATTCGCCGGGTCGTTAATCAGCCGATAATACGGATTTTTGATTTCCGCATGTGTCGCCGGGTCAGCAATATACAGCCGCTCGAAGGTCGTCATGGCGCTCCGCCCGTAGATGGGCGACACCGCGCCGCACCACAGATACCACAGGAAATCCTGCCCGACCTGCCGCTGCCAGCTGCCCTCCGGCGCAAAGTACCCCATGCGCGCACAGCGGTCGCAGCAGTCAAACCAGCGCTTGCCGCTATACTCCGCGTCCCAGAAGCGCACGGCGGTGAACTGCCCGTCTTCATCCATCGGCACAGCGCCGTGGTAGAGCAGATTGCCGTTCACGCAGCTGTACACCGAGCCTTGTGAAAAGAGGAATTCGACGTGCTTTTGCAGCTTCTCGCTGCCCTTAAAATCACGCACAAGTTGGGCGATAATGTCTTCCTCGCGCGGCAGCAGGCGCTCCGGCGCAGTCGGGTCAACGGTCGGGAAATCGCAGTCCAGCAGCGGATATACCTTGCCCCCGCAGCGCACCGTTCCGGCGTCATAGTCGATTTGGCGCAGATAGTCGCGCCCCTGCATCTCAAAATCGGGGTTGCGGGCAATCACCTCCGCTTCGAGTTTCAGCATCAGCACCGTGACCGCCTTATGCATCCGGGCGACGCGCGCGAGGTTCGCCGGGCGGACGTCTGTCGCGTTCGGGTCGGCGTGCGGCATCCAGCGGGTCAGGTCACTCTGGGCGTAGTATTCCTCCGCGTAATGCTCCAGACAGCGCAGCGGAATGCCGTAGCCGCGCTCCAGCGTATCCACATTGTTGTACGCCAGCGTCGTTTTCAGCACCGTCAGGATGCACAGCGGGCTGCCCGCCGCCGCGCCCATCCACACCACATCGTGATTTCCCCACTGGAAGTCCACATCGTGGTACTGGTACAGGCGTTCAAGAATCATATCCGGACGTGGGCCGCGGTCGAACAGGTCGCCCACAATGTGCAGCCGGTCAACCGCCAGACGCTTCACCACCTCGCACAGGGCGATGATGTACTGATCCGCCAGCCCATAGCGCAGCATACTCGCAATGATTTCGCCATAATACTGTTCCTTGTCGTGATCCTCGAAGTGCGCGTGGAGCAGCTCGTCGAGAATGTGACCGCACTCCTTGGGCATCACGGCGCGCACATGCCGCCGCGTGTGCTTACTGGACACCAGCCGGCAGAGGTCAATCAGCTGCAGCAGCACCCGCTGATACCAGCCGTCGAGGTCGTTTTGACGCGCTTTCAATTCCGGCAGTTTTTCCCGCGGATAGTAGATAAGGGTTGCCAAATCCGCGCGCTCCTCCGGCGGGGTCGTATCGCCCAGCAGGCGGTCGATTTTCTCCCGGATGACCCCCGACGCGCTGTTGAGAATATGGATGAAGGCTTCATGCTCGCCGTGCAGGTCGCTCATAAAATGCTCTGTG
>ERZ773181.2278-NODE-2278-length-13098-cov-3.182320_pt1 | contig 13098 bp, 16 predicted proteins | sample MGYA00581001_ERZ773181 | MGnify/ENA primary metagenome ERZ773181 (study PRJEB29015, sample SAMEA2737780) | human gut metagenome | biome: human gut; feature: human-associated habitat; material: faeces | place: China | collected 2012 ... | reverse complement strand
GCCGTTTGCAGACGCCCGCCCGGCAGGCTGCGCACAAGGCCCAACAAACCGCTGTCGCGCTCCTGCCGAACCAGCAGCAGCGCCAACAGCAGCATGGCGGCCAGTAAAATCAGGTCAGTAAAGGCGTAGGAGATCGCCGTGTACAATCCCTTTTGAGGGTAGTAGTCGATCTCGGTCGCGCCCAGTCCGGCGTAGACCTCGGCGGTTTGCTCGATGTTTTTCAGGTCGTAGCCGGTTTTGTCGTTCTGAAAGATCGAGATGCCCGCCAGCTGCGTCGCCTTGGTCTGCACGCCGTCCAGAAAATCGGTGTAGGCAGCCACGGTGTCGTACTCGTTTTGCAGCTGATTGAACAGGCGATATTCGGTGTTCAGGTCGTCGGTGAACAGTGTATAGCTTTTGTCCTTGTATTCCTGCTCGTAGGCGTCGAACATTGCAGCGTTCTCGTCGCGGTAGGCTTGCAGGTAGCTGCTGCCGGCGTAGGCCATATCGCGGTAGAAGCCGCCGATCTTGACAAGGCTCTCAATCTCGGTATATTTCCCGTGCAGGTATGCGCCCTTTTCTTCCATTGTCAGGCCGTCGAGCTGCGCGCCGACGGCGCGGTAGGCTGCGGCGGACGGCTGCCCCGCGGTCGGGCGGGTGCCCATCCAGAGCAGCAGCAGATTGGCGGCGGCCAGCACGGCTAGTAAAAGCGGGAACAGCCGGTTGCCCCACACCTTGCGCAGCTCGGCAAAAAACAGGCTCATTTGCCGTCCCCCTCACCGAACACGTTCAGGTAGACATCCTCCAGCCCTTGGTCGGGTGCGTATTTGGCAATCAACTCCGGCACGGGCGCGGCGTCCACGATCTTGCCGGCGCGCAAAAGAATAACCTTGGTCGCCACCGTTTCCACATCCGAAACAACGTGCGTTGCCACAAGAATAATGCGGTCTTTCGCCATATCTGCCAGCAATTCCATGAAAATATACATCTGCAACGTGATGACGGAGAGCGGCGAGACTGAGGGGTATACGGCCAGCGACCATATCCAAGCCATTTTCAACCATTCCTGCCCATGCCTATTTGATCTGTGCTTAGTCAATTCAGCACCGCTGCCCCGGCTGATAGCCCAGCACTACGCCCGAGAGGGGAGCATCCCCGTGTTTTGCGATGAGCGGGCGTGTGAACATCTGGGTGTAGAGATGATCGCCCGGCCCATCTGCGCGGTGGAAAACCAGCTCATCCGCCATAACCCGGGGCATGTGGCCGCGGAGCTGATGACTCTGTACCGCCAGCGGACTATCCGTGTGGTGGAGGAGGATACCGGCTTCGTACGCAATCGAATGGAGAAATAGGAGGAAGTATGCAGTCCTTTTCCTATCAGGTGAAAAGTGAATTGTGTCGGGTTCCGGTGCAGCGGGTCTGCTGCGCCCGGGCGGAGGCCTACGGCGTGCTGCTCTACTGCAACACCTTCAATGCCCGGGAGATCCGCATCATTACGGAAAACCCCGAGTTTGCAAGGCGTCTGCCCAAGCTCTTTCATCGGGCCTTCAGCCTGCGCTTTGACCGTCTGCCCCAGGAGCAGGCGGGGAGGGAAAAGCTGATCTTTCAGATCACAGACCCGGCCAAGCTGGAGCGTATCATCAGCCAGTTCGGCTATGAGGCAAAGCAGACCCTGGCGCTGCACATCAACTTCGGTGTGCTGGAGGAGGATTGCTGCCGCACCTCATTTCTGCGAGGTGCGTTTCTATCCGGCGGCAGCGTCACCGACCCGGAAAAGCGCTACCACCTGGAGCTTGCCGGCAATCACCGCCAGGCCAGCCGGGAGCTGTGCGCCCTACTGACGGAGATGGGTTTTCTGCCCCGGATGGTGATCCGGGGTGCGGCCACGGTGATCTATTTCAAGCAGAGCGAGCATATCGAGGATCTGCTGACCAAGCTGGGGGCACCGGTGGCCGCCATGGACATCATGACCACAAAGGTGGACAAGGCCATCCGAAACGGCGCCAACCGCGCTATGAACTGCGACATTGCCAATGTGAATAAAATTCTGGAGGCCGCCATGGAGCAGCAATCCGCTATTGAAGCCTTGGCTAAAAGCGGCCAATTAGACCGCCTGCCGGAAAAGCTGCAGCAGACGGCCCGGCTTCGCCTGGAGCATCCGGAGCTGTCTCTTGCCCAGCTGGCGGAGCTGTGTGACCCACCGGTCTCCAAATCCTGCATGAATCACCGTATGAGAAAGCTCAACGAGGAGGCAAAGAAACTGCTATGAATAAAATCGAAAAATGCAAGGCAGCTCGGGACTATCATACCCACGGCTGCAACTGTGCCCAGAGTATCCTGGCCACCTTCCATGAGGATATGGGCTTTACCGAGGATCAGTGTATGGCCCTGGCTGGAGGTATGGGTGGCGGGATGCGCTGCGGCAGCATCTGCGGCGCTATCAGCGGCGGCATCCTGGTGCTGGGCATGCTGTTTCCCGCCACGGCGGCTGAGGGTCCGGCGGGGAAGCGGCGTATTACCCAGCAGACCCAGGAGTATATCCATCGCTTCCGGGAGCGGTTCGTTGACCGCGATTGCGCCGACCTGCTCAAGCGCAAGGATCTGATGCCCACCGGACAATCCCGGGACCTGGGTGTAGCAGATCATTGCGGTATCCTCATCGTCTCAGCCGTGGAGATCCTGTGCGACTATATTGCAGAGCTTAAAGGGGAATAATATGTCATTCGTACATCTTCATGTACATACGGAGTATAGCCTGCTGGACGGCGCCTGCCGCATCCGTGATCTGCCCCGGCGCATCAAGGAGCTGGGCCAGACCGCCTGCGCCATCACCGACCACGGCGTCATGTACGGTGCCATTGATTTTTATCGGGCCTGCAAGGCGGAGGGCATCCATCCGGTTATCGGGTGCGAGGTTTATGTGGCGGCCCGGACTCGATTTGATAAACTCCATGAGTTTGATGCCGAGTCCCGGCACCTGGTGCTGCTGTGCAAGGATGAAACGGGCTACCGAAACCTGTCATACATGGTGAGCCAGGCGTTTGTGGAGGGCTTTTATATAAAGCCCCGCATCGACCTGGATCTGCTGCGTGAGCACTCCCAAGGACTAATCGCCTTGTCCGCATGCCTGGCCGGGGAGATCCCCAAGCGCATCCTCCACGGCAATTACGAAGGCGCCAAGGCGTACGCCCTGCAGATGCAGGAGATCTTCGGCCCGGATAATTTCTATCTGGAGCTCCAGGACCACGGCATCCCTGAGCAGGCGGAGGTCAACCGGAGCCTGCTGAAGATTCATCAGGAGACGGGCATCCCCCTGGTCTGTACCAACGATGCCCATTATATCCGTAAGGAGGACGCCGAGAGCCACGATATTCTTCTTTGCATCCAAACCGGTAAGACCGTGGATGATGAAAATCGCATGCGCTACGAGCCGCGGAACTTCTACCTGCGCTCCACGGAGGAGATGGAGGCGCTGTTTTCAGCCTATCCCCAGGCGGTGGAAAACACCCAGCGCATTGCTGACCGTTGCCAGATGGAATTTACCTTCGGCAAGTACCACCTGCCGGAATTCAAGCTACCTCCCGGCTATGATTCGCCTACCTACCTGCGCAAGCTCTGCGACGAGGGCTTTGCCGAACGCTACGGGCAGGAAAAGGAGAACTATCGCAAGCAGCTGACCTATGAGCTGGATATGATCGAGAAAATGGGCTTTACCGACTATTTCCTCATCGTCTCCGACTTTGTCCGCTATGCCAAGAGCGCGGGTATCCCCGTGGGACCGGGGCGCGGCTCCGCCGCCGGGAGCATGGTGTCCTACTGCCTGCATATCACGGACATTGATCCCATGGAGTACAACCTCTACTTTGAGCGGTTTCTAAACCCCGAGCGGGTGTCTATGCCCGATATTGATATGGACTTCGGCGATACCCGCCGCGAGGAAGTGGTGGACTATGTCCGCCGCAAATACGGCGATGACCATGTGGCCCAGATCGTCACCTTCGGCACCATGGCTGCCCGTGCCGCCATCCGGGACGTGGGCCGGGTGCTGAGCATACCCTATAACGAGGTAGATTCCGTGGCCAAGCTGGTGCCGGCCACCCTTCACATTACGCTGGACGATGCCCTGAAGCTGTCCAAGCAGCTGAAGGACCAGTACGAGGCTGACCCAAAGATCCGCCGGCTCATCGATATGGCAAAGGCCCTGGAGGGCATGCCCCGTCACGCATCCACCCATGCTGCCGGCGTGGTCATTACCAAGAAGCCGGTGTATGAATATGTACCTTTGGCCCGGAACGATGAGTCCATCGTCTGCCAGTACACTATGGTGACGCTGGAGGAGCTGGGCCTGCTGAAAATGGACTTTTTGGGTCTGCGAAACCTGACGGTGCTGGATGACGCCATTAAAATGCTGCCCCAGAGCGAGCACTTTGACCTGCTGAAGATCCCAATGGATGATCCGCAGGTTTTCCAAATGCTCACCCAGGGAAAGACCTCCGGTGTCTTCCAGATGGAATCTACGGGCATGACAGGCGTATGCCTGGGTCTCAAGCCCCAAAGCATTGAGGATATCACGGCTATCATAGCCTTATACCGTCCTGGCCCCATGGATTCCATCCCCCGCTTTATCGCCTGCAAGCAGGACCCCGGGCTCATCACCTATAAGCACCCGTCCTTGGAGCCAATTCTGTCCGTGACCTATGGATGCATTGTCTACCAGGAGCAGGTCATTCAGATTTTCCAACAGCTGGGCGGGTACTCTTTGGGCCAGGCAGATATGGTGCGCCGTGCCATCTCCAAGAAAAAGGCCAAGGAGATTGAAAAGGAGCGCTACTCCTTCGTCCACGGCGATGCGGAGCGGGGCATCAAGGGTTGCATCGCAAACGGAATTCCCGAGGCCACGGCCGAGGCTATTTACGACGAAATCTACGACTTTGCCAACTACGCCTTTAACAAGGCCCACGCCGTCAGCTATGCGGTGGTGGCTTATCAGACGGCCTATTTCAAGTGCCACTATACCAAGGAGTACATGGCGGCCCTGCTGACCTCTGTGCTGCATAATTCGGACAAGGTGGCCGAGTATATCGCCGAGTGCCGGGATTGCGGCATCCAGGTCCTGCCGCCGGATATCAACCATTCCTACGGCGGCTTCACCGTGGACGGGGAGAATATCCGCTTTGGCCTGGTGGCCATTAAAAACATTGGCCGAGGCTTTATACAAACACTGATCCGGCGGCGTGACAAGGAAGGCCCCTTTACATCATTTTTGGACTTCTGCCAGCGCATGGACGACTGCACGGACATGAACAAACGCGCCGTAGAGAATCTTATCCGCAGCGGTGCATTTGATTCCCTGGGTGCAAAGCGCTCGCAGCTGGTGGCAGTGTTTGAAACGGTGATGGATAGCGTTTCCGCCTCCCGCAAGCAAAATCTGGAGGGGCAGATGGACTTTTTCAGCATGGGGCCCTCGGCTTCAGCCAAGCTCCATCAGATCCAGCTGCCGGATATTCCGGAGTATTCCGCCGTGGAAAAGATGAACATGGAGAAGACCACCACCGGTCTGTATCTCTCCGGCCATCCTATGAACGATTACCGGGATCTGGCCAAGGCGGCACACGCTGTGCCTATCCATGATATTCTGGAGGATTTCGAGCAGGAGGGCGGTCCCACCCGCTTTGCGGACGATCAGCGTATCCGGGTGGCCGGCGTGGTGACCTCCAATAAAACCAGGCCCACAAAGAACAACTCCCTCATGGCCTATGTGGTGGTGGAGGACGAAATCGCCTCCATTGAGGTGCTGTGCTTCCAGCGTTCCATTGACCAGTGCGGCTCCTATATGCAGGTCAATCTCCCGGTGCTGGTGACCGGGCGGCTCTCCGTGCGGGATGAAAAGCCGCCGCAGATCCTGTGTGACACCATCTATCCGCTGGAATACCAGCAGGATCCTCTGCAGCAGTTGACGGGCAAGGCGGATATTAAAAAGGAGAAATCGGTCCTGTATCTGAAGGTCCCCAGCCTGGATAGTCCGGAGTTTCGGCACCTGAAGCTGGTGATGACTATGTTTGAAGGGCAGATGCCCGTGAAGATCCGTCTGGCGGACACCGGCAAGCTGCTGGGTACCACCTGTATGAACCATCCGGCCCTTGTGCAGGAGTGCGAGGAATGGCTTGGTAAAGATAATGTAGTCCTTCGGACAAAAGCGTAGGATAACAAATTATATAGAGTAAAAAGCAAACCCTCCGTCTAATACCGGAGGGTTTGCTTTCTTATACACAAACAGATTAGTCATCCCAGGAAATGGCCTGCACAGGGCAGGCGTCAATGGCTTCCTGAACAGCAGACTTGTTTTCCGTGGTGGTGTGGCCGAATGCCTCCGCTTTGCCGTCGGCGTTGACCTCAAAGACCTCTGGCACGGTGCTGATACACAGCCCACAGCTGATGCAGGTATCTTGATTTACAATGGCTTTCATCGGTATATCCTCCCTAAAAAAATACTACCAGCAGAATATTGAAGTGTTCTTCATCATTGTTTTATCCTTCTGTTGGCGCGCATCATTTTCAGTATCTGCCCGTAGGCAGAATTCTATGCATAGAATAATAACAGCCATTTCAGCAAATTACATATTGTAAATGCATCAAAAAAGAAAACCGATGGAGTTCCATCGGTTTTCTTATTATTAGTGGCAGGCGCAGTAGCTTTGGGTGCCGTTATAGTCCTTAGGCATTTCAACAGTGTTGGGTGGGAAAAATTCGCTCATGGGGAAGCATACGTTCTTGAACAATCCACAGGGATCTTCCGGATCGCCTCCGCTGCACTCGGATTGCGGGATGCAGTAGTCGTAGGCGGGGATCAGCAGCTGCGTATCTCGCTCCAGCCGCACCAGAGAGAATTGGCCCAGGGTCACATAGTAACGCCGATTCCCGGTTGGGTCTAAAACCAGCGGACTGGCGAATGCTGCGGCAATAGCGGCCGGGATTTCCGAAACGCTACCTTCGCCGGTGCCGGAGGAGCTTCCGTCCTCCGTGATGCGGGTGTCCAGTACAATGGGATCCACAGCCTCCACCACAGCCGTAGGCAGACTCCTCTGCGGCGCAATATTCTCCAGGGCGGTGCCGGAGGAGAAGGTCTTGGCACTGCCCTCACTGCCAAAGAGTATGCAGCGTTTGTCAAATACGCACAGGCCCTCCACCTCGGTGGATCGAGGTGTCCCGGTACCTACCTGCAGCGTCACCCGGTAGAAAAACCGCATATCTATGGAGTAAAATCCTCGGTTAAAGGTGATCGGTTCTACATCGGTGTAAACGTACAGCAGCTCTGCGCACCCACCCTTGATGATCTGCGCGGTGCTTAGCACCTCCTGTGCCGCCTGTGTGGGATAAAATCTTAGACTCTCAACACAGTCTTTGTCTCTACAGCTGTCAAAGATTTTCTTAGTGTGAATACACACGGACTCTCTCACGCTGCTCAAGTCGCAGACCGGGCCCGGCATTCCATTTTCAGGCATCCAGATAACCTCCTATTAAGTACTGAAAGAAGCCTCTTTCACTTCAGTGTATGCAGCGGGAACGCGAGTGTGTGCAAAGGGAAGCGGCACGCTGATTTTTCCCTGTACAAATGGTCGGATTTGCCGTATAATGTGCATAGAAAAGGGGGCGGAAATATGGACGCATCATTCATTCATGATAAATTGGAGATCAAATTCCTGATCCTGTACATTGCTGCCCGGGTTTCGGAGCCAATCCCCATGGAGGGGATGCAGGAGCTGACCCTGTGTGACAGCGGTATTGATTATTTTTCTTTCTCCGAGTGCCTGAACGACTTGGTGCAGACGGAGCATCTGACACTCTCTCCGGAGGGGCTGTACGCCATCACACCCAAGGGCCTGCGTAACAGTGAAATTTGCGAGAGCAGCCTGCCCATGTCCGTGCGCCTGCTGACGGATCGCAACGTGGCGGCCTATAATCAAATGCTGCTGCGTCGGGCACAGGTCCGTTCCCGGGTCGTCCCCCGGGAGAACGGTACATTCACCGTGGAGCTGCGTTTCAGCGATGATGTGGATCAGCTGATGCACCTGGAGCTAATGGCCGCCACCGAGGAACTGGCGAGAGACCTGGCTGCACGTTTCCAGAAAAATCCGGAGCAAGTCTATACCCAGCTTATGAACGCCTTGTTTAGCCCGCAATAATATATGCCTTACATCCCCTGTGCTGCTGGCACGGGGGATTTTTTTGCATAAAAGCGGACAGCCTCTCATACAGTAGGACAACCGAGAAAAGGAGGCGTGATCGCTTTGGTGGAGCGCTATGCAATTAGTCAGTATGAGCAGGCGGCTCGTCTGCTACCGGTGCGGTGGCAGCGCATCGCCCTGCAGCTGCCGGATTGGCAGAAGGAACAGGCGGAGGAGCTGCGCCTGCGGGCGGGCCATCCCATGACGGTGCTGCTGCCCCGGGGGGAGCAGGTCGTGGGGGAGGAGGCCGTGGTGACTCAGGGAGACATAGAGCTGCTGTGCGATACGGTGACGGGTTATTCCCGCTATGCCGCCGCGGAGACCATGGCCCGGGGATACATAACCGCCAAAGGCGGCTTTCGCATAGGATTGTGCGGCACTGCCGTCGTGCAGGAGGGCAGGAGCACCAATCTTCGCAGCCTGTCCTCCGCTTGCGTTCGCATTGCCCGGGAAATGCCGGGTCTGGCAGATGACCTGGCACCCCAACTATTTCAGGATGGCGCGTTTCGCAGCACACTCATCATTGCTCCGCCGGGCCTTGGCAAAACCACGCTCTTGCGGGATTTAGTTCGCTGTTTATCCGATGGGGCGGAAAATATCCCGGCCCATCGGGTTGCCTTGGTGGATGAGCGGGGGGAGGTGGCAGTTATGGTGCAGGGCATGGCGCAAATGGAGATTGGCTGCCATACGGATGTCATGGATGGTTGCCCCAAGGCCGTGGCCATTCCCATGCTGCTGCGCTCGGCCAATCCGCAGATCATTGCAGTGGACGAGATCACCCAGGCAGAGGATCTTTTGGCCATGGAGGAAGCCGCCCACTGCGGCGTTCGTTTTGTGGCCACTATCCATGCGGACTCAGACGCCGACCTGCAGCGGAGGCCCTTGCTGCGCAAGCTGCAGCGTACACAGATTTTTGAAAAAGCCATCTGTATACAAATGGCGGACAGGCTTCGCCGCTACCGGCTCAAGGATCTATGAGCAGCAAGGAGATAGGCGCGCTGCTTATCCTGGGAGCGGGAGGAGGGCTGCTTGTGCAGCTTTGGCGTCAATCCCGGGCGGAAATCCTCTTTCTACAGGATATGGCTTCGGCCCTGGAACAGATGGAAGCCGCCATCCGCTTTCGCCGCCTGCCCATGCCGGAGCTTTTGCGGGAGCAGGCGGAGAGGTCGTACTGCGGGAGTATGTTTTCCTTGATCTTACAGCATATGGAAAGGGGAGAGCCTTTACAGAATTCCTTGATCCTGTCCGCCCGATCCATACCATGGACGCAGGCGGCGGACACGCTTTGCGCTCTGGAACTATCCGGTGATGGGCAACGGCTCGGGGAAAACCTGCGTGCCTGTGCCGAATCCCTGCATGCGGTATTAAGGTGCAGGCAGGCCGATAAGCAGCAGCGGCAAAAAATGGCTTTGGCTATAACGGCCTCCTGCTGCGGACTACTGGTGATTCTTTTACTGTGAGGAGAACACATGGATGTTGATTTGATTTTCAAAATTGCTGCCGTGGGGATCCTGGTGGCGGTGCTGAATTTGGTGCTGGCCCGCAGTGGCCGTGAGGAGCAGGCCATGATGACCACTCTGGCGGGATTGGTGGTGGTGCTGATGATGCTGGTGCGGCAGATCAGCGACCTGTTTGACCTGATCAAGTCTCTGTTTTCCCTGTAGCCATGACGGAGCTGGGGAAGATAGTCGCCATCTGCCTTGTAGGCATCTTGCTTGCGCTATTGCTGCAGAAAAATAACCCCGAGCTGGCTATTCTACTGGCCTTGGCGGTCTGCGCGGGGGCACTGGTCTTCGGGCTGGGGCATATGAAACGAGTCCTGGCTATGCTGGAGCAGATGGCCCGGGCCGGGGGCCTGTCATCCGATCTGCTGCAGCCGTTGATGAAAACCGTTGGAATAGCTCTCATCAGCCGCACAGGTGCAGAGCTGTGCCGGGATGCGAATCAAAAGGCCATAGCCTCTGTGGTGGAAGCGGTCGGCGCTTTCAGCGCCGTGGTCGTGTCTATTCCGCTTTCAGGCGCTGTGTGGGAGCTGCTGCGAGGGATGCTGTAATGCGAAAAATACTGGTTTTGCTGCTTCTAATGTGGTGCATCGTGCCGGTTAGTGCCGCGCAGATCCCCCGGGATCTGACGGATGCCATCCCGGACAGCGCCCGGGAGCTCCTGGATGATGCCGACAAGGGTGATAGCTTTACATCACTGAACGATGGCCTATCCGGCCTATGGAACCGGACCTGCAAGCTGCTGATTGTGATCGTGCAGGATAGTCTGGGCGGAGTAATCCTGGTGCTGTCCGCCATTTTACTTTGCTCTGTGGCGGAGGATTGCTTCAGCGCTGCCGGAGGCGGTAAGCTACTTAATCCGGTGCCCTTGGTAGGCACACTGGTGATCCTTCTGGCGGTGGGGAGCAATATGAAAAATCTCATGGGTCTTGGAGAGGAGACCATCCAAGAGCTGAACGTTTTCTCCAAAGCGCTTTTACCAACGCTTTCCGCCGCCACAGCCGCCGGCGGGGGTGCAGTGGCCGCCAGCGTGCGCCAAGTGACTACTGTGTTTTTTTCAGACCTCCTCATGAGCCTAATCCATAGCCTGCTGTTGCCTCTGGTGTGGGTTTTCGTGGCGCTCTCCGCTACGGATGCCATACTGCCCTCCGGGCGGCTGGGCGGTATAGCCCGTGGGCTGCAGAAGGGCATTACCTGGCTGCTGTCCGGGAGTCTTGTTTTGTTCACGAGCTATCTGACCCTGTCCGGAGCTTTCGCTTCATCAGCGGATAACCTGACCCTGCGGATGACCCGTTCAGCCATCGGCGGGGCGATCCCCGTGGTTGGCAGCATTATATCCGATGCGGCGGATACCATTCTGGCCGGGGCAGGCGTGCTGAAGCAATCTGTGGGCGTTCTCGGCACACTGACCATTTTGGCGGCCTGTATCCTGCCGTTTCTGAAATTGGGTGTGCAGTATTTGCTGCTGAAGCTTTCGGCATTTTTTGCGGCCACGGTGGCACCGGAGCCATTAGTGAAGCTGGTGGAAGCTCTGAGCACCGCCTTCGGCTTAGTGCTTGGGATGACCGGTGCAGCGGCAGCGCTTTTGCTGATCTCCGTGGCATCGTCTGTGATGGTGGTGAGCGTATGATGGATGCATTTCGAGTTTGGCTGATGGGTCTGATGGCGGTGGCTCTGATCCTCACGGTGCTCTCTTCTGTCCTACCGGAGGGCAGTGTTAAGAAGATTGCCGGGGTGACCGGTGGCTTGGTGCTGCTTATGGTCATCCTGCAGGGAGCCGAGCGGTTGGATCTGGGCAAGCTACAGCTATCCTACGATGACTATTCCCGGCAGATTAACGAGCAGATCAAGGCATTTCAGGAGAAAAATTGCCGGGACATGGATCTGCTCATACAGGAGCGGTGCAGTGCATATATATCGGAACAGGCGCAGACGTTCGGCCTTGTGTGCAGTCCCCAGGTGGAAACGGAGCAGACGGAGGAAAATGTTTTCGTCCCGGTCTCTGTCACCATGGATATCCCCTATCACGCCGGATTGTCTCAAATCGTGGCGGAAGACATGGGGATCGATGCACAGCACCAGAAATGGTTGACATCGGAAGGGTAAAAATGATGGGAAAGGTAAGATGGAGCGAGCTATGGAAAAAGTACAAATTTGTTCTGCTGGTGGTTCTGGTGGGCGTCATGCTGATGCTTCTTCCGGTCTCCTCCGGGACGGAAGAACCGACGGCGCAAGCACGGGCCTCGGAGGAGAGCTTCGACCTGGAGGCGGAGGAGCGGCGCATGGAGGTGCTCCTGGGTCGGATCGATGGCGTTGGGAAGCTCCGATTGATGCTGACGCTGCAAAGCGGGACCCGGCTGACCCTGGCGGAGGACAGCCAAAAGGACCAGGATCGCACGCAGCGAGAGACGGTAACGCTGAACCGAGGCAGCAGCCAGGAGGTCGTAGTCACAAATCGGTATTATCCGGTTTATCAGGGCGCAGTGGTGGTGTGTCAGGGTGCCGACAGCAGCGCCGTTCGTCTGGCCATTACGGAAACGGTGCAAGCGCTGACCGGTCTGCCGTCCGATCGGATCCAGGTGGCAAAGTGGACATCGTAACGGGAGGACATAGAATGAAGAAGAATTGGAGAAAACGGGCAGTCGTGGGGGCGGTGCTGCTATTCGTGTGTGCAGCAGTGTATATGAACTGGCGCTATGCCGGCTCCCTGGAGGATACCTCCAAGGTGCTGGGCGAATCCACCCTGGTATCCGGAGAAAAAGCCGGCGAGACGGCCACTGCCGCGCTGCCGGAGGAAAAGGAAAACGACTATTTTGCCACAGCCCGGCTCAGCCGCAAACAGGCCCGGGACAACGCCATCAACATGCTCAAGGATGCGTCCACAGATGAAAATGCGGATCAATCGGTGCTCAACGAGGCCTCCGAAACGTTGCAGGTGTTGGCGAGCTATACTGTGGCGGAGTCGCAGATCGAGAACCTGGTCACGGCCAAGGGCTATGCCGATTGTGTGGCCTTCATGGGCGCCGAGAGCGTCAGCGTAGTGGTGGACGATCCGGACGGATTGGACGCCACGGACGTGGCCCGCATTATGGACATAGTGGTGCAGGAGACCGGCTATGAGCCTACACAGATTAAGGTCTTGGAATCCGATTAAAGGGTCTATAAAAAGGGGTTGTATTTTTCCTTGCGGGATGGTATACTTCTAAAGAATAGAATGTATCATTATATTTGCAAGGAGCGCTTAATCTATGGCTGAAAATAAAGAGTATATCACCCAGCAGGAGTCTGCCGGGGCTATTCAGATCTCTGAGGATGTGGTGGCATCCATCGCCACGGCGGCCGCACTGGAGACCGAGGGCGTCAGTGCTATGATGGGTCCCACCAGCGGTGAC